>Ga0307988_1000638_pt1 | contig 23320 bp, 24 predicted proteins | sample EllFjometagen183_FD_203166 | JGI IMG/M metagenome (GOLD analysis project Ga0307988, IMG submission 203166) | Marine microbial communities from Ellis Fjord, Antarctic Ocean - #183 | ecosystem: Environmental > Aquatic > Marine > Unclassified | place: Southern Ocean | collected 2014-10-08 | reverse complement strand
GGTCGATATTCTGAAGGTTTTATGCCTGTTTTAGGCTGCCCTGGTTGTAATCAAGAGACAATGGAATATGTGCCAGGCTAAAAAGTCCGCACGATAGTGCGCTAAGTTCATGGAAAATCCGTCCTGATCTGCGAGAGCTGGTGAATCAAAATCCTTTTCTATATAACCTAATTTCAGCATCCCACTTGTTTTCGCAGAAATATCCCATTTTGCGCCTGTATAGTAACGCCTTTCAATATTGTCATTGTCATTAACTGAACCGGAAACGTAGTCGATATTTGAATAATTAAATTCTGCAAAAAGAGATGTTTTGGGCCAGAATTGATAAAATGCTGATAAGCCAATTGAATTATCCCTCCTGTCTCTATATGAAACAATCGGATCTACATAATCTAATGCATAATTTGAATAAGCAAATTGAAACTCAAACCTGTTCGAGGGCCGATTATAGGTTGCAATAAAATCAATTAAGCTGTCTTTATACCTGTAAAGTGCATCTGTTACACCATTTCCTGCGATCTCTTCTTTGTCATGAAGAAGAGTCACTAAATCAAAGGATACTCCTGAATTAAGGTTAAGCTGAGCAAGACCCTCTACCTTATGATTGAAATGGGCGTGTCTTGAAAAATTAGAGTACATCACATATTCAGGTGAATATAAAAAATATGATTGATACCGTCTGTCGGCCTCTGATTTGAAGCGGCTCAAGTGGAGACCTCCAGGTGAAGTCGTCCTCGTATCTATGGAAAGCAGTCTTTGCCTGGTTCCGGGAGATGCAATCCAGATTCCAGGGGCTATTGTGGTAACAAAGGAAGATTTATTGTTTAAATTTGTGGCAAAAAGATTATCAGTATATACTTCTTCTAGAACTATAAAAGGGTGAAATACTCCACCCCTCTGACCGAGGATGTCGGCGGTGATACCTTCTGACTGCCCAGAAGGTATGGATGTCTGCCCAGAAGGTATGGTTGCCTGCCCAATGGGAGGAGTTTCAGCAGCATGTGCATACTGAGCCATTATGGTAATAGAAAATACCGCCAAAATTAGTTGGATGAACTTTTTATTACTTTTCATTTCTCACTCCATTATGATATTACAAAATTGAATAATTAATGTAAAAAAACAAAAAAGAAAATTTGGTATAATCGTACAATCATAGCTAAAGATTAACTTAATATTTACAAGGATATATTGTCAATAGAAAAAAGCCTTGAAAGGTTAATTAACAAGGCTTTTTATCAAAAGATCAATGTGTGTTTAAATGGGTTTTAAATCTGGGCCGTATTTGCCCCTATTCAGATTCTATCCTTGATGTTTCAAAAATCTTCCTCCATTCCTTATATCGTTATATCGGGCTCGATGTGGAAAATGGTGTAGGCTTTGTCGGAGGTGTAATTCGGCTCGGGGGATTAGCTGCTGCAACCGGTGTATACCCTAAACCAATTTCTTTTAAACATTTTGCCTGGGCAATTTCATCGCTGGTATAAATAGGGACGCATATTGCAGAGGTTGTTTTTGCATCTGTGGCAGCCTTTGCAAGTATCATCTTATTTATATCGTTTTGAGTGCCGTACCTGCAAAGTTCATTTAAGTCAATTTTTCCTCCATGGCTGATCACTTTTTTAACACAAGAGTATGCACTATATCCATGATCCATGGCAATTTTTATAACCTCACCGGGTGGGGCATTTAGCTGCATTGCCCTTTTGATGGCATTGTCCAACACAGAAGAGTCCAAAGTTGGGTAACTTAACCCTGAATATTGTCCTGTTTTTGTCTGCCCTTTTTGAAGGGATTCAATAAATTCTTGCTCCCAGTCATTTTCTTGTGCAAAGCCAGCGTTTGAAAAGATGGTCAGCCCGATTATCAGTATGCTTGTTATCAATATATTTTTCATCATAGTAATAAGCCCTTCTTTAAAAAATTCTATGCATTTTACATAGTCTATGCATATGAACAAAGCAATTAGTGTGCCAGAATCAAAATTACAATGTTAAAAAGCAATTGTGATGATCAATGTATAAAATCCATGTAATATTTATAACCTTTATTGTTCAACTTTGTGGAAAATATTTCTATTCTGCTTTGTTGGATTTTTTTTCAAGATTTTCCAAAAAGGTGAGTATTTTCCATGAGTTTTTATTTTTTCCATCACCATATGAGTTAAAAGCAATTCCGGTCTGGTAGCGATAGCTATGTTCCTTGTTCTTTGATATCCATTTGACATTGGCTATTATTTCAGGTCCTGTTGGTGTCTTTGGGGTATTGAGCTTTACGATGAGTTGGGCTCCAATCGAAAGCCTCTGATCGGATAAAAAATTTACCCCGCCCCTGCTCATATTGATTACAGGATAATAGTCATTAGTATATTTGCTGCGAGAAAAAAAACGGGGCCGGTCTCTGAAGTAAATAATAGTACCCGGGATGCTGAACCTTTTGCAACTTCGTTTTTTCATTGCAAGGCCTCCATTTAAATAGTTAATGGAATAATTTAAATGATACTATATTAAGATAATATTTCAACTTAAAAAAATGAGTTAAAGTTTTTAAAGGACCTGTTTGCCAAATAAAGGTTAAAACCGTGACAAAATGTGTCACATTTCTATTATATATACCCATCTGCCTGTGTTTTGTATAGCTTGGCATATTTTCCATTTTCTTTTATGAGTTCTTGGTGGGAACCCTGTTCTATAATATGGCCTTTATCGAGAACAAGAATTTTATCTGCCATTTTAACTGTTGAGTATCTATGGCTTATGATTAAAGCGGCACGCCCTTTCATTAATCTTTTAAGTTTGGAAAAAATAATCATTTCTGTTTCAGGATCCAGAGCACTTGATGGTTCATCTAGGATAACAATTTCAGCATCCCTGAAAAAGGCCCTTGAAATAGCCACCATCTGCCATTGTCCAATGCTTAATTCTTCACCATTTTTAAACCATTTTCCCAGCAGAGTGTTATAACCATTGGGGAAACCGGATATTTTTTCATCAACATCTGTTTGTCTGGCAGCTTCTATGATTTTACTCGTATTGTCTTTTTGTTCAATATCGCCCAGAAAGATATTCTCTTTGGCTGACAATTGGTATTTTATGTGATCCTGGAAAACAACGCTGATTTTTTTTCTGAAATCATTAGTTTTGAAATTTTTAATATTTTGACCATCTAAAAAAATGCTGCCTTCTTGCGGGTCATAGAGCCGTGCCAATAATTTTACAATGGTTGATTTGCCTGACCCATTCTCACCAACAAGAGCGACTATTTCCCCTGGCTTTATAGAAAAATTTACGCAATTTATAACATTTTTTACACTATTGTGGTAAAAAAAACCCACATTTTTAAACTCAAGGTTGCTTTTAATTTTTTCTGGTACTTTGCATGGGATGATAGGTTCAAGGACTTTGGGTTTTAATTTTAAAAAATCATAGAGTTGGGATAGAAACAAATTGTCCTCATACATCTGGGCACTGCTTTCCAAAAATGTTTTCAAAAATCCAAGTCCTTTTTGAAATCCTTGAAAGTACAGAACCATATCTCCCAAAGTAATCGTGCCCTGAGCAGTCTTAAAAGCAATATAGACAAAAGAACCGAAGACAGCCAGAGTAGCGCTTGACTGGGCAATGAAGTCTCCAAAGGCCCGCCTTTTTTCAAAATAGAGCTTTTCATCCTTTAATGTTTTTCTAATGGATTTAAATTGGTCAATAAAATGCTTCCCAAGGTTGAATAATCTAAATTCCTTGGCATGGGCGTCTCCTGTAAGCATCCAGTGAAAATAATAGGCCCGGCGCTCATCTTCAGTCCTTTTTTCCTGCCAGGAATAGATTTTTTCAGAATATTTCAAGCGTAGCAGAATCCCAGGGATAGAGGCTATCGTCATGACTATGGGAAGCCAAGGGTTAAATAGGAATAATAACCAGAACACAGCTACAAAAGAGACAGCACTCTGACTAGCTGAAAACAGGCCGTTCACAATGCTTGTTGGCCGGTATGGCCCTTCTCTCTGAGCCCTGAAAAGCGTATCCATGTATTCTGGAGATTCATAAAAGGCAAGATCTGTCCGGATCGATTTTTCATGCAGCACAGAGAGCATATAATCTGTAACAGTGAGGGCCTGGGCTTTTTTGATATAGTCAGATATAAAATTAAAAAATGAAGTTATTAGCCCTATTCCACAAGCAATGCCAATGTACAAAAGAGGTATCGAAAAATCCTGATCAAACAGGCGTGTGCCCTTGGTGAAATCAAGTCCTGTAATAGAATCGATAATGAGTTTTATCATGTATAAGGAGGCAAGGGGAAGGATACCAAGGACAAGAACTACAAGCCCCGAAAGGATTGAATATAATGGGGAGGCCTGCCATACAAATTTTAAGGCCCGGTCAATCCTAATGGCGTTTTTAAGTTTGGTATTTAAGGAGTTAGGAGTCATTTTGAGCAATTATACACAAAACCAAAAAAAAAGACAGAAAGTATTTGTAACTCTCTGCCTTTTAAAATGATTATAATATAAATTTATTTTGATTGGATTTTTTTTCTGCCAACGGCACCGATTTCCAGTATTGCTAATTAAAATCCGGTGGTGGGGGTGGTGGTGGGCCGCTACCGAGATAAAGAAATTCAACACAGGAATCCAGCCCTGAAATAACATTGATGCAGGGAGTTTCCCATGTTTTTTTTTCTTTTGAATCCTGCTCTTTATAACTTTTCATTCTTGTCTCCTTGTTTGAGTATGCTTTATAGCAGTGCAATATAATGATGCAAATTGGGTGCCAATGATTTTGTTATGAATATCCTGTCTCAGTATTTGATAATATTAAAATAAAATAATGGTTTGCTCAAGCAAAAAATTCTGAGTTGTGATAAAAAGGCATTCCGCTTATTTTTTAACTTATTAATTAATATGTTTTTTTTATTTCTCTTGATCCTGCAGATATATCCAATAATGCTTTTCTGCAGGAAAAAGCCATCGCTTTTAAATACATTGTCCCCCTTTATTAAAAACTGCTTATCAGTTTTTTTTATAATTCTGTGAACAATCACTTGACTGGTGTCTGAATTTATCACGCCAACGACATCACCAACTTCAGGAATTCGATCCTTATAGGGCACAAGGGTTAATATGTCATTGTTAACAATATTGGGGAACATACTTTTACCGGTTACTTTGAATGTAACACAGACATCCTTTTCTGTAACACAGGTTATTAATCGCTGAAAATTTTGCCCTGAAATTTTAAGCCGTTGAGTATCACCCATCATGAATTATTATGTAACTTTAAAAATGAATTTTTTTTCAACGAGTGTTTCTATTAAAACAATGACATCTTTTTTAATAGTTTCATGATCTGCTTCATATTCTTTTGAAAGATGCAAAACAATATCAATAAGTCTTGTTTTCCCATCGAGCATATCCCAAACAGCGCTTCCAGTGGAATTTAATTGAAACATTTCCTCATCAAGATTCCCGACACCGGAAATTAAAGGGACAATCATAAACTGGCCTTCAATGTCCTTAGCGATAATATTTTCTGAAATCGTGAAAATCGAATCTATTTTTATATCAATATTCATAAGTATTGGATCTAAATCAAATGTAATATGTTTTATTTTTTAAAAAATCTATTTAATAAATCACAAATATTTCCAGATAAATCAAACTCTATTTGAAAAAATCTGGTTTTCCCCCTTAATTCTTCAATTGTTGTAAAATATTTTTCCCATCCATCAATATCAAGCATGGGCTTTACAATAACCTTTAATAAACGGCTGGCAATCACAGCAGGCTGCGTTATTTCCACTATACGATTTTGAGTTGCCTTTTCAAGAAATAAAAATCCATTTAAAGGTGCCATAGACGGTGATACATCCGGGTGGGACCCATAACACCAGTTCCCGAAAATCCAGAAGTCATTTTTTATTTTTCTAACAAACATTCTATCGTCGCAAAGGATTTCATGACCATGTTTTTTTAGCATCCCGGATAAAGTGCTTTTCCCTGATCCGGAAATTCCAGCAAGCAAAACACCATTCCCATTGAGATTAAATCCATTTGAATGAATCATCACCCCATTTCTGTCACTTAGGAGTTTTGCAAAAATCATCTGATCCGTATTAAAAAGGGTTAAGGCATTAAATCCACCACTGCGGTATTTTTCCAGACTGAGATCTTCAGTATAGATATGTATAGATCGGTAATCATTGCTCATTATCCCGATGGCTTTGTTTACAAAATTCTCGGGTGAAAGAGAAGTGTACTTATAAATCCATGACTCGTCTGTTTTAAATATCTGCCATTGATTTTTGTGATAAATTTTATTTTTATTGATGTCAATTTTATCGTCAAGAATCGGCAACTTAAAGTGATGATAAATTACAATATTGTCCCGGCCGGGTCCAGGAACTTCAAATTGTTTAAATTTAGGGTGAAAGGTATTTTCGGAAATCGGATACTCAGACTTAACTTGAATGGTCATATCAGCGACTTTGTAGAATTTACTGGAGGTCATAATTTATCTTCCAGCTCCAGTTAATACAGCCTTAGCCGTAAGCACCAGGATTTTTAAATCATTAAGAAGCGACCAGTTATCAATATACTTTAAATCAAGTTTTATCCAGTCCTCAAAGCTCAGTTCATTGCGTCGGGGTGCTATCTGCCACAAACAGGTCATCCCGGGTCTCATGGACAGCCGTCGCCTTTGCCAAACTGAATACTCATCCACTTCCTTTGGGATTGGCGGCCGTGGTCCCACAAGGCTCATCTCGGTTTTTAAAACGTTAAAGAGCTGGGGCAGTTCATCCAGACTGGTTTTCCTTAAAAACGTACCGATAAAGGGGATAATCCTTGGATCATTTTTTATTTTAAATGCAGGTCCGTCTGCTTCGTTCATTTCTTCAAGCTCTTTTAACCGCTCGTCGGCATCCTTCACCATGGTCCTGAATTTATACACCAGAAACCGCCTGCCGTTCATACCCAGCCGTTCCTGCGTGTAGAGAACCGGTCCTCTGGAAAATATTTTTATGGCAATGCCGATACTCGCCAAAACAGGCAGCAGGATAATGATCAAAATCAAAGCACCCAGAAAATCACTCACATGTTTGATCAGCATCATCCCTTCATTCTGCGGCGTTGATTGCAGGGCCATGGTTTGAACCCCTAAAAATTCTTCAAAACTGACAGCAGCGATATTGGGACTAAACATCAGATAATGCAGCTCCCAGTCCGGAACAATCCTGACTTTTATCCCCATGCTTTCAGCAAAGGCCAGATACCGATCACCTTGTTTTAATCGTTTAAGGGACATGGCAAAAATCAGTTCATCAACGACATTATCCCTCAAATACATTTCAAGATCTTCTACAAGACCAATTACCTTATGTTCATTAAAAACAGGCAGTCCAAGCTGTTCTTTATCCACACCAAAACAGCCCAGAATCATGTATCCGGTGGCGTTATGTTTTTCCACCACTTCAATAACCTGTTTAGCCCGTTTTTTGCTCCCCACAATAAGAATTTTTTTTACATTAAGCTCATCTGTTCTGACTTTTTCCAGGATTTTTAAAATGATAAATTTGGCTAAGGTCATAAATGTGATATTAAAAATCAGAAAAATACCCATTAAAAGACGACTGATAGCCTGGATTCTGAAAAAATATATGGTGATGCTTACCAATATCATCCCAAAGAAACAGGATTTTAAAATCGTCGTAAAAAACTGCCAGAACGGTTGCTCACGATAGGACATATACATGCCCATCCATTTGAAAGAAATAAACCAGGCAATGATAATGATTAAAAGAATTATTTTATAATTTGGTTCTTCAGCCAGTTGATCAAATGATCCACTTATAAAAAATTTCCTGACAACCCATGCTGCACTGAATGAAAAGACAGTAATTAACAAATCAATTAGCTTTTGCATATCCAGAACGAATGAGTTTTGTTTGTTATCCATATGGAGCCTTTTTTAATTCACTTACTTTTTTGTTTTAACACATTATGAAACAATCTGAATGGCCGGATAAAATAATATAAAAATGAATATCTGCCAGGCATCGTAACTGCGGCCCAATCATTATTCGTAGGAACTACTACCATGAAAAACAAATATCTTATCTTGTCTTGGAACCTGTCCAGGGCTGCAAATTGGTATCGTGTGAATTTTGATTTTGAGATATCCCAGATATGGTTTTCAACCGGCTCTAATAACAGTTCACTTACATGGTTTTCCAATTTTTTTATTTTTGGCTCGCTAACCATCAGTATCTGGATTTTATCCGGCAGGGGGCTGTTAAAAAATTGTGAGCAAAGGGATAATCCCAGCAACAGTTTTCTGTAACAATAAGTGGTTTTGCCGATGCTTATAACCTTGTCCCAGTCAAGATCAAATTTTAATAGTCTTGCAATCAGATAAATCAGTTCCAATGTTTCCCAGACATGTTTGGATCCATGCAGGCATAAATAGACCAAAAGATCTTCATGTGAAAAGGTTAAAATTTTTTTTCCATGAAAATCAACCTCTTGAACCTGTTTTCTGACTTGTTCAAAAGTGAAAGGTTTTGAAAGATATCTGTCCGATAACTCCCAGTGAAGTTCGATGATCAGTTTTTTTTTGCCAATGGTCAGGATAATATGATCTTCTGAATTCATATACGCTTTAAACTGCGTCTCATTTAATTTTAACTCAGGAGTGAACCCTTTTGAAATTAAAAGATTAAATGCCCGGAATGCTTTTTTTTCAGGTACAAGGATATCCAGATCAGAAAAAACCCTGAGACTGATATCACCATACAGCTGTTCAGAAATGGCAGGTCCCTTTAAGGGAACACACTGAATATTCTCTTCATTGAAATAGTCTATAATTTTATGGCAAACGGCTGTGAAATATAAATTATGGGCTGAGTTTAAAAGAAAAACAGTCTTCATCTCGCTTAAAAAGGACTCTGGTACATAAGCAGTATAGTTCTTTTTAAGCATCACATATATTAATTGTACAACCTTATGGCGAATGGCAAGCCTTTGAAATTTATGCCAGTCTATTTTTTTTGAACAGGTTTTAATTATGTCCTCTTTTTTGGATACGTATAAATTATCTTCAAGGCATAATAATATCAGCTTTAGTTCTAAAGACATAGGATCGTTATTTTTTATGGGCATGGGCGTATAAAATTTATTTATAAGAGTTGGGTTAGTTCTTTTTCAAATCTGGATAGAACTGCTTCTTTACCAAGGTTTACTTCGGCATAATTTCTTGCAACTGCATTATATGGGGAACGATTATCTTCTAAAAGCTTCACTATTTCGGCTGCAAGGCGTTCGGGATTTTCAGGGGGGATAACCTTCCCGATCCCTGGATGTGTTTTTACCATATGATGGAGTTCTGTCCCTTTTTCGGCTGTAATTATGGAATGACCGCCCACAGACAGGATACTGGTAAGTTTTGAAGGTAAAAAGGAATCGCCGGTTCCTTTTTTTTGTATAATGAGATGAATATCGGCAAATTTTAAAAGATCCGGTAAGAGTTCATAGGGCTGAAGCGGGTAAAAGCGTATGTTTGGCAGTTTTTTCCTTGTGACTATTTTTTGTAATGTTGACCGGTGTGCCCCATCACCAACAATGACGAATAAAATCCTTTTTTCCTTTGTTAACAGTCCGGCTGCTTCAACAATTAATTCCAGGCCCTGTTTTTTTCCAAGATTGCCCGAATATAAGACAACTTTTGTATCGTCCTCAATCCCCCATTTTTTTCTGAATGTTTTTCTGTTTGCCCGGGGCGTAATAAAGTTTATATCAACCCAGTTTGGAAAGAAAATAACAGGATCAAGACTTACCTTTCTTTTTTTTGCACTATTGCACATGGTATGGGAAATTGTTGAAACCCTAGTAAACCGTCGAGTAAAGAGACTTTGGACAGAATGTGCCATGTTGTTGAGTTTCTGCATTGAAGACAGCATACCCGTTCCAAACATGGCACAGATTTCGAAATCCTGAAAATGCAGCCAGGATTTTGCACTGATAAGTTTACTAAACAGCATGGCCTGTGGGGCACAGAAGAATGAGGGAGCGATACAAATAATTACATCCGGCTTCCAGGCCAGCTGACTCATAAGAACGGGAAAGCTTGAAAGGGTAAAACTGAACAGATGAACAAGACGGCTGATTGTTTTTGGCTTTTGAGGCACCCATAAGGGACAACGGTAGATGATTAAGTTCTGTTGTTTTTCTTTGGTGAACGAAAAAGGAGAAAATCCTTTGCCGATTTTCCAGGCAGGATAGTATGGGGGGGTTGTGATGACACGACACTCATGATTTTGAGTGGATAACCAGTCAACCCATTCTCCTGTATATTTTCCAGTGCCGGTTAATTCAGGGCTGTAGTTTAAACCATAAATCAGTATGCGCATAATTTATCTACTTTTCTGATCGCGGTTTTATCGGACGTGCTGGAGATCCCAGGCAGATCATTTTTTCTGGTAAATCTGAGAAGACACAACTGCAAGCACCCGCGACACACGCTTCGCCAATGTTCACACCTGGGCCTATAAATACATTTGCTGCTATCCATGCCTGTCGTCCAATTTTTATTCTTTTTGAATAAATATTAAAAGAATCTTTTTGAAAGTCATGACTACCCGTGCAGATATAAGATCGTTGGGACACAACAGCGTTATCTCCTATTTCAATCTCGCCGAGACTATAGAGGACAACTTCATCTCCGATCCATGCAAAGTCACCAACTGTTAATTTCCATGGAAATGTGATCTTGGCTGAAGGACGAACGAGAACCTTTTGTCCAATTTTTGCACCAAAAAAACGCAGAAGAAATCTTCGCCACCCAAACATAAACTGGGGCGAACAGGCAAATAAAGTGGATTGAACAATCCACCAAAGTTGAACAAACCAGGCCGGTTTTCCTCTAAAATTGTCAGGAAGTGAGAATTTTGATAAATTTTGTTTCATTGTTTGAGTGGTAGATTATTCTTAGTCGATTTTCAAGAGTTATAAAAAAATTCTATGATATTCAATTTATTTTTAAACAGGCTTTAAATATGTTTTAAGCTATAGTTTTGGAATGTATAAAAGTTTGAATTTTAGGCATTAATTAGTGCTTTGAAATTATCTTTAGCCGTTATTTTATCATTTAAACCGTTCTGATATATCTTTAAAGCAGAAATTGAAGCCTGATGGTATTCATTTGGGTTATCCAACCAGTTTTTTATAATTGATTTTGCTTCAGATATGAAATTTTTATCTATGGGAATAACTTCTCCGGCGTCATTCGTAATTTGGCTGGAAATACACCCCCGCGCATAAGCGATTACAGGAACTCCAGATCCAAGGGATTCCCACACAACTAATGGCTCTGCCTCATTTGGATACTGAGTCGGCATGATCATAACGTCCATGGCGGCAAGAAAATGCTCTTTATCCTTGTTATAAACTGGACCAATCCAATCTATTATGCCATCTTTAACAGCTTTTTTAAGCAAAATTTCAAGCTTTGGGTCTGGACAGGGGCCACCGACAATAAACTTGATCGGCCATTGGCTATCGGCAATTTCTTTTGCCAATTTGATCACAAGGTGCCCTCCTTTTTCCATTGTTATATTACCTATAAATCCAATAGTCATTAATTTGCTTCGTTCTTTCCCATTCTGTATTACTGGCATTGATGCAAGGTTAGACATCACAAAACAATTTTTGACAGCATATTTTTCCATAATATCTTTTGCCATTTTATTGCACAGGACGATATGGGTTGAATCCTTCCCTGCTAATTTGAAGAGAATCGCCGACAGCTTTTTGGGTTTAATAAGAAACGCATAGCTGTGATGGTGCAAAATAAACTTTGATCTAAATACTCTCGATAAAAAGACCATCAATAGGTCGTATAACAATCCCCATCCACCCGAGAGAGATATATAAACTGTCTTTTTTTTTCTAGTTGAAAGCATGCCCAATAATTGAAATAAACCAGTAACAATAGCGTGTAATCTGGACAACAGTGTAAATAAATTTCTATTGAGTGAATTGGGAGCGGTATTAATCGTTTCTGTTTGAATACCGTCAACTAAAAGTTGATCCAAAATAGCTTTATTCATAGCTGACATGCCATGGATTGGTGGTGGGAGGGGGCCTATGAAAATCATTCTATTGTTATTTATTGTCTCCATTAGTGTTTTTTATGAAAATTTCTTTATTTCTATCGATGAATATTAAACAAAAAATCATTAACAAAATAATCCTATATATATTTCTTATAGGATAAGAGCTCATTGTGAAAACTGCCCAGCAAACAAAACCAGTTATAATAACAGGGACGATCCCTTTGGTTGAATAAAAAACCTTGTTAGCAGTTTTTAATAAAAATATTAGTGTGGAATGAAATATCAAAATAAAAAAAACTCCAAACCAGCGAGCTTCGGATATTGAACTCATAGGTACATGTTTAGAAATACGAATTTCGTTATATGGTTTGATACTGCTAAATCCGTCTATTAATGAAGGGAATGGAGAAAATGATAGTATTTTATACTTTAAATCGTATGTTGGGGCAATTAATTCAGCATTGGCGAAGCCTATAGCACCTTCTCCAATATTATTTAGAAAACCCATAAAATAAAAAAATAGTGAACCTATCTTTATTTCAGAAAATCCATAAAAGATGGAGGATATTCCTTGATTATATCCTCCTCTCCCTATTAAAACTTTTAAAAAAAATAGAAATCCTACTCCTATAAAAAAGCAATAAATTAATAAATTCCCTTTTTTTAAAAGCACACAATATAAAAACATGATGAAAAAATATAATGGAGCCCATCTGCTATTTTGTGCCAGCATTAATACCAGTGAATATAAAAAGATTGGAGTTGTTAGAAATAAATAAATATGGCTCCGACTATAATAAAAATGTATGATTAGGCCTGCAGAAATTAGACCGAAAAATGGAATAAAAAGATGTACAGATCTAAGCAAAACATTTTTAATTCCCATTTTCATGGGGTCTGCCATTAATAAATAGGTATGATTTTGCCACAATATATTGGAATCCATTGAGAAGAAATGAAGCGTTAATAACATAAGAGTTATAATTAATGAAATAGTTAGAAGTAATTGCTGTCTCTCTGTCATTGTGCCAAAATTCAAATGAATATCATATTGTTTTTCTTGTTTTTCTTGTTTTTTTGAAAAGAAAATTGTTAACAAGTATCCATAACTTAATAATAAAAAATATTGAATATTAGCAGCGGATAGAGCTGTAGAATCAAAATTCAAAGGCATCGCTGAAAATGCAAACTCAGTTGGTAAAAAAGAAAGACCGCTATTGTTAGAAGGCAGCACTGTATAGAATTGTAAAATTAAATAGTTAAGTAGAATTATCCAATAAAATAAATTAGTCGGAGAATACAACTTCCCTTCATGTCGTAATATTGAGATAGTAAAGATAATTGTAAGTATATAACAAAGAATTAACATGACATGCTTATGACCTCACTTTAATCAAACTGTTTTGGAAAGATCTTAATGTATTAAATTTATATCGGTGTGCTATGAATCTATATTTTGATTGCTTGAATTATATTTTTTGTGATCGCTGAGAGCAATTGCGCTTAAAAGCCCATCTACAGTCGATTCAGGAGAAAACTTCTGCCCCCATTCAGCAATTGATTGACGTTTTAGACGAATCGATTCGATGCTGTCTACAGTCTCAGATAAGATATTTGCAAGAGATAAAACTCCGTTAAATGGATTAACAGTTTTACCAACGTCTAAGGGTGCATTTTCAACAAGATCAGGTGTGACTCCTGCTAAAGATGAGGAAATTACATAGCATCCTGCAGCAAGTGCTTCGTTGATGACTAAACCCCATACTTCCCGATCAGAGGGCATCACCACGATATCAGCCCACATATAATGATGAACTGTTTCTTCAAGGTTATGGGTTGCAGGCAGAAATTTAATTCCTGGATGTTTGCCTGCTATTTTGTGCAAATGGTCTTCCAGGGGACCATGACCAAGGATTCGAAGAATAGCCAAATCAGGGTCAAAAGTTTTATAGGCTTCAATTAATAAGTCGATACGCTTTCGATATATATATTGTCCAATGAAAAGGATACGCGCTTTACCTGTTGGAGGAGTATTTTGAAAATACTTTTTTATCAAAAAAAATATTTTCTGTACATTTACAGTGTTCGGAGCAATTACAATTTTATCGGCAGGAATCCCCATTACTTCAAGATATGCTTTGGACATTACACCAGGCACAACACATGCATCAGACCAACGTAGAAGTAATTTTCTTAGCCATGCAACAGGGCCCCATTTAAAATGGCTTGAAAGATAATGACTTTCATACCATTGAACAAAAGGTACCTTCTTTTGTTTAGCCCAGAACATGGCTTCAATAAATGGACCGGCGCTGTAACCAGCAATTATAAGATTTGTTGGGGTTATTTTATGGAGTAGATTTCGGATCCCTCCTCCAATATAAAATCCACTATCGAGCTGTCCAAAGTAACCACCTTTAGAGCCAAGAACATGCAGAGAATAGGATGGTCGTTTTTTTTTAATATCCCGTTGCCATAGCCTGCATGATTCGGTTTCACGTATAAGAATGACATCTAAGGACGTAACTCGATCCGCTAATTTTTCCCAAACCGGTTCTCTGTATGGCGCATAAATATTCGTGACTAAAACTAATCTGCAATTGCTCTTCATTACAAACCCCATTGTTTGCATATTACAGGGAAGTAGCCCCGTATTTTTGGGCACCAATAATAAAATAAATCAGTCAAATGATTATGCATTTTGGGTTTTATTTTTTGTAAGATTATTTAGCTGTTTTAATCCAAAATAGAGGCTTAAAACAGAATTAAAAGCTACCCCGCCAACCCAGGACCAAACGGCACCATAAACACCAAACCTTGGGACAAGAAGAATGAGTAATCCTAAATTAATAAATACTTGAGTCCATAAAATTTTTGCAGCTTTGACCTCTGAGCCAGACATTAAAAGAAATGTGTAAAAAGGAACACTGATAGCCCAAAATGTATATCCTAAACCTATCAAGCGTAAAGGCCCGGCAACAAAAATAAATTCAGGTCCAAGTAAGAGAACGATATAGTCAGCAAATAAATAAATTCCAATTGCCAAGAAAAGTGTTGCGCTACCGATTAAGCAAATCCCCTGCTTTAGGAATTTCAGCAACGCTTTTTTTTGATTCTGGTGAAGGTACTGGACAATTCGGGGCTGTAACCATATAGAACCTGAAAGCCCCACTATAGAACCAATTTGGCCAACTCGAACAGCAGCACCATACAAACCAGCCGTCACAGAGTCGCTGAGAACATTTACGAGAATAATATCAATTCGGGTTAATATTAATATACCTGCTGTACCAACAAAAAAGTGCCAAGACGATAGATTCCATTCTGAAGGGTTTCCTTTTAAATGATTTTTCCCCCAATATTCAATAAGCTTTGGACCATTATTTTTATGTCTTATCCAATACCACCCAATCATAGAACTTAGAATAAAACTTACAACTTGAATTATAAGGATTTTGTCGGCTTGATTTGTTTTGTTTAAAAAAAAACAAAAAGTAATACCGATGAGTAGTAATGCATTTCGTATCGGATTGGTAATGGCTTGACTTATTTTGACATTCCCCATTCCTGTTAGAAAAGAAGAGATGATAATAATGGATGCACTCGCAGGGACTAAAAGTAGAATAGCAAATAATCCATTTTTACTCAGAGCACCAATGCTATCCGCACTTATTTTTAACCATATAAATAATAGCAAAGAACCTATAATTGAGAATATAGTAACGCGTATTATTCCCCACTTGCCAACAGGGATGATTTCATGGTTATTTGAAGGTTCCCAACTTTTTGCTATTTCTCGAATCAAGACTCGGTCGGTACCCATTACAGCAATACCACCGATAAGGTATGCCCCAGATAGCATAACTATATATATACCAAACTCGTTCGCGCCAAGAGTTCTTGCGATAATAATGTTCGCTAAAAAAGCGATGGGTGCGCCACTGCCAAGAACAATAACGTTTAATACAAAATCAGAGACTTGCTCTTTATTTGAAAGAATTTGTTGGAATAATTTAATTTTAAATGTTCTTTTTTGGCGGTCGATGGAAAATAGGATTTCCTGACCTGCCTGAAGATTTTTGATTCATTGGACTGTTAGGTCATTCCTTTTGTAATACTCACCGGCCTATCCCGTGCACCACACTGTTATTCGAAACAATATTGTCAATTAATTGAATGGCTTAAAGAAGAACGCGGTGTCGGTTACGCCGCTGCTTATCCAGATTTTGCGCCAGTTAGAGAGGCGGTTTGCTACTTCATTCCAAATAGGATTTTTCGGTCCATCGGCAAGACTTCTTGAGAATGGCGAATAGGTGTTGGAAGGTAGATACCAATTGACATTGTCGATAATTAATAAGCCACCAGGATGGATCTTTTCAATAACATTCAATGTGCAGAATTCACGAAATGAGCCATCAACCAAACAGAAATCCAAGCTATTAGCTTCGAAATTATCAATAACTCTAACATATTCCACATCACTACCATTGTCTTCTTCCCCATCATTGGGTAGAAACTTGTAATCAACGTTCTGGGTATTTGTTTTATTTAGCATTTCCCGAACATTTGCCACCCAATTCTCGTTATCTTCCACACTGGTTAGATGGCTGATTCTTTTCGCGAACCAAATAGTACTTCGGCCACTCCCAAACTCCAATCCGATGTCAGATTTGGTGAGATAGGAATCAAGGATTTCATTGGCCGAACGGGGCAACCATGGGTGGTCTCTATGTTTTTTTTCATAATAGATCGTTCCAAGTCGGTCCTTGATATATCTTGGTGTCCAGTGACTTATTGATCTCATTTGTATTCTACCCCTCTCTCAGATCTCATATTAATTAACTATTTCGGCTATTTTTTTAAAATTAGGCTATAAAAAAGGCAATATATAGATTTTTTTATTTTTGTCCTATATTTTTATTGATAAGTTACATTATCGACAAGTTTTGGGGTTTTTGCTTTGGCTTCAGATATATTGATAATCATTGTACTGTCCTATGCTAATAAGCCATTAGATCAAACAGGATTATTTAGATCATAAATATTTATTTAGGTCAAGTTATTCAAGATCGGATTGATTTTTTTCTTTTTAAGAAACTTGAGTATCGATTTGATTTTATTTTTGTGTCAGAAACCATTTCCGGTTTTTGGGATATTTTTTATTAGCCAAGTTCCTTTAGCATGGATCGAAGTTGAACTCGCCAGTGTGTGGGCTTTATATCCAAGGCCTGCCAAAAGGATGTTTTATCAAGGGCAATCCATATAACCCGGGCCAGGCCATTGGTCCAGGTCGGTGTTCCGATCTGCTCATCTATGACAGTCAGGCCTGGTTTTTCCTTCATGAGGTTCAGCATGGTTTTGATAAAATTATTTCCATGGGCAGAATAGAGCCAGGCAGTTCTGATGATCAATGCTTTTTCATCCAAAGTCTTGCGTACGGCCTCTTCCCCATTGGGAGTCGTTCCCCAGAAGATGCTTGAAATTGTCATGGTCGCGGGGTGTTGTGATGATAAGCATATGGGTAAATACCTTAAGGCATCAGTACTGACAAAGGACAATAAATCATGGATTTGTCATACACCGGCATGAGCTGTTAGCTGACGGAATATGTCAAAGGATAAAGCCGTGTTCCTGGTCCACTGGCCAGTAGGATTCTCTTACGCATCATTAATCTGCCTTTTTTATAGAGGAGTGTTTTTTTTGAAACGCATCATAGGTCTTTGTGATACCGTCCTTTAATGTCGTTGCAGCGATCCAGTCTAAACTGTTTATTTTAGACACATCTAAAAGTTTCTGGGGTGTCCCGTCGGGTTTGGATGTATCAAAAATAAGGATTCCCTTAAACCCGGTTATCTCTTTTATCAGCTCTGCAAGTGCTTTGATGCTGATATCTTTTCCCGAGCCGATATTGAAAAGTGGTTTGTTTTTATATTCCTGGGCTGAGAACTCTTTTTGTATGATAAAAAAGCAGGCATCCACCAGATCGTCAACATGAAGAAATTCTCTTTTGGGGGCGCCTGTTCCCCAGACCACTAATGATTCGGCATTGTTTTGTATAGCTTCATGGAATTTTCTGATCAGGGCCGGCAGGACATGGGATGTTTCAAGGTCAAAATTATCGTTGGGGCCATAAAGGTTGGTGGGCATAATAGGGATAAATTTTGTCCCATATTGACGGTTGTAGGACCAGCACATCTCTATCCCGGCAATTTTTGCAACGGCATAGGGAGAATTGGTAGGCTCCAAGGGACCTGTCATAAGGTATTCTTCCTTCATGGGCTGTGGGCAGTGTTTGGGATAAATACACGAAGAGCCTAAAAAAAGAAGTCTTTTTATATTGTGAACATAGGACTGGTGGATTATGTTGTTCTGGATCATCAGGTTCTGGTAGATGAAATCGGCAGGATAGGTATTATTGGCTAAAATTCCGCCTACTTTTGCTGCAGCAAGAAATACATACTCGGGTTTATTTTTTTTAAAATATGCTGATACAGCCTGGCTGTCCATAAGTTCAAGTTCAGAATGGGAAGGGGCAAGCAGGTTGGTGTAGCCGGTTTTTTCAAGATGGCGGATGATGGCTGAACCCACCAGACCTCTGGGGCCTGCAATAAATATATTATCTGTTTTTTCCATTTTATTTGTATCCTGGTTGTTTCTGCTTAATTACATATCTGTTTGCAGGGCCAAAAACCATTTCAGGGTATTAAAAAGACCTGTTTTAAAAGATTCTTTGGGTGAATACCCAAGATCTGAAGATATTTTGTCGGCGTTGATGGCATAGCGGCGGTCATGGCCTAATCTGTCTTTTACATGGGTAATAAGTGTTTTGGGATGATGACCTTTTGCACAAGGGCAATGGGGGAATTTTTTTGAAAGTTTTCGGTCTTGTGAAAATTGGTCATGGATTAAATCACATATAAGTTGAACAATATTTATATTGGTCCATTCATTGTCTCCGCCAATATTATAGGTTTTCCCCGTTTGGCCTTTTTTAAGAATCAGATCAACACCCAGATTATGATCGTCCACATAGAGCCAGTCACGGATTTGTTTACCGTCGCCATAGACGGGCAGGGGCTTTCCCATAAGTATATTGGTGATGAATAAAGGTATCAGTTTTTCAGGGAATTGATATGGCCCATAATTGTTGGAACAATTGCTGATGGTTACTTGAAGTCCATAGGTTTTATAATAGGCCCTCACCAGATGATCTGAAGCAGCTTTGCTTGCAGCATAGGGAGAATTAGGTGCATAAGGGGTATTCTCGGTAAATGCCGGGTCATCTAATTTTAAAGAACCATAGACTTCATCGGTTGAAATGTGGTGAAAACGATGGTCCCGGGGAGTTTCATCAAGCCAGACTTTTTTTGCAGCCTTAAGAAGACTGTGGGTTCCCACAACATTGGTGTTGATGAATTCATCAGGGCCCAGGATGGACCTGTCTACATGGGATTCTGCAGCAAAATGGACCAGGGTATCAATCCTGTGATTTTTTAACAAAGATTCAACAAGGACTTGATCCAGAATATTGCCATGGACAAATTCAAAATTGGGATTTTTTTGAGCCTGGGTAAGATTTTCTTTGTTGCCGGCATAGGTTAATGCATCTAAGACAATTATATTGTCGCCCGGGTATTTATTGAGCCAGTAATAGACAAAATTTGTACCGATAAAGCCTGCACCGCCTGTAACAAGGAGATTCTTCAAGGGACGAGTTCCTTTAGCATGGATTTTACAATATTAATTTCATAAGCAGTTGAGCACATGGCTGTTTTTTTCTATTCGTTGTAGTTAAAAGTGCTAAATCCATGGGTTTGACATAAGTGATCTTTTTCAGCTTCGACAAGATCCTGTTTGACCATTTCTGTGACAAGTTCCTGAAAGGTTATTTCCGGTTCCCATCCAAGTTTTTGTTTTGCTTTTGAAGGATCACCTAAAAGGGTCTCCACTTCTGTGGGCCTGAAATATTTGGAATCCACTGCAACAATCTGCTTGTTTGTTTTTTTGTCAAATCCTTTTTCGTCAATGCCGCTGCCTTTCCAGGTGATATCGATGTTCAATTCTTTAGCGGCAATGTTGACAAAATCCTTGACAGAATATTGTTTCCCTGTGGCAATGACAAAATCTTCCGGCTGGTCCTGCTGGAGCATGAGCCACTGCATTTTAACATAATCTTTTGCATGGCCCCAGTCCCTTTTAGCATCCAGGTTACCTAAGAAGAGACAGTCCTGCAGGCCAAGGCTGATTCTGGCAAGGGCGCGGGTGATTTTGCGGGTGACAAATGTTTCCCCGCGAAGAGGGGATTCGTGATTAAACAGAATGCCGTTGCAGGCATAGATATTATAGGCTTCCCTGTAGTTGATAGTTATCCAGTAAGCATAGAGCTTGGCAGCAGCATAGGGACTCCTGGGATAAAAAGGTGTTTTTTCCGTCTGGGGGGTTTCCTGGACCTTGCCAAAGAGTTCTGAAGTGGATGCCTGGTAAAACCGGGACTTGTTTTCAAGGCCAAGGAGGCGGATGCCTTCCAGAAGGCGCAGGGTGCCAAGTGCATCTGTGTCGGCTGTGTACTCAGGGGATTCAAAAGAGACTGCCACGTGACTCTGAGCCGCAAGATTGTATACCTCGTCAGGCTTTACCTGTTGGAGTATTCGAATAAGATTGGTTGAATCTGTCAGATCTCCATAGTGAAGTATAAGATTTCTGTTTTTTTCGTGGGGATCCTGGTAGAGATGGTCTATCCGGTCTGTGTTGAAAAGTGAGGATCTTCTTTTGATACCATGGACCTGGTATCCCTTATCCAGAAGGAACTCGGCAAGATATGCCCCGTCCTGGCCTGTAATACCGGTTATCAATGCTTTTTTCATAAATTTAACCTTTTATAGTTATCTCTTAAAAAATATTATATGAGTTTGGTGCTTGACTTATAGCTCCGCCCTTTTGGTTACATGTCAATATCGCACGAATATGGATCGCACACTGAAAATAATATCAGCAATAAGTATGCCGTGCTGTGTTTATTCTAAAGTTGCTTTCTAATAAATTAAATATTGTATCAATTTTATAATTGGAAATATCTAATTATATTTTATTCTTTTGCATTTTCCCAGGCCTGGAAAAGCCTTTGCTTCAAATATATAATTTCATCCGGGTCATATTCATACAGGTCAAAGCAATACCCGTCTTCTTCCATCAGGCCTTCAGGAATCAATTCTCCTGCATTATCAGGATCAGTTATCATCTCTTTGTAAAAGCATACAGACAGCCATCTTTCTTCTGGGTCATCATCAATCACATCCACCATGGCAAAAAGAGAGCGGTTTTTCTGGCTGTTGTGTCTGGGGCGTAAAGAAAAGCTTACTTTTGGCCGGGCATTGAATGTTAGAGTGATATCTTCTAATGTTTTTAAGTACTCATAAAGTTCTGTAAAGGCCAGTTTTGTTTTTGTCGGGGTGTCTTTCCAAGTGCTTATAAATTCTTTGAGTGTTTCCATCTTTTTATTCCCTTATATGTTTTAAAAGGTGCCCAAGTTCTGGAAATATCAAAGCATTGCAGGCAAGTTTGCAGGCTTTGATGCTGCCGGGCATGCAGAATATCATGGTGTTTTTGATGATTCCGGCCGTAGCCCGGGAGAGAATGGCAGCTGAATCGATTTCTTCAAAGCTTAACTGGGCGAAAAGGGTACCAAAGGCGGTAAGTTCTTTTTCAAACATGGGTTTGACAGCTTCAATGGTAACATCTTTGGGGCTTATACCCGTTCCCCCCGTCATGATGATGGCATCGGGGTGAATTTTTTGAGTTACATGCAAGGTCAATTCCTTAATAGCTGCAACATCATCGGTAACTACCTGATGAATCACGACTTCATGTCCTTCTTTTTTCGCTTGTTTTTTTATCCAGATACCGGATTTGTCATCAGCCAGTCCCCTTGTAGTTGAAACTGAAATCACTGCAATTTTAATATCATCCGGTACGTTTTTTTTATGTAAAAGTGTACTCATATCTTAATCCTGTTCTATGTAAACCCTGTCTTTTTTGTCATGTTCAGCCACAAGAACGTTGATCATATCATCGTGTTCCGTGTTGATTGATAACCCTTTGTAATCAGCCTGAATGGGAAGTTCCCTGTGTTCCCTGTCAATCAATATGGCAAGCTCAATGCGGGAAGGCCTGCCAAAATCCAATAAGGCATCCATGGCAGCCCTGATGGTTCTGCCGGTAAACAATACATCATCCACAAGTATTATGTCCATGTCGTCCACACAAAAAGGAATATTGGATGGTCTTACAATGGGCTGGTGACTGATTTTTGTCCAGTCGTCCCTGTACATATTTATATCCATACTTCCAACAGGAAGGGTTACATGTTCTATTTCACGGATCTGGACTGCCAGTCTTTTGGCAAGAAAATCTCCCCGTGTCTGGATTCCGACAAGGGCAAGGTTTTTTGTCCCTTTGTGTTTCTCTATGATCTCATGGGACATCCTTGTGATGATCCGTTTGAAATCCTCATCCGTCAGGATGGTTTTTTTCTTTTTCATATAACGGCCTTCCCTTGATTTATTGTAGTCTTAGAAACTTTATCATTTTTTTTTATAGCGGGCAATACCTTGATTTTAAGACCTTGATTTTAAGTTTGGCTTGCTATAATTATTGTAGAACAAAAATTTATTTTTAGCAGGACAGGTGTGAATGAAATTTGACTGTACAGGTGTGATACTGGCAGGCGGGAAAAACAGCAGGCTTCCAGGTGAAAAAAAAGCGTTCCGAAAGATTGGGGATGAGATGATTCTTGAAACCATTTATGAATTATTCTCAAGCCTGTTTAAAGAGGTTATTATCGTGGTGAACGAACCCAGGGAGTTTGCCGGCTGGGATATGACGGTGGTAACTGATATTATCCCTTCTAAGTGTGCGCTGGCAGGCCTTCATGCAGGACTCTTTTATGCTTCCTATCCCTACGCCTATGTAACAGCCTGTGATACTCCTTTTGTTAAACGATCGGTTGTGGAATATATTGTGGGCAGCATTAAGTCTGGGTATGAAGTGATAATCCCTAGAACAGACGACGGCCTTGAGCCCTTGTATGCTGCATATTCAAAGGCATGTATTCCCTTGATAGAAAAGAGTCTTGAAAATAATATATTCATGATTAAAAAATTTTTCAGAAAAAAGAAGGTTCTGGAGATCCCAGTTGATAAATTGAAACTGCTGGATC
>Ga0307988_1000636_pt1 | contig 23351 bp, 18 predicted proteins | sample EllFjometagen183_FD_203166 | JGI IMG/M metagenome (GOLD analysis project Ga0307988, IMG submission 203166) | Marine microbial communities from Ellis Fjord, Antarctic Ocean - #183 | ecosystem: Environmental > Aquatic > Marine > Unclassified | place: Southern Ocean | collected 2014-10-08 | reverse complement strand
GAATGCAATTGGCATTATCCGTTAAAAATGTAACAAAAGAATTTGGAGCCTACACCGCTGTTGACCATGTTTCATTTGATGTGGAAGAAGGAAAATTTTTTTCCATTCTCGGACCATCCGGATGCGGTAAGACAACCCTGCTCAGAATGATCGCGGGGTTTTACGAACCGACCGCCGGTGGGATTGAGATCCGGGGAAAAAATGTGCTTGGCCTTGAACCGAATAAGAGACCAGTCAATCTCATTTTTCAGCACCTGGCACTGTTTCCAATGATGAACGTAAAGGAAAATATAGCTTTTGGATTAAGACGCAGAAAAGAAAAAGCTAAAGTAATTGACCACAAAGTGCAGGAAATGCTCGAGCGAGTTGGCTTGCCAGGCTATGACACGCATGAAATAAGTCAACTGTCAGGTGGTCAGAAACAGCGTGTCGCCATCGCCCGGTCCCTGGTAATGGAACCTTCTGTTTTATTACTGGACGAACCTCTTGGCGCCCTGGACTTAAAACTCCGGGAGCATATGAAAGTCGAGCTGAAAGAGCTGCAGGCCCAGGTTGGAACAACCTTTGTATATATCACCCATGATCAATCCGAAGCAATGGTTATGTCTGATCATGTTGCTGTAATGAAAGACGGTAAGTTTGAGCAGATAGATTCCCCCCAGAATTTATATCATAACCCCGCTTCATCCTTTGTTGCACAATTCGTTGGCAATAATAATAAATTTACAGGAATTTTACAGAAGACGTCAGATGGGACACCAAACATTCAAATTGAAGATAATATTAATGTCCGGGTAACAGGAACCAAAGATTTGCAGGTTCAAGAGAAAGTGGAGATGTTTATCCGTCCGGAAGCAATGATCATCAACCCGGAATCTAATCTTGATGAACTGAATATAATAGATGTGAATGTAAAATCGATATTATTTGATGGAGGAAACAGCCGACTGCTCGTAACATATGGGCAGTCGAACCGGGAAATTATCGTCTCGCTACCCTTGAACAACCGATATGATCATCTAAAACCCAAAGATACGATTAAAATAGGATGGAATCCAGAGGGAACGACCTGCTTCAAAGATACAGGGATTAAGACCTATGATGAACTCTAAAAGTTTTAAAATAAAGTGGAGTTTTCTGGTATTTTTCCTGCCCGTCTTTCTCTGGCTGATGCTCCTGTTTGTCATTCCTAACATAGAACTCTTTCGCCTGTCATTCCTGGTGATGGATTATGAAGGAGGGATGACTTTTTCGCTAGTCAATTATGCGGCATTTTTTGAAGATTCAGTTTACTGGCTGACATTTGCCCGAACAGTCGGATATTCTTTAGTGGTGACTCTACTGGTTCTGGTTATTGCACTCCCGGTATCTTTTTACATCACCAAAGTTGCAAACATTAGAATGACCGGCGTATTAATGATCTTAATTCTCGTACCGTTCTGGGTAAGTGAAATTGTCAGGGTTTACGGTTTGATGCTGTTATTAAGAGAGAGCGGTATCTTGAACTCCCTACTGGTTAATCTTGGACTGTTGAATAAACCGGTTGAAATGCTATACAATGACGCTTCAATGATCATGGGTCTCATCTACACAACCATTTTATTTATGATAGTCCCCATCGTCGGAGTGATGGACAGTCTCGACGACTCATTGATCGAGGCGGCCTATGACCTTGGCGCAAAGAAAAAGGACATCTGGAGGAAAATCGTCATCCCACACTGCATGCCAGGTATAATGTCGGGATGTATTGTCGTTTTTATGCTGGTTCTTGGAAACTACATCACGCCAAGTATGATGGGAGGGAAATATTCACTCTGGTTTACACAGCAGATCTATAATCAGTTCATCGCATATTTGAACTGGAATCAGGGCGCCGCTTTTGGATTTCTACTCCTCTTCATCTCGTCCTTTGTCATATGGGCAGCACTGAAATTAACCGGTCAAAAATTAACTGAAGTAGTAAAATGATACGGACATTACCCTCAACCAGACTGTATAAATATGGCTATAACGCATTTATAATTTTATACTTTTTGCTGCTCTTTTCGCCTCTTTTAGTCATCATGGCCATGGCGTTTAATAATTCCATGTTTCCGTCCTTACCGTGGGATGGATTTACACTCGACTGGTTTATTGGTAAGGGACCAGAGAAAGTGGGAATTTTTCACGACGCCAGAAACCTCAAAGGATTGCGGGTCTCATTAGTTGTTGCATGCTGGGTAACAGTGATTTCGACCCTGATCGGCACCTGTGCCGCGTTTCTTTTTGAGCAGGAGGAATTCCGGTTTAAAAAATTCTTTTATTTCCTTATGATTGCACCTCTGGTTGTACCTGGAGTTATCATCGGTATCGCTTTACTTTCATTTGCCACATCACTTGGAACATTTCTGGAGACCTCTCTAGGACTTGACGTCCGTGCTTTCAGCCCGGGCTTGTTTTTAGTAGTGTGCGGGCAGTGCTCGTTTATAACTACTTTTGTAACCCTGGTTATTATTGCCCGCTTAAAGAAATTTGACCGAAGCCTGGAGGAAGCGGCCCTAAACCTTGGAGCAAAAAAATATGCAGTAATATGGTATATAACTCTACCGTTTCTTAGACCTTCTATTATTGGTGCGGCATCTGTTGCATTTTTATTGTCCTTTGAAAACTTCAACACAACACTTTTCCTTGTTGGCTCTAATGCAACCTTGCCTATCACTTTATTTACCCAGATCAAGGACGGTTCAACGCCGGTCGTGAATGCTATTTCACTGCTGCTGATAACCAGTGTCTCGTTATTTGCGGTCTTAAGCTTTTATATTCAGCGACGAAATACGATAAAAGCGGCTAATTCATAAAAGCCCGGATTATTTTCTTTTTTTTACATCTTCCTCTCATCTACCGAAATACTTTCTTGACAAATGAGATGCGTTTTTCTAAATGAATTTCACAACAGAGCATGAAAGCTATATAATCTTCGAATAAAAGACTTTTATATAAGAATGAAAGGCAGTGTTTCAGATGTAAGAGACTAACTTCTTAAGGCATAACCTATGGAAATAAAAAAAGAAAAAGTTGATATCTTGATCGCTGGAGGTGGCACAGCCGGACATATAGCTGCCATTCAAGCCGGCAGGGCCGGTGTTAAAACCGCGGTCATTGAAGCTGGAACTATGTTAGGCGGTACAATGACATCCGGTGGTGTCTATATGCCCAACCATTACTTTAGTCCGGAGGGTCCTGTCGTCCTCGGAATTGCATGGGAATTATATAAAGAATCGATGACAATTGAGGGACTGCCCATTCCCGATTATCGAAAGCGGCGTCCGGTAGAAAATCCCGGATATTACAGCTATATTAATGTTCCAGTTTACTCTGCGGTGGCCGAATCTGCAGCCATGAAGGCCGGTGTCAATATCCACTACCATGAGTTTATCGGCGAAGTAAAAGCTGATGGGAACGAATGGGAAATTACCTCCTTTGGAAGGGGAATTAAACGAATTACCCGTGCCAAGGAGATTATTGACTGCACGGGCGACTCAGATGTAGTTAGAGCTCTGGGACTTGGGGTATTAAGGGCAGGCGAGCGTCAACCCGGTGCTTATCAGTATAAAATTGAAGGTATAGATCACGAACAGATCTGGGACGAAGAAGTTCAGATTATGTATAAAGAGGCAATGTCAGATGGGACGATTAAAAAAGGTGATTTCGGATACCTCGATTCTCTGCCTTTTAAATATTACCTGAACCATGGAGGTCATAACGGTACCCACGTTTATGATGCAGATACTTCATCTGCCGACGGCCAAACCAGAGTGAACATCGAAGGTCGCGAACGGATGCTTCGCATGTACAAGTTTGTTCGGACATCGATACCGGGATGCGAAAGGGCCGTTTTAAAGTATATGGCAGCTCATGGCCTAGCAAGAGAGACCTACCGCACCGAAGGAGAATATATCATTACAGAGAAAGATTTTTTAGGTGCTGTCGATTTTGAAGATAAAATCTGTAATGCCTTTAACTATATTGATATGCATAATAAACAAACCGGCTGCGATGTTTTTTTCCATGAATCCCGGGATATGGTGCCAACGGTCCCATTTCGGGCCTTAATCCCAAAAGGCAGTTCCAGAATTACAGTTGCCGGAAGGATCGTTTCCGCAGACAGAGTGTCGCTGGCGGGAATCCGTGCTCAATGTACATGTATGGCAATGGGGCAGGCAATGGGTGCTGCGGCAGCTTTAGCCGTGAAGAAAGGAGTGCCCTCCCGCAAAATTAAGGCAAAAGATATAGTCGCCTTAACGGTTGAGCATGGTGCGGTGCCTTTATAGGTGCTGACTGGCAGGGTCTTCTATGAAGGAATCAGGATCTTACAAAATCCATTATCCAGCGTTTAAAAAGAGTGTTGTCGGACTTAATATGCAATGAACTAAGAGCCGACTGAAATAACTGATTTGGAATGGTTCCTTTACTCCTGGCCAAAATGATTTCTGAATACTCTCTATTCCATTCAGGGTGGCCCTGGGTACTGAGAAAATGGTCATTCCACTGCACCATAAAAAAAGGACAAAAATCACTCTCCGCAATAATTTGAGCATCTTCTGGTACAGTTATAATTTGATCCTGATGACTGACCGGAAGATTTAATGCAGCCCTTTTTTCACTCATCCATTCAGGATTCGATACAACACGGTTTACTGCAACTCCAACCCCCCAGCCATTTTCAGACTTTTCTACCATTCCATCACAGGCCATTGCCATAATTTGATGGCCGAAACAGATTCCAATCAATTTCTTTTTCTTATTATCGAGCTGCCGAACAAATTTAATAAGTCTTTGAATCCATACTTTATCTTCATAGACTCCAGCCTTACTCCCGCTTGTGATATAAAAATCATAATCGTCTATATCATCAGGGTAACAGCCATCCTGGCAATCGAAACTTTCAAATTCAAAAAAGCCCTCTGTCACATCAAACATGGCCTTAATCATCTCGCTGTTACAGCCAGCCTGAGACTCGGACTCCTTCGAAACCTCACCGCACTGGAGTATGGCAATTTTCATATTATTTTCTGATTACGTATATAACTCAACCTGACATTTGTGCTGTAGGGAGATGTGGCTACTTTTTCAGGCGTATTTCAAAATACATTCCGAGGTTTCTTGCTTTTTATACCCCTCAAGGGGGTACTGAACTGAGTTACAGTGTTTCTAAATAATTTCAAAGTAACGCTCAAGCTCCCAGTCGGTAATATGTTTACGGAATTCTCGTTCTTCCCATTCCCGTGATGCGGCAAAATGATCAACAAAAGCGTCTCCAAATAAAGCACGTGCTGCCCCGGACCCTTTGAGTGCCTGTGCGGAATCCCATAAGGTCCTGGGTAAAGCTAAATCTTTTGGATGACTCTGATCGTAAGAGTTACCTTTTATTGCTGCCTCCGGCTCCCACCCTTTCTCAATACCATAGAGACCGGCACCAAGAGCTGCGGCTAGTGCCAGATAGGGATTCGCGTCGGCCGAACCTAAACGATGCTCAACACGTTGTGATTTTTCACTGCCCGGTACCACACGCAGGGCGGTAGTACGATTTTCCACACCCCATGTCGCATCGGTGGGTGCCCAGAATCCTGGGATCAGGCGGGAATAACTGTTGACCGTGGGTGCCATCATACATAAAAGCTCCGGCATAAGCTTTTGCTGGCCGGCAACAAATTGACGTTGAATATCACTCATGTTGTATTTTCCGGCAGCATCATAGAAAGCTGATCCTGATCCATCCTTATGACGAAGCGATATATGGATATGTCCACTCTGGCCCGGATAATCTCCTGACCATTTAGCCATAAAAGTTGCCATCAAACCATGGTGCTGAGCAAGCACTTTCATAAAAGTTTTGAAAAGGGCACCCTTATCTGCGGCATTGATAGCGTGATCGACAGCAAGTGCTGCCTCAATGACACCCGGTCCAGTTTCTGTATGGATACCCTCAAGTGGAAAATCCATCTGTTCTGACATTTCCATCAGGTCATGATACAGCTCGGCATGGGTAGAATTTCTAATCATAGAATAACCAAACGAGCCAGGTGTCATAGGCTTGAGGTTAGTGAAATTCTTCGTGCGTACACTGTCCGGCGTCTCATCGAAGAGAAAAAATTCATACTCTAATGCGGCAAAAGCATCATAACCCATGTCAACCGCCCTCTGTATAACCCTGCGCAGTGCAGCACGGGGGCAGACTGTTTCTGCCTGATCTGCAAACTCTACTATAAACAAAAGCATACCATCTTCAAAAGATACTTCACGACAGGTATGGGGCAGAATCCTGACCTGGGCATCGGGATAACCTGTATGCCAGCCGGTATAAGTCACATTGTCATACAGTTTATCCTCAACATCCCACCCCAGGACCACATCACAAAAAGCAAACCCGTTGTCAATTGAGGAACAAAATTTTTCGCGGCTTATATACTTGCCCCGCATAACTCCATCATTGTCAAACAGACCAACTTTAACATGGGTAAGACCACGTTCTTCGACGATCTGTTTGGCATCCTCTTTTGTCTTGACTTCACCTGGTTTCATAATTTAAATCTCACCTTAAAAGGACATTGAAAAAGAGACCCTAGATAAAAATAAAGGGAAATGAATTATAAACGAACCGGTGTACAAACCCTGAATATAAGGGATTATCAAGACAGCTGATATTCATTGAGCTCCAATTCGAGAGAGTATCGATCTCCGCGACAATATGAAATCATCAACTCGACTGGTGTATCGAACTGATCGAAGGTGATATTTTTCATTAAAAATCCTGGTGATTGGGGGGGGATATCAAAAAACTTTACCATCCTATCATCGAGGATAACCGCTTTAATTTCCTGGGTAGACCTTTTCAGTTGAACCCCGAAATCCAGTGTGACAATTTTGTACAGCGACCCGCTTAAATCATAATTCACTATATCCTTGAAAAGACGATACGGTAGATAACTTTCTTCATAGACGTACGCAGTTCCATTACCTGTTCTCAGGCGCTCGATCCGGACTACTTTATTTTTGGTTCCAAGCGCTAATGTTTTTCTTATTGCAGCATCAACAGTAATTATTTCCTTATTTAGAACAATAGTCTTTTCTTTTATTTTCTTTCCACCGATACAGTCCTTAAAACTCGTTATTTTTCTTACATCGTGCCTGAGTTCAACAATTGTCTGGGCGGATTGAACATATGTACCTATCCCCTTCCTTTTAATCAATATACCACTATCAACCAAACTAGACACAGCCTGCCGCAATGTAGCTCTGCTGACATCACACATTTGAGCTAACTCAATCTCAGAAGGCAATCGGTCGCCCTCTTTAAAAATTTCTAAATCAATCTGTTGTTTCAACCAATCTTCAATTTGCAGGTATTTGGGAATTGGGTTGTTGGTATCAACAATATTCATTGTTATTTCATTGTATTAGTATGATTATCACAACAACAATTACACGTGATATTTCTGCAAACCGCTAGAATTTGAATAAGCTCATCCGGTTGAGAATTTTAACTACTGCTGTTCTGATTTAAAAACAAGGAGGAAGAAAAATGATCAACTACAATCTTATTGGTATAGGATTACTACTATTTTGTCACGTGAAAAGTTTTTGAACGTACATCTGCAGAAATATTCGAAGTTTAAACTCAACTCTATATACATTATTGCCAGAGGGGAACCAATTCTGAGACACCCCTCTGATAAATTTCTTTGTCAGACACGCTCGTGGTTATTTAACCTCAAACGCGTCTGATTACCAAATATCGCTAAAATATTTTTTTTAAGCTTCAGCCTTTAATTCATCCTGTTTCTCAAGGATAAGTGCTGTCGGGACGGACAGGAGATAGGCAAGCCCAAACCCTGACAAACCACCAACTAATTTACCCAAAAGTACAGGTAAAATCATGTTGGGCTGAAAATTGGCGGTAAAGGCAAGATGATCACCGAACATAAACGCAGCGCAAACTGCAAAAGCGATACACAGGACCTTATCTTTTGCTCTCATATCTTCTATCAGTCTAAACATTGCGAGAATGTTTGCTGACGCCGCGAGGATCCCGGCCGCTCCCTCTGATTTAAGCCCCATTACTTTACCCACTGCCTCCATTGGCTTGGCCAGGTACTTCTTAATCAGATATACCATTGGGAATGCACCACATAACATAATTCCGATATATCCTGCAATCTCGAGGGCGCGAAACTGATCTTTATCATCAGCAATAATTGGGTCAAATCCCCAGCTTCCCAAAATTGTGGTAAACATTCCTGTAAAGTACTCCACAATAGAAAAAACAAGAACCAGAACTATACTGATATGCATTCCTCTGCCAAACCATAAAAAGCCCTTAATCATCGCATTTGGAACTACTTTGAGACCTATGGCAAGAGCCACACAAAAAATTGTAAGAGGGGTGAGATTAACGAATATATCTGAAAAGCTTAAACTCAGAATATACGCGGACTCCGCATTGGCCGAGATAAGACCTCGTACAGCAAGGTCGGAGATGGATAAAATACAGCATGTGACAAAGACACCAATCGGTATGCTTAAAAGTCCGGACATGATTCCAAGAGCCATATACTTATGGTCCTTTTTCTTCAGCATAGTAAGGCCGACCGGAACTGAAAACACAATAGTGGCACCAGCCATATAGCCTACAACCATTGCCATTATCCAGCCTTCCTTTGAGACAGCCAGAGCTTCCGCTAGCTGGTAGCCACCCATGTCAACTGCAATAAAGGTTGTTGCTGCAATAGCCGGATCAGCTCCCATTGCTGAAAACAGAGGTCCGAAAAAGGTCTCAACAAAAGCCGACAGATAGGGTATAGCCGCCATGATTCCGGCTACTGGAACAAAAATTGGCCCAATACTATACAGTCCTTCAACGAACTCCTTTCCCAATCCTTCTTCTTCGTTTCTCAGATATGCGAAAGCACCCAGCACAGCGCAGAACATGATAATATATATGACTACTGTCCCAATGTATTCCATTCTTTATCTCCCTGTTAAGTTACATTGATAAAAACGTTTTATACTGTGCCTTAAACGCTGCCAAATTAGTATTCGTATATTCCTGGAAGTCAAATTCAATATTTGAGTAAATTTCGGAAACCATGCTCCACATGGATTCACGCAGCAACGATGCACACTTCATCGCAAAATATCTATGTCGGAGAAGATCAGTCACCGTCTTATCATAGTAGTTTTCTAGAAGCCATTCCTCGTCACTTTCGCTTAACTCACAATTTGAAGCCAGCCCCCCGAGATCAAATAGAGGACTGTTAAAACCTGCGTAGTCCCAGTCAATCAGCCAAACTTTCGACCCATCATCGATAAAGTTTGCCGGCAGCAAATCATTATGCCCCCAGATGATTTCAATCATTCCAATTGCTTTTTCAAGATTTTCGGCTGCCGCTAATAAAGCTGGAAGTTGATCGACCATTCTGCTCTTGGCATCTTTTAAGGTTAAGGCATAATCATTGACAACATGGAAGACCCAAAAGGCTAATGCCGGCCCCCGAATATGCTTTTTAACATCCCTGTGACACGCTTGGAGTACAGGCACAATTCGTTCGAGCATATCACGTTTCTGGATATCTCCGGCTTCAAGGGTCTTACCTTCAATGAACTCTAAAACAAGCACTCCAGGCTCAGAATAGGTCACTTCCGGGGATATCCCTGCGCTCCAGGCCGCCTTACTGGCGGCCAGTTCGTTAAACCGCATCACCTGGTGAAGGACGATATCATCTGCAACTCGAATCACATATTTTTTAGAGTCGTCCTCAACAATAAAATTTATATTGGTTATCCCACCAGTTAAAGGCTGAGGATAGACCGTTCCTTTCCAACAGGGCAGATTGATCGCTTTTGTCAGTGCTTCTGTCGTCATTTTTTCCTCTTTTTGTTCAACTGTGTTAACAGATTTGGATATTGTGAATTGACTAGAGCCGTTCTCTATATGTTTTACTGTAAACCCAAAACAGCAGACCATATGTCTAGACATCTAGTCCAAAAATAGGACACTAAACAGAGCACAAAGTCAATAAAATAATTTGTTCTGGAAGAAACTGGCAATCTGTATGGAGGGGCAAAAAGAGCCGCTCCATACAACTTAAACAGTCATATGGAGGGTAGAATAGAATGGCACAGAAATTTAAATAACTCTCTATCCTTTTAGTATGTGGATAGAATTTTTCAAAACTATGTGTATCTGGTCTCCTTCCAAGAACATGCCCTGGTATTGTGGGTCTGTCACGTCTACATATACCATTTTATCTTTAACTGAAACGGTATAACGCATCGTGGAACCAATATACATACTTGACTCAATTTGACCTTTGAAGATGTTATTTTCAAGTCCATTTACATTTTCAGGTTTAGTAATATCTATTGACTCAGGCCTTATAACAGCGCATAGTTTATCACCCTTTGCCACGTCAAAGTCAGGTCTGCGGATGTTCAAAACGCCATAAGGAGTTTTAAATTCCATGCTTGTATCAGTGAGGTTTTCAACTTTACCTTCAAAGAGATTGATGTGCCCGATAAAATTAGCTACGAACTGGTCAACAGGTTTTTCATAAATTTCAGTTGGTTTACCTATCTGTTTGACCACTCCATTATCCATGACCACGATAATATCTGAAATCGCCATCGCCTCTTCCTGATCATGGGTGACGAAGATAATAGACAAAGACAATTTCTTCTGCAGTTTCCTGATCTCATCACGCATCATTACTCTGAGATTAGCATCAAGATTTGAAAGAGGTTCGTCAAGGAGCAAAATCTTAGGGTGCAGGCTTAGTGCTCTGCCCAAAGCCACTCTCTGTTGCTGCCCCCCGGACAACTCCTGTGGTTTACGATCCCCAAGACCTTCCAGTTGGACCAGTTCGAGAAGCCGCAGGACTTCATCCTGAATTTCATCTTTAGGTTTTTTCCGAATCTGCAGCCCAAAACTGATATTCTGAGCAACGGTCATATGAGGGAAGAGTGCGTAATTTTGAAACACCATGGCGGTGTTTCGATCATTTGCCCGCAATTTAGTGATATCTTCACCATCAAGAATGACTTTTCCTTCGGTTGCCTCCGTCAGTCCGCTGATAATTCTGAGAAGTGTAGTTTTTCCGCAGCCACTGGGACCAACAAAGGTTATCACCTTCCCTTTCTCAAGAGAAAATGACACATTGTCAATTGCAACCATCTGGCCAAACCGCTTGGTGACATTTTGTATATCTAATATTATTGAACTATGACTATCAACCATAAGAAAAACCCATTTTATGTAACTATTCAGGAGCACTCAAACTACGTTCATTTTGACCTTCTCAAATAGCATTTGTATATCTCAAAGTCCGAAACAAAAGAATTTTTAACATTGCTAAAGAGTTAGGGGCAAAATATTTCAATTTTTTTGCACATCGCTGAATAATTATCGTTTAATAAATTTCAGTTCGTGTGTAATGACCGATCAATTTCAATATCCCCAGGCAAGACACCACAACTCCAATTAACATGACAGATATTGCGCACGCCATACCCAGCATTCCCTGTTCGGCGACTGCCAGGATATAGAGGGCCGCCAAATCGTTTCCTGGCGCAATAAGGAAAATAACGGCACTTACGGCTATCATACCCACCATGAAAGTGTAGATAAAACCGGCTACAAGCGCAGAGCTTATAAGTGGCAAAACAATTTTATAAAATATTTTAAAGGCTCCTGCCCCCATATCCAAAGCAGCTTCCTCGATAGCCACATCAATTTGATGCAATTTGCTTGAGCCAGCCTCCAGGCTGACGGAGAGGTTTCTGAAAGCCTCGTTAATAATCATAATAATGAAAGTGCCGGTCAGTTTAATCGGCGCTGTATTGAACGCCAGGATATATCCGACACCCATTACAGTTCCGGGGACCGCAAATCCCAGCAATGATAAAAATTCCAGGGATTTTTTAAATGGAACCTGCTTGCGGACAAAGATGTAAGACAATGTAACGCCAATCAAGGGAGCAATACAAGCTGCCGAAATTGCAAACTTAAAGCTGGTGATTAAAGCACGAATTCCATTTGGGCTATTGAAATGCTTGAGGGTAAAAGAATTGTTGATCATCAGTATTTCAGTGAATGCACCGAGAAAAATCATGCCAAAGCATGTGACAATCAGCAGAGATATCGGGCCCACAACAACCAGCATTGGATATAATATTTTACTGGGAATCTCTCTATCTTCAGAGCTTTGAGGTTTGCCACCAATTGTGGTAAACGATTTGCCCTTTAAAATATATTCATGCAGAGTGAAAATAATTAAACTGGGAATAATTAAAAACACACAAAATACAGCCGCCATTTCCAAATTGTTTTCGCTAACCCAGTACATGTATGCGTCGGTAGCCAGAAAACGGACATTCCCACTGATTAACATAGGGTTACCGAAATCAGCAATGGACATCAGAAAAACCAGAAGTGCAGCTTTCAAAACACCAGGGAATGCTAACGGTATCGTTATCTTGAACAGTGTCGTATAATCAGAAGCGCCCATATCTGCGGCAGCGTCTTCCACATTTGTTCCCAGGGATCTGAGAACATTTTCAATCATCAAATAACCCAAGGGAAGGAAGGTTATCATCTGGGCGATGATAACACCTGACCAACCATAAATATTCACATCAAGATTAAATAACTTGGGAATAATCCCGGATCTTCCCCCTATCAAAATCAGCGAAAGTGAAAAAATAAAAGGTGGGGCGACCAGCGGGATTAAACCCAGTACCCTCAATGGACTCCTTAACCTCTTCGGCCCTCGTAAGCCCAGATAAGCGAAACAGAAGGCTATAACGACGATGAGACATGTTGAAGTTATTGCTAAAACAATACTGTTTCGTAATGAATGCCAGTAAGTCGAATTACTGAAAAAATCTTTGTATGTTTCTGTACTGTATATTCTTTCTTTTCCTATTTTATATCTTGTCTTTTCAAGGAACGGCGCAATATCCTCTTTTATCGGTAGAATCGCCCTTTTTGCATCATTGACACCTTTTAAATCGTCCCACCTTTTTTTAAATCTTAGTTTGATGGTAACAGTCTGCGGATCATCTACTATTACCTCAGTTTTTAAACGCCCCTCAATCGGCTTTAAAACAGCCAGTACAGGGTTTATTACTTTATTTTCAAGGTCTGCAGGATTAGAGATCGTATGGCGAAACTGGACCAATGCAGTTGGATAACCGACCGTAAAACTTTTCTCGAGAACAGATGCGATAGGAAAGACAATAAACAGAAAAATCAAAGCCATCGCCAGTACTGTCACTAATACAAGACCTGGGCTGCGAAAAAACCGTTGTGAATCTTCAGCTAGTTTTGAAAAAAATGGCTCTTTATAGGCTGTACTCATTATTATCTCTAGAGGAACATCTTTCTAAGTGGATAGGGAAGCTTTGGGGCAGTTTTATGGATTTTAAAACTGCCTCAAAGGCTTAAGGATGATTTGAATTTAACACCCCACAAGGGGGTATAAGTCAACCCAGGAAATATTACTGAAACTTGCTCTTCCAGGTGGTCATAATTCTGTTTTTATTCTCACCCGCCCATATAGAGTTATATTTAATCAGCTTGGGCATAAATTTAACTTTTCCAGGAATTCCCGGACGTGTCACCTTCGAACGGGTTTTACCAATCAATTCCATAGCCTCTTTAGTACCCAGCCAGTCAACGAGTGCTTTAGCTGCCCTCATATTTTTTGCTCCCTTGAAAATAGCCACTGAATCTAAATCAAAAGCGGTACCTTCTGATGGGATTATTCCTTTAATTGGAAAACCCTGTTCCTCGAGAACAAAAATCTTATCCCAGCTGATTCCAACTGCATATTCGCCGTTGGCTACTAATTTGGCTGGAGCGGTTCCTGATTTAGTATATTGAGCCACATTTTTATGCAATCCCTCTAGAAGTTTCCAGCCTTCATCCTCTCCAAATATCTGCATCATAGCAGAAACTGAAAGGAAGGCAGTTCCAGAAGTTCCGGGATTAGGCATAACCAGTTCACCTTTATACAATGGGTTTTGTAAATCTTTCCAGGACGCAGGCATTGGCAGGTTTTTCTTCTTGATAAGGTCCGTATTCACCACTACGGCAGCAAACCAATAATTAAAACCGTACCAGTATCCATCAGGATCTTTAAAATCTGCAGGAATATCTTTCCAGGTAGGAGAATCGTAAGCAACAAACCAGTCTTTCAACGCTCCGATCATGGCATGCATATTCATAAAACCCCAGACCATATCCGCTTGAAAATTAGGTGCCTCAGCGTCAGCTCGACTCCACAGTTCATTTGACGAAAGGCGGGGACTCCACTCAATTTTTGCTCCAATAGCCTTTTCTGCAATGGGGACCCAAGTCTCCATCTCACTGATATCAGTATGGGTATATACTTTCAGTACTTCCCCGGCCATAACTGATCCTGACAGTAAAAATACGGTTAGAAAAGTGGTTGAAATAAAGACCTGTAACAATTTTTTCATCTGAAGCTCTCCTTTTAAAATATTAATTTATCCCTGCTCTTCCCCTCTCTTGCATGATACACCAATCTGTACAGCCAGAGTCTATCTATCTGCCTGCCAGATTGCTTAATAAAGCATTGAATTATTAGCAATTTGAATTACTGTTACAAAAAATCCAACGTCCCGGAAGCTATTTCTTCCAGACGTAATGTTTTCAAAACACAATCAGAAACATAATGACTAATACCGCTATCTTACTCATACTTCTGTCTGCCTTTCTCCATGTTGGCTGGAATATATTAAGCAAGCATGAATACCCTACTGCTTCTTTTTTCATGCTGGCAAATTTTCTGGGCTGTTTTTTATTTATTCCTGTCGTTGTGAATTATTGGCAGCTTTATCTCACTCTCCTGCCATATGTATGGCTCTATGTCATTATAACCGGATGGTTTCTGGCTCTATATTTTGCTTCCCTGGCAAAAATGCTTCAATCCGGAGATCTATCTACCTCATATCCTTTATTGAGGGCTTCACCTGTTATTCTGGTTGTCTTTATTTCATTTCTTCTGGGAAACGGGGAAGGTATCAGTTTACAATGTATCGTTGGTATTCTACTCGTAGTAATTGGTTGTTTTCTGATACCGATGCAAGGTATCAGGGATATAGACATTAAAAATTACCTGAACCAGACTTCAGGGTTTGCATTACTTGCGGCTCTTGGCAGCGTCGGATATTCGATGATTGATGACCACGCCTTAAAAATTCTGAGAGCCATAGACTCAACTGATTTAAGTAATTTCGATTTAACTGTTCTATATGCTTTTTCACAAGCTGTAACTACGACACTCTGGTTGCTCTTATTTGTTTTATCAACCAGAGAACACCGCACTGAACTCTCCAGGACATTTCATAGTCAAAAACGGAAAGCAGCTTTAACCGGAGTTATGATATACATAACCTACACCCTGGTCTTAATCTCCATGGCCTCTGTCAAAAATGTGAGTTACGTAGTTGCCTTCCGGAACCTCAGTATCCCCTTGAGTGCAATTGCCGGCTTTTTTATCCTTGGAGAAAAGTGCCACCGGCCTAAAATCGTCGGTATCAGTATTTTGCTCGCCGGTCTGTTTTTAGTGAGTACCGGGTAAGTAATTTCTATAGTATTCAATACCCCTGAGATTTTAGTATTTTCAATAATTCTCCGGGGCTGCCGGCAAGGTAATCAGGATTCTCCCGCCTTAATAGTTCAACTTCCTGAAACCCCCAGCCAACAGCTACTGTCATCACGCCGGCCGCCTTGCCCTGACGGATATCACTTATGGCGTCACCGATCATACAGGTTTGTTGGGAGCTTACCGATAAACGGTCCATATTATCCAGAATAGATTCTTTTTTGGAGCGCCCTTTTTCTCCTCCGCAAAGAAAAGACACTGATTCTGCGACACCGTATTCTACGAGATAACCACGCACCAAATCAGAACTGCTGGAAGTTATAATCCCAATATCACTAGTCCTGCTCAAATCCTTTAAAAGAGTATCCATCCCGGGGAAAAAATGAACCGCACTCTGATCTTTCTGCTGGTGCTCAAAAACAGTTTTTAGGAAGTCAGGAACCATCATGGAGGGGATTTCCAGACGATCAGCCAGACCTTCAAAAGTGAGATTCTCAAGACGTCTGAGGTCATCATCTACAGGCATTCTGCCCAACCCTGTCACCTTCTGTGCACCAATACAGAGAGCCAGCAACTGCCCAAAGCTATCAGCAATCACTCCATCAAAATCAAAGTTTATAAGCATACGGTTCCAGTTACGTTACGGCATCCACCAGCTCGGCGATATCCTTCACATCCTGAGTACCTTTATTATCACCCATACCATCACTAAACATAGTAAGACAGAAAGGACAGGCACTACTCACAGTATCAGCTCCCGTCTCGATTGCCTGAAGGCTTCGCACATTATTGATGCGCTCACCCATAGTCTCTTCCATGAACATACGCCCTCCACCGGCACCACAACACATGGCATTGTCCCTGTTCTCAACCATTTCAACCAACTCTTCGTTTGTATTCAGAGCTGCAATAATTTTACGGGGCGAATCATAAATATTATTCCACCTGCCAAGATAGCAGGAATCATGGTAGGTAATTTTTCCTGGATATTCAGCGTTGACCTTTAGTTTTCCGCTTTCTATCAGTTCAAGAATAAAATCAACATGGGAAACTACATCAAATCGTGCATCGAAATCGGGGTATTCGTTTTTAATGGTGTTAAAACAGTGCGGACAGCCTGTAAGTATCCTTTTAGGCTTATAGCGGTTAAATGTTTCCACATTTTCAGCGATCATCATCTGGGCGAGATATTCATTTCCACACCTTCTGGCCATATCTCCGTTACACCTCTCCTCTGTACCAAGAATCGCAAAACTAACACCTGCCTTATTCAAGAGTGATGCAATTGCCTTTGAAGTTTCAACAGCCCTGTCATCAAAAGAACCGGCGCAGCCGACAAACCAGAGGATATCCGCATCAGGCTTGTCTGCCATAAGCGGTACATCAAGTTCCTTACACCAGTCAGCACGGGTATCTTCACTAAACCCCCATGGATTAGACTGATTTTCCAAGCTTGAAAAGGTATCCTGCATCTCAGGAGGAAATGACGCCTCCATAAGCACCTGGTTTTTCCTGGCTTCCAGGATAATGTCAAGATGCTGAATATTGACGGGGCAGATGTCCTCACAGCCACGGCAGGTAGTGCAGGCCCACAAGGCATCATTTTTTATAGGCCCTGCTTCAGCACTTACAAGACCAGAAAGACTCTCAACATCTTCTTTTTTAATCAATGCATCAGCATTATTCATGAGTTCCACCTTCAACTCATGGATAAGATCCTTGGGAGATAAAGGCTTTCCTGTTTTGGAAGCTGGGCAGCGCTCCTCACATCGACCACACTCCGTACAGGCGTAGAGATCGAGAACCTGTTTCCAGTTCAGTTCATATATCTTTGAAAGGCCAAAGGTTTCTGCATCTTCATCCTCAATATCGGTTTTTATCATCGGTTTTTCGATATCGAGTGGTTTGTAAAAGACGTTCGGAATACCAGCAAGAAGGTGGAGATGCTTGGACCCCGGGATGTAGATCATAAAACCAAGAATAGTGAGAATATGAACCCAGTAAGTCATCTCAAAACCTATTCTCAGGGCCGATTCCGACCAGGATGACAGATTAAGAATGGCTCCGACCACTACTGACACGGTAAAACAGGGAGAATAATCAAACCCGTGAGATGGAAGCGCGAGATGGAACGCATTATAAATATGGAAAGTTAAAATGATTACTGAGGTAAAAAGAATAATAAGCTTGGCATCCATCCCATTGGTGAGATAACCAGGTTTAAGCACCAGACGCCTGTAAAGGCCGTATCCCAATCCTATAAGCACAAGAAAAGCCAGTATGTCGGCAATCTGCAGATAGAGTGTAAAAAAAGACGGTGCAAAAGAAGCCACACTGAAAGCCGGGAAAACTCCCTGGATCATCATCTCCAGTGAGTGCGGCTGAACTGCAAGAAAGCCAAAAAAGATAAAAGTATGCGCCAGACCAGGCATCAATTTCCGTCGTACATTTTTCTGGCCGAGAATATCTGTAAACAGTACTTTTATCCGTTCCCCCAAACGATCAGCGCCATATCCCCGTTCCCCCTGAACCGAGTTCATAAGAACAACCAGGTGCTTCACTTTATAAAAAAAATAACCAAAACCGCCCATGAGCAGAATTGCCATTACAATAGATTTCACCGGTATATATGTTGTCTCATAAAATTGCATGGATCTATCCCTAATTATATGGATATTCAGGAGGATATTAACTAGTTAGTTCAGCAGTCAAAGCTGGCACGATCTCAAAGATATCGCCCACTATGCCATAGTCACATTTATTGAATATGGGTGCATCTTTATCACTGTTAATAGCGACAATGACTTTGGACGTCTTCATACCTGCGAAATGCTGTACAGAACCAGAAATACCACAGGCAATATAGAGACGGGGATTGACAATTTTCCCAGTCTGCCCCACCTGCATCGAATGAGTAGCAAATCCTTCATCAACTGCAACCCTTGATGCTCCGACCGCCCCATCCATTGCTGCGGCACATTGCTCAAGGATATCGAAATTTTCCTTGGAGCCAATCGCACGACCCCCGGAGACGATTACGTTGGCTTCAGCTAAATCGACCTTGCCAGACGCACTCTTTTTCACCTCTTTGATAACCAGCCCATCATAATTGCCGACTTCTGCCGTAAAAGAGGCTACTTCTGCCTCAACGGGAGCCTGAACAGGCTCTACAGCATTTGGCCTGATAGCACAGATAAAATACTCTCCATTAAGCTTGAGAGTGGCAATAGTTTTTCCTGCGAAATAGGGCTTGCGAACAGTACTTGCAGAGCAATCTATACTGAGGCAGTCAACAGCCAGAGGCACTTGGAGTTTGGCTGCCACCCGGGCAAGGATATCATTGCCTTTACTGCTGCCCAGTGCCAGGAGGACTGACGTTTGATACTCTTTCAGGGCAGCGATTATCGCCTTAGCCTGCAGATCAGGCTGTGCACTCAAATCAGCACCATCCCCTGTGATTGAAATAATTTGGGCGGCACCATACTTCTCAAGCTCCCCTTTACAGGATTGAGCATCTGCACCCACGACAAAAGCGTACAATTCATGTCCTTCGCCGCGTGCTGCGGTGAGAACCCCAAAATTTGCAGCCTTAACTTCATTGTCAGTTGTTTCTATTAATACGGCAACTTTAGTCATTTTCATCTCCAGAATATATCAGTAACCGGAAGAGCTTCTGAAAGTTTTCTTTCAGTCAGAGCTGCTCCCAGGATTTATCAGATCACCTTCTCTTCCTCTTTGAGGGCTTTCACAAGTTCTGCAACAACATCATTGACACTTCCCTCGATCATTCTAGCACCTGATCTTTCGGGGGCCTGTTCCAGAGAAACAAGTTCCATATCAGAAGAAAGCTCCAGACCCAGATCGGCAAGCGCTATCTGCTTGATCTCTTTCTTTTTTGCTTTCATCACATCCGGTAGTTTCGGATAACGCGGTTCGTTTAAACCCTTGCTGGCAGCGACAACACAAGGCATAGTCATCTCTATAACCTCTTTTTCTCCACCACCGATCTCACGTTCAACCGTTACTCTGCCGTCGCCAACTGCGCATTTCGTAATATCACTTGCAACAGGAATACCAAGCCCCTCTGCAAGCCGATAGGAAGTCTGCATACCTTCACTGTCAACCGCCTGTTTTCCGGTAAAAATAATATCAGCAGGCCCATCTTCTCCTATAACTTTTCCAAGAATTGCAGCAGTATCAGCACTATCCAGAAACTGTTGATCTGTTGATACAAGGATGGCCCTATGGCTGCCGAGTGCAAGTGCTGAGCGCAGAGTTGCCATGGCACCTTCCTTGCCGACAGTTACCAGAACAACCTCTCCACCTTCCTTTTCTACAAGCTGGACCGCTTCTTCTATTGCATATTCATCATATGGATTAATCAAAAACTTCACCGACTCATCAAAGCCATTGGTACCAATGACCTTTATGTTTGCCGCTGTATCCGGTACATTTTTCACACAAACGTATACTTTCATAAAATCTCCTTTATTCTGGTTCTATATTTTAAAATTTATTTTTCATTTCGGCATAACACCATTTTCATCTGCAGTCCTCGCCCAATCATCAAAGGCGGAAATATTAGCTGTAGTGTGATAATCCACATGATAATCACCACTTGCAACATTAGATATTACTTCAAAAGCTTTACTATCTTCAGGCGTATAGAGTGGTTTCAAAACGCCGGACGTTTCCTTCTCATTTCGGTACTGCCGGTAACTCTCACAGTCCTGAACGAACTCCTCTTCACTGAAAAAATTCAGATTATCGAGGACCCCAAAACAATGTCTTGCGTTATGAACTCCAAACTCCGTAAGGATGCTCTTTCCTCTCATGCCATCTGCCAGAGCCTGTGGACCCGGCTCTTTCTGCTCGGTACTCCCTCCTGACTGAACAGTTGGCAACCCGGTGATCCACATATTTACCCGACTTACCGCCACGTTCAGCATATCCATGGAATCGTGGGAATAGGCCAGATCTCCATTTGGTTTTGTGGGGCACGGCATACCTCCAAACATGCAGACCATGCCCGGAGTTACCGTCTGTGCAACAGCGAGCATGAACATCACTTCAGAATGATTGACAATCATACATCCCTCGGGAGTCTGGGGAGCAGTTCGACCTGCAAGCGGCATAGTAGTGAGACGGAGAATATTGCCTGCCTCCGCGGTTCGTATAAGACAATCCATCATATTATCCATGCAGGACAAGGGGGATTTCAAACCGCATATCGAATCATGCCAATCATCTCTGCCGGAGAACCATTTAACGGAATCTTCCGCTGACATATAGGCGCTGCAGGTAACCTTTATGCAGTCTTCCAGTTGGTCCATGATCTTATTACACTCGTGTGCATCACCCTTATGAACTTTCACAGGCTGACTTAAAAATCGTACGACATCGAGATTTTCTTTTACCGTCTCTATTACTCTTGAAAACTCCGCAAAATTGGCAGGCATTGGAAATTCATCTTCATTGCGATAAAGAAACGGCGGAATACCCCCAATTCCAAGAGTATTCATGCCCTCATCCCCGGAAAAAGTTTTGGGGGCGGTATCCAAAATCTGGTCAATCAATTCAGGGAGGAGATGTATCCGCAAACTGGTACTGTCATATCCTGCTAAACCGGTAGCCTCGAGTATATCTATAACTCTCTGATTTTTCGTCTCAATACCAACCTCGGAAAGCACAGCTTTAGTGCTTTCGTGAACCCTTTCATAGGTCTGCTTTTCAACTTTCAAAGCTTCCTGATATTCGGCAGGTGCCTCAGCAATACGCTTATCAATATCAAAATTCTTCATGGTCTACGTGCCCTTATATCCTATATTCTTGCGGAATCTGCCACCGCAGCAAATTTGTTTTTATGACTTTCTATCCAGTGCATCTGACGAATGTTATGTTTGAGATATGCGAGGTATTCATAGTCGTTTTTATCACTGCCACTGTAGTAATCGGTGATTTCCCAGTTAAGCAGGTAAAAATTGGCCATAGCCATCATAGTCGGGAAATTATCAAGTTCGACCCCGTTCAGAGGTGAAAGATTTCCCTTTTCCACTAATGTTTTCTGGTAAGAGAGCAAAAATGACTCGCATTTCTCCAGTATCATGTTCCCGTCATTCTGTTCACCCCACTGTACGGAGTTATAAATAATTGCGAGACAGATATCAAAGAGACGAAGATCGACCTTAGCCCAGTCCAGATCAAAAACCCCAACTACTTTGCCACCGCTTAATTTCAGGTTCCCAGGGTGATAATCACAATGAATGGGGTTAACCACCATCTGAGCGGCATCTTCTCCGGAAATTGTATTAATTTTGAGAAAAGTGAGAATAGAAGGTAGAACGGTGTTAAAATAATCGTGGAATTTAGTGTTACGCTCTCCTTTTGCATAACTTGAAAATGAATGCGTCAGGCCGGGAATCAAATCAAGGATGGCAGGTTCGACACGCCCGAGATCATGTTGTTCAAACCCCTTTGCGGCACTATGAAAAGAAGCAAGGACCTCTGCGGAACTTTCATGTTCACTCTCGCCCATAAGGGGATTATCCCAACTATATTTGTCCTCTCCCTGTAAAAAATGGTACAGAGCAAATTTGTTTTTGCTGATAGCGGGACTGACGAAGGTATTGCCATCTCTGCCGGGAACAAGACCTGCAAGAAGATGAAAACCGTTCGCCATGGCGTGAGTTATCATTGCATGCTCAAGGAGAATCTCAGTTTCAGCTATACCCAGTTTATATTTGCGTAAAAAATATTCCCTTGTTACTCCATCTTGCTCTACTATCACTTGGAAACTGCGATTGGTATATCCCCCAAACAGTTCATAGGCGTCTATAACTTTCCCGAGATCATAAAACCCTTCCACGACCTCTATGACCTGCTCGCGTAAAAAGGAGCTTTCAAGAGTCTCCTGCACCTGAGTCGCTGTTCTAGCCAGTTCCTTAACGATCTGCAGGAGCTCATAACTCTTCAGAGAATCCATCTTCTGCAACCGTTTCATTTTGGCTGTAGCCATAACTTGTTGTTTCTCCCCTTCAGCCATATGAAATCCCCCTCGTTAACTGGATAGAAAACTCTTTAACGAAGTTTTTCACCACGAGGGTCATAAAGAACCCTTTCAGTTACCACAGCATCCACCAACTCGCCAAAGATCTCGACCTGGACTGGTTGACCGGCAACGGCAATATCCACGGGCAGATAAACATTCCCTATGTTTTTCCGAACGGTATAGCCATAGCCGACGCCGCGTAACCTGCTGATAACTTTACCGTCCAGCAGTACAGCCTCGCCACCATAGAGTGCAAGCCACTCATCATCCCCTACGGTTACGGTGCATAGTTTCTTGGAAATACCTTCTCTGCGAATCTTGGCCAATGCTTCGGAGCCGATAAATTTTTTCTTCTTATCCACCGTGAAACCGATTCCCGCTTCATATGGGTTTTCCAGACCGGTAACATCATCGTTGTGATACAGAAATCCCTTTTCCATACGCAGTGAATTGAGCGCATAATAACCGCATGCTCCAATATCAAATTCCTGCCCGGCCTCCCACAGTTTATCCCAGATAGTAACTGCACTTTCGACAGCTGAATAAAGCTCCCAGCCAAGTTCACCTGCGTAAGAAACGCGCTGAGCCAGAACGTTGACACCATTAACGGTAATGTTTCTTGCCATCATATAGGGAAT
>Ga0307988_1000635_pt1 | contig 23352 bp, 15 predicted proteins | sample EllFjometagen183_FD_203166 | JGI IMG/M metagenome (GOLD analysis project Ga0307988, IMG submission 203166) | Marine microbial communities from Ellis Fjord, Antarctic Ocean - #183 | ecosystem: Environmental > Aquatic > Marine > Unclassified | place: Southern Ocean | collected 2014-10-08 | reverse complement strand
CCCAATTAATGAAAAAGCTTCAATTATTTTTAAATCAGCTAGGAATAAATTAGACTTACTATTAAATAATTTTAAAATTGTAGCATCTGAGAAAATTGTGTTTTCAGAAGAGCTACAGCTTTGTGGAACTGCAGATCTACTAGTAAGAGAAAAGAAGACTGGTCAACTGTATTTGCTTGACTTTAAAACTAATAAAAAAATAGACAGAGAAAATAGATATGGTAAGTTCGCTTTATACCCCTTTGGTCATTTAGCTCATAATAATTTCATGCACTATTCAATACAACTCAATACATACCGAAAACTATTTCAACAGGAACAATACTTTGATGAAGAAATTAAAATGGGGATAATTCATTTTGAGCATTCGGGGAGTTCTAAATCATATATAATATCAAATATGGAAAATGATGTTACTAATATGATTAACTCTCATTTATCAACTTTTGGTATAGTTTTATAAATTGTAAATTTTAATGCAAGTAAACATCGTTCAGAAAATCATGAATGTCATAATATTTTTAAGCAAAATAAAAAATGATGTAGAAATTTTGATTCAGGTAACTTATTAAATATTTATTTTCAATAATATATGTTTATTATATTAAATGGCCTGCCAACCGTAGCTTATTATGGAATTAACAATTGGTTTACCATCCCTAAAACTTCCAACTACACCAAGGCTTCCTCCTCCGCTCTACGAGCTATGGAGGACAAGTCGATGGATAAAAATGAGAACATCCTTCTCATCTGCACTTCGTTTGAAACGAATCAATCCCAGAAAGGTTTATGCGCTAGAACATGGACGGAACCGTATCCAATTTCAAAAAGATAAGCCTCTTCTGAAGTTCAATATGCTCACTATCCAATATAACCTTGGGATTGTACTCATTTAGATATAACCTTAAAACACTGTTTTTTAAGAATAATCAGCATTTCAAGAAGTCTTTACTCTACCTGATCTTAATTCTATCAGACTCATTTTTTAACAACGACCCTCAAATTCACCTCAAATTCATATAGGGTAATAGTGTTCTCATAGTAATATTAATTTATCAGGAGTATATCAAAATGAGTTATATCTATATCAAATTCTTCTTTCAGATAATTCAGAGGTGTATCATATTAGTGTAATAGTAGATTCTACATTCTACAATATTTGACCACTTTTAATAATCTTGCTCGTAACAATACAAACTTTTTATCTCTTATTGATTGTTCCCGACTGACCTTAAAATATTTTGGGTCTGGTTTATATAATTCACTTCTATCTATTTTGTTTTTGACATCACTACATTTAAACTTTTGATAGTATTCTTTTCTATAACAATATTCAGGATACACATCATCATGACGGGGTGACTCACATTTCTTTTGATAATAGGAACTTTTATCTGCTAATGCAGTACTGCTTAGTCCTGTGAAAATTACTCCAAAAATCAAACATATTGCAATTCTTACATTTTTCATTTTTATCCTTCTTTAACCCTTGTTAACAATTTTTTGATTTTATACACTTTATTATATATTCCGAAGTTTGAAGAGAATCTTACTCATAATGTGTAAATATTATTAAATTTTAACAAATAGTTATCTTAATCATTAGAAATTGTATGTTGATTCGAACTCTTGCATATCAAAGACATATTAAATAAGAATTTATACTAACAAATAAAAGGACATCCCGACGCATGGAGTTTGATGTGTGCTTGGTGTTATTCGAAGCATGGTAAAGTCATGAGAGTCGGTGTAGGTCAGGATTATATGATACAGTCTAACGGGAAGTGGCTAAAGATTGGAGGCTTTGCACCTTAATATTATGGTATCGAATCAACTAATTTTTTAAAATAGTAATTCTTGATAATAATCAGCCTTCTAAGAGATACTTGTTCCAGCTGAATAAAATTATACTATATTTATTTTTTAACAACGGCATCCAAAGTATATTATTTTGCACAATTTGCCTAGTTTATTATCCAGTTCTTTTTTTTGCTTCGTGTTGCCACATCTCAAAAACTATCTGTTTTATACCTTCAGAGACTTTTGGATCTGAAAGGCATTGTAACATTTGATTCTCATGGGCAGCGCCACTTTCCATAACAGCATTATCAAAAGCAATAGGATAGTCTCCAAGTATTGCCTGCTCAGGTGAATTATTTTCAAATTGAGCGATGACTCTTTTGTTCTCTTTTATCTTATCCAATAAAGTATAGGCATAATTCAACATATCTTTAGATGTCAACCCATCTGTGTTGAATATTTCATTTAGTCTTTCTATAATTGCAGAAAGAAACAGTTCCTCTTTATCTCTTGCTTTCCCTGTTCCTACATCGGAGCCTGGATTTATTTTGTATTCTCCTTCTTTGTCATGTAGGACTAGATTTTGTTCACGAATCTTTGAAAGGCGGTAATGTGTCAAAACGACTGAACTTAGATCAATATCTTCTTCATCATCTGCATCTTCATGCAATAGCGGGCGGAGATGACGGGCATATAAACTTAATTCATCAAGTTCTTTTTTATCATAATCAATAATCTGTGACATGAATTCATAAAAACGTGTAAAGCTTCCAAGGTCTTTTTTGAACATCAGTAAAGCATCAAGATCTTTCTTGCAGTTCTTTACTTCATTCTCAGCATTAGTAATCAAAACTGTATCGGTGGATGACTTACGTGTACGCTCAAACATTTCTTTGGCTTTTATAAAGTGTGCATTAGCTGTTTTATAACGTTTCTGCCATCTCTCAACTGCTGGTTTACAAATATTACTAATTGCAGCTGCACTTTTGTTAGGACTCAAAAACGCTTTGTAAAACTGCTCTACTTCTGTCCATAGGTAAATTTCCTGAATTTTAAGTTTTTCAAATAACTCGTGTACCAAATCAGGATCTGATACATCAGCTAATTCTGCAGTCTTGTAATAAGGTAGAAAGGCGTTAAGCACATCTTCCGGGTTATTGTAAAAATCAAGTATAAAAGTTCCACTTTCTTTTTTCCCAGGGTAATCGCGGTTAAGTCGTGAGAGTGTTTGTACACATTCGACTCCGCCTAATTTCTTATCTACATACATTGCACAAAGTTTAGGTTGATCAAACCCAGTTTGAAATTTGTTGGCTACCAGCATTAATTGGTAATCCTCTGAATCAAAAGCTTTACGCATATCGCGACCTTTTAGATTCGGATTCATATTCGATTCAGTATACGAAATATCATTATCCTGAACTTCGCCTGAAAAAGCCACCATTGCGACAACATCTGAATAGCCCTGTTCTTTAACATACTTATCTAAAGCCAATTTATAACGTACAGCTGCTTTACGTGAACTCGTAACCACCATAGCTTTTGCCTGCCCGTGTAGACAGTCTTTAACATTAGTTCTGAAGTGTTCAACAATTATTTTCACTTTCTGTGAAATATTGTGGGCGTGTAGAATTACCCATTGATTAAGTTTTGTTTGTGCTTTTTTGCTATCAACCTGTCTATCGTCCTGTTTGGCTTTCAGTGCCAAATTATATGCGGTTTGATAAGTAGTATAGTTTTTTAACACATCGAGAATAAAGCCTTCTTCGATAGCCTGACGCATACTATAGACATGAAAAGCAACCGGTAAATTCTTTTTAGATGGTGGAATGCTGGAATCGGGACAACGGCCGAATAGTTGTAAGGTTTTATCTTTTGGGGTTGCCGTGAAAGCAAAATAACTGATATTAGGTGTAGCCTTTTTTGCCAGTTCATTAATTTTATGTTCGGTATCATTGATGTTTTCATCATCCATGTATAAACTTGAAGCGGAGGCAGCAAAGCGATTATTAATTACCTCTTGAGGTTCTTCTTCGTTTAGGTCTTCTGTATCTGTCTTTGAACTAAGAATTCCTTTCATTCCTTTGGCTGTAGAACCACTCTGTGAGCTGTGAGCTTCATCTGCTATTACTGCAAATCTATTTTTTTTAAGCTTAGCACTTTTTTCAATCCAATCCAGAACAAATGCGAAAGTCTGAATTGTTACAATTATAATATGCTGACGTGATTCTAAAGCTTTTGCTAATTTCTCTGACTTTGTCCCTTGCCCTTCTTTGTGATTGATTCGTCCAACGACTCCGTCAATATCGCTGAATTGAGAAATAGTATCTTGGAGCTGCGAATCCAGAATTGTACGATCTGTAACAATAATTACTGAATCAAACTGCTTATTCCCATTAGTGTCGTATAATGCTGATAACTGATGTGCAGCCCAGGCGATTGAATTTGATTTACCTGATCCGGCACTATGCTGTATCAAATATCTTTTCCCTATTCCTTCTTCGCACACTGTATTAATTAATTTTCTGACAACATCCCACTGATGATAACGTGGAAAAATAAGAGTTTCAGTTTTATATTTTAATCCTTTGGCATCCTGTTTCTCTTTGATTTCCAAATGAACAAAATTACAAAGAATTTTTAATATATTATTTGGACGTAATACTTCATTCCAAAGATAATCTGTAGCGTAGCGATTTGGATCATCCGGTACATCGTTGCCTTGAGCGCCGTCTTTACTGCCTTTATTGAATGGTAGAAAGCAAGATTCAGATCCGGCAAGTTTCGTACACATGAAAACTTCATACTGACTAACTGCAAAATGTACTAACGCACCACGTTTAAAAGATAAAAGCGGTTCTATTTTGCGGGTAACAGGATCTTTAGGTAAACGAGTAGTCTTGTACTGTTTAACAGCATTTTCTACTGCTTGTTTAAATTCAGATTTCAACTCCAGAGTTGCAATTGGTAAACCGTTGACAAACAACACTAAATCAATTCGGTAAGCTTTTGCTTTAGTTCCCGTTTCCAGTAAATGCTCTTCTGTGGCATAAGGTGAATATACTAATTCAGGAACAACTCGCAAACGGTTCTGTTTATAGCGTGCTAAAGTATCGGGATTAAGGTTATGTTCGGGTTCAAACTGACAAATATTAAAACGGCATGGAGTATCATTGATTTCTTTACGCAAAACACCCAAAGTTCCAAAACGGCGCAGTTCTTTATCAGATGTATTAGGATTAGTTTTATCCAGACGTTTAACTACTGCGTTTATTAAACGCTTTTCGGCATCTTTAGGATAAAGTTTATTGTATTTCAACCATTCTTTAGGCTGAGATTCCTGCACAAAACTAAGCAAATCTTCTTCATACAAAGCAGTTACACGGTTATATTTATGAGATTCACCCAAAAGCCAACCGCTAGCCAGCATAGAATCAACTATCTCATTCTGAAATGTTCGTTCATCTGATTTGCTCATATATTGTACCTTTATGTAATCTATTTTTCAGTATGATTCCTAAAAAGAGGTAGAGTGTTAGTTTAGATACTTGTTTAATGTTTCAACCAACAAAAATATTCCTGTTGCAGGATTAGCCTTTGATGAAATATAGTCTTTACTTTGCCATAGCTTTGCAGCTCGGGTCATTGCATCATCCTCACAACCACCATGTTTTCTAATGAGAGAGTATAATTTCTCACTTTTGCCATCTTTTTCATAATTAAGGTTAAATATTTTAGAAAGCTCATTATAAATTTCTTCCCTTGACATTCCGTGTTTAATATCTTTGAAATGTAACAAAATCCATAATTCAAAACACTCATTAGACCATGCCAGTTTGTATCCTTTTGCTTCTGCACTGTTGATTGCATTATCAAAATGATGAGCTTTGAAGCTATCACGATCCATCACAATCCAAACTTCATCTATATTTTCACCTGTATCATTCTCATACTTATTCTTTCCTTTTTCAGCCCATTTTACAAGGCTCAAAGTATTACGACCATCTCCTTTTGCTATAACAACAATATCTCTAGGCAGTTTACTTTTTATCTCATTAAAGTAATTGGGTTCTGTCTCTTTACCTTCACAGGCAATAAGATATCTACTGCGAATTTCTTTTGAATTAAAGTTGTTATTTCTATCTCGTTTTTTTGATTTTCTTAATGCTCGTTTAGATCCTGGAGCTTTTATAGCATATGGCATTAATCACTCTCCTTTATCAGCGAATAACTTCATAAACTCAAGGTCACCCAGAAATGGAATAGCACCATAACGTCCTTTTAAGTAATTTTTTTCATAATTGGCATCTTTACGAACAGTTGAGTTATCTTCAAATTTAAATTCAGCTAAACTATATAAGTCAGTTTCAGCTCTATTATTTTTTTCAGTAAAATAAATCTGGTCTCGCCTAAATACTCCTGAAGAGAGTAAATTGGTGTCATGTGTTGTAAAAATTAGTTGTGCTCCACTTTTATTAATATCTTTATCATGAAACATCCTAATAATATTTAAAGTTAATTTTGGGTGCAAAGAGGCTTCAAGCTCATCAATACATAAAACATTACCCTTCTCTAGGGTGTATTGAATACGCCCAAACAAATAGAAATATTTTTTAGTTCCAGCAGATTCGGCATCATCAAATAAAAATTTAGCAGTACCAACTTCTACACCTTCAGAATTAAATCGCTTTCTTTCTGTCATTAGCATTTTTGCTGATTTCATTTGTTCTTTAAGTGCATCAGGAAAATCTGCAGGAATATTATTAGGTAGTTTAGTCGCAAATGGCTGTTCTTCAATAATATTTTCAATTCCAAAATCTACCTGTTGAAGAGCTGAAATAACTGTTTGATAGTTATCTAAATCTTTAATGTAGTTTGGAGTAAAATTGCGATCAATTATATTAGAATCACCTGAAAGAAGATCTATTCTATTGAAAAAGCTCATTACTTTTTTAGAGATTTCACCATTAAATTGAGCACATACTGATACAAACAGTGAGTTAGTACGAACTTTATCTTCAAGTTTTAAACCTTCTTTAAAATTATTTTTATGAACCTCAATATTTTGTTCTTCCCGTGTAAAAAGTTCAATATCTTTTCTTTTACTTTTAGGAAGAGAAAAGAGCCATTCAGCATTAATTTTCTTTTGAGAAACCTCAAATCCATAACGATACTTTGTTTCATCAATTAAAAATTCTAATTCAAAGAAAGATGGTTTTGATTCATTACCTACAGATAACATAAAAGGAGTAATACCATTGATAAGTTCGTCTTCCTGGCTATTAATTGAGTGACGAACGAAATTTATAACAAAGGCTAAAGCTTTAAGAACATTTGATTTTCCAGAACCATTAGCTCCGTAGATAACAGCTGATTTCAGTAGTTTATATCTTGATTTAGCAACGAGGTTATCTTTCAGTTCACTAACCTGTCCCATCGCTTCCATATCTAATGTAATAGGTTCTTTAATTGACCTAAAGTTTTCGACTGTAATGTTGAGTAACATTTCTTTCTCCAGTAAATTTATATAGTTCCTATTAAATTATAATTATAAGTCATTTTAATAAAAAAACCATACAATATAGATAAATATGAGAATATATCTCATATTATTACATAATAATGCTAATTATTAAGCAATTTACACCTAGCTTGCTAACAAGTCTTTTTGTCCAAATCAGTCATTCGATTACTAAAATAGTAAAAACAATGAAGTGCGTATCCAAATGTAGCACAAGCTTCTAGCTTGTGTATTGTCAAGCTAGAAGCTTGAACTACATTACTAAAAAAACAACGCTATTTATTGATTAATGAATCTATTATTTTATTCTGCCATGTCCGTTTATTTGATTTAGCCATGGTAGTTTCCTATTTGTTTAATCTGATTTCTTTTTAGAAGTTCTTACTTTATAAAGTCGCTCTGTAAATCCGCCTTCGTTTTCAAAGTCCAATGCCAGGCGTTCAACCTGTAGATCAAGTAAAGTACAAGCCACGTTTAGTAGCACTAATGCAGCGTTTGCAGAATACTCAGAGTATATTTTAGTGGACAATGTTGACTTGTTGGACATTGTATGAGAGGACACATTTTCTTCATCAACATGCCTATCTTTATAGCTCACTTTTCTAATCCATAATGCAACGTCGTCTGCCGTATGACACCGAAGGTCTATCAATTGTTGTCTAAGTGGATTGTTACGATCCCACATTTTTAATTTTCTATGACGAAGGAAATCTTCATAATCCAATTTTAACTCTTCCAGACTGGCACGTGCGACCTGGGTAAGTTTCAATTCTGTTTTCTTAGATGTTGCAGATGCCTGTGAACCTTCAGCAATATTTTGTACACCACTACACGTGCAGCCTGTACCATCTGATCCTGTGTACGACTGAACCTATCGATATAGCGTTCTACAAATCGAACAGTAATATCATATACAAGTTGTGACACTTGAAAACTTTTCAAATGGCGATATCCGCCATGCTTAGGAATTAAATCAGACATAAATATTCCTATTCTGTTAAATTAATTCTATTCTACGTTTAGAAAACTCAGTATCCTCAAATGTTCCAAAAAGTTCTCTATTAAATTTTATCATGTCCAACTGGTCCTCTTTTAAAATAATCAGCCTAACAAATCTAATCAGTTATTATTTTATCGTGTCCATCTGCTCAAACTGGTCCAATCAGTCCACTACTATCTTTTCTGAAATTTCAAATTCTCTCACATCTATTTTCCAGTTACTGCTGCCGAGATTAAAAGCAGTAATTCGATTGTATTTACTAGGCTCACCAAAAAGTCAGCCATTTACGAGCATGAAATCAATTATCTTATTATGAAATGTCCGTTCATCTGATTTACTCATAATTTTTTCTTTTATTACTGTTATTTGTGTCTATCCGTGTAAATAATATCATTATGCTCTTCTCTGCGATAAAATAATGATCCTACATTAGATTGTTTAGGTTCGACTGTAAATATGAAAAATCTTTTTTTAGTAGTCGATTTTACTCGTAAAATTAGGTTTGTTATATTTAACTCTTTATCCTTTATCGAATTATCATATCTTGGTCCAGCTGTAAAGATATTGCTCACTAGTTTTTTATCTTTTATCAATGTGTCAAATAATTTTCTTTTAACATTTGGAATGCGAGCATCTTCATAGTTGAAGTTTGTTAATATTTTGGAACTCATGAATTCAATTTTTTTGTCCCGAAGTAATGGCTCGGAGTTTTTGAAAGATTCTAAATGTATGTGACTAGCTTCTGTGTCCAGAGCAGATAAAAAAACAATTTTATTGAATTTTACTAATAGATCACCAAAACTATCATCATTAAATTCATGGTAGATTTGGTTCTTTCCTTCACCCTTTAAATAAAACTTCAGAGCCTTTTCTATTTGTTCTCCGGAAACTATATTATCGCATATGATGCATAATGTCTCATTCGTTGCTTTTTTGAGGTTATTAACACAATCAGTAATGAGGGTACGGTCTTCAGAGTCAGCTTTGGTAAAAGATAATAGATGATGCAATCCATTATTGTCTTCTAATTTTTTTATTGCAAAAAAGCAGCAACCCTCTTCCTTTAACGTTGCAATATTGTAATCAAATAACGCAATATCATCATTATTTAAATATTGGTGTTTAGCTATTATTTGAATAATCGATTGATATAAATCAGTAAAATCAAAGCCATTTTTTTGCATGTATGTCCATGTATCTGAATCTTGCAAAGAAGCTGGATTAAATTGCAATAGCCAATTAATAAGTTTATTTTTGATATTAGTATTATCCCTATAATGATTTTCTAAAATAGGTATAATGGTGTCAATATCTTCTGATATTTTTGATAAAATATCACGACAATTCCACAATAGCTCATACCCCAGACCCCCAGGCCATTTATCAAACCACTCTTTACGTTGTGCGATTACCTCGTATGCTTTAGTTGTTGCCCTAGGAACAACTACTATATAAATATTGCTTTTGTCTTCGTGGGCATAACACTTAAATTCAACATCCTTAAATTGATTAATATTTAATTCGGTTAATTCTTCAAATAAATTAGATGCTTCTGAATTGAGTATAAACATATTCTTTTCAATCTCTGAGAATAACGTTCCGTTTACATAGAAACTCTCTCCTCCATCAGGAGTTCTTTTTGAAGTAATGCTGTAGTGTTTATTTAAAAAATCTCGACATGTTAAATCTTCAGTAGATTCTATAATTATTTTTTCGATATCTTCTCTTTCTTGAATTATCTTTTGGGATATTTCTGGTGTAGACATACTAGTTTCTATAGTTTGATAAAATTCCATTAGAGTATTACCAATTAAAGAAATATTATCCACAGAGAAAATGAGTTGTAATAATGGATCTTCACCATGATGGTTGAAGTAAAATTCAAAGAACTTATGCAATAAATTTTCTTTCTCCATAATGTTTTTTTCCATAAAACTCCAATACGTTGAAGCCCAATGCTGTTCAAAGTCATAATAACAGTATTTTTTGCTTCCCAGCTTAGAAGCTAGCTTCTTCAAAAAGGATACCTTATCAATAGATGTTTTTACTGCGACAGGGAATATTTTATTTGCTTTTGTATCATTTATCTTATAAGAATATTTATTTTCAGGATATGGGAAAATTGTCATCTCCAATGAATATAAATAATTAAGTAAGAGTGTACAAAACCCTTCTTCATTATTCTCTACTAAATTTTGAGGAGTATCTGGGATTAATTTTTCAGAACAAGCATAAAAAGGTAAAAATGGTTCGATTGAATCTCGGTCATGTAAATAAGCAGGCTGAGCAAAATAGTTAGGATAATTACATCCGTTACTATTACTAAATCCTTTAGATGATTCATAGACTGCTATGATTTTATCGAAAACTTCAAAAACACCTTCTCTAGCATTAATATAATCTTTCAAAAGTATTGCATCATCTGCTTTTTTCAGTATTTCCATTTGCCTATCACTACCAGATATAAAATTTTCTGGAAAGTCATCACATAGAGATTTTACAAGAAACTCATCTTGTTTTCTCATAACAATAAGGTTATTATGAGAAATGTTTAATAAACATAAATTACCGTCATCTGGATGTAATTTTACTGTATCACTAAAAAGCCACTTTATAAATTCATCTTTGCTCTTGAGTTCATTTAAAATCTCTTGTGTCTCATCTAATCCTATGCTATTAAACAATTTTTTATCTTTGACTAAAATAATTGCTAAAATCTCTTTAAATTTAGCAAGTAAATTCAAAGGATCAGTAATGGTTCCAAGAGTTGTACCTTCTTTATTTATAGTTAAACATTTAGTGAGGGTATTAATTGATATAATGTCAAATTTCTTATTTAAACACTCAAACCAATTACTTCTATAATCGCCTTCTGCTTCTCCAGGATCAATATTCTTAATATTCTTCAGGAAATATTCCCATACGAAAAGGATAGCGCCATGGTTAGCTTTCCATTCGTCAGAACTATTACCATTATCAAGCACAATAGAAAATAAGCAAAGTAAATTATATAATTTAACCCCATCGAACTTCAAATCGACCTTCTCTTCTTTACCAATAAACTCAGAAAGCTTTTTCCAGAAATAACTAGCTAAGCTGCTGATATATTTGGGACTTATGTAATTATTATTGACAAAGAAATATATTTCTTTGATGAAAGTATTAATATCCTCCTCAAAATAATTTGTATAATCCAGAAATGCTAATTGCTTTTCTTGTAAAATATATTTATCAGGGGATTCAATAATTCTCTTTATTATTCCATAATCGTCTGCGTTTAAGGCCATGTTAACGTCAATGCCATATTTCCATACAAGCTGGAGTAAATTGCTTTTCATTGAATCAGTAAATTTCAATCCGCTATTAACCAGATCTTCTATATAATCTTTATGTTTTGGTGAAAAATCATGATTTGTCACGACTAAGGAGTTTAAATAATTCTCAAATGCTAATGGATTCATTTTCTGAAGCTTTGTTATAGGAATTGTTCTAATTTCATCCTTTAAAAAGTGTTTGTCAAAAAACAGTCGATATAAATCTCCTCTTCCTGTATTGCTTTCTATAATCATATTTTCTATTTTCGTCTTAGCTTCATTTAATTTAGCATCATCAAAATCATGACTAAAAATAAAACGAAAATGGTCATTTAACCCAAATGAAGAGCTTGATAATAGTTCATTTGCTTGTGCAAGAGCAGCCTTAAGGTCACTTTTTGTCGCAATTGATTTATGTTTAGTTATTTGATCAATAAAATATTTTGTTTCATCTAGGTATATTTCAAGCAAGCCTTGTTCTTTAAATGACTTAACAGACATAGTTAAGCTTTTAGTATTATTAAGTTGCAAAGAGTTGATTGATAGCCATGAGGAAATTATATCATTTAATGCATCAGCACGCTCTTTTGTTTCTACAAAAATAAAAAAATCATCCACGTACCGATAATAAAATTCATAGCCATCTTCTAAGAAATTATTTATTTTTTCATCAAGTCTCAATAGATAAATTTCAGCGAGATACCGAGCAAAAGCAGGTCCTTGAGGAACCCCCTTAGTACATTCAACTGTCTGAGAGCATAGATTGCAAAGGAAATTTACTAAATTATTATATTTTTTCATATCTACTCCTTGCAGTTGATTAACTTCAAGGGAAAGAGCTTCACTGGTTAGTTTTACTTTTAAACGTTCAATGTCGATATTGTCATAAAAACCTTTTAAATCTATTTTCAACATATGATAGTCATTAAAATCCCCATCAGCATCATTAATTATATTTTTAATTTTTTCTATATATTTACACCACAAAGTCAACCAGCTTTCAAATATACGACCATCAAAATAACTCATATTGACTTTGTAGCCATATGACTCTGGTGAAATATATTTACCCCATAAAGCTTGAAAATGATATAACCCTATTGTTGAAAGGATTTTATATTTAGCATCCAGAACATAAAGAGTTCTAGTTTTATCCCTCGCTTCAATTCGCTGAAAAGCCATAAAAGAGTTAATTATTTCATGATTATTTTCTAATATATTTTTATATTCTTCATCAATAGATTCAAATGAATATGCCTTATTAAATAAATAAGAGTGGTTTATAGCGAGGGGAACTTCATCATTATAGTACGAATATTTGACTTGAGCATATGTTGTATTTTTATATAGGTATTCGCTAATAGAAAAAGGATCAACTTTGATTATTTCCACAAACTCATCGCGTCTCAGCAAATCGATTGGATATTCAACTCCTTGTTGACAACAAGCACAATACTTATGTGCACCTAACGTTTGTTTAATATAATTACAACTTGGTGGATAATAATATTTTATTAGCTCTAATTGTTCCTTGGTTGTTTCAGAGTTGTATCCTGGTAAATTAGAAAATATTTCATATAGCAGTTTTTTTCCATACTCTATATCATCTTTATATTTTAGTCGCCCCAATAGCCCAACAAGTATATGACGTTCTTGACCGTTAAGAGACAATTGGTAACGGTCTAAGATATGCCTTAAACAAGAACAAGCACTTAGCTTCTCTATGATCATTTCCAATGTAGGTTGAGTATTAATATCAATAAAAACTAATTTTAAAAAATCCCCATGGCATGGATCTTTACTGAGGTCAATGTTAAGCAAAGTTTTTAAATCGGAAAAGTTTTGAAAAGAGCAGTCGTCAATAATTTTGAGTTGCTTTTCTAAAATAGAAAAAGTTAATTCCTCAATTTTGCTATAGGTCTTATAATCATCTATATTATCGATCAGACATGAATATTTTTTTGATTTTTGGTGACATGAAAGTGGAAGTTTCACCCCTAGTCCAATTCCCTTTGATTTAGGGTTCACCTTTGCAGTTTTAGGATATAAATCAATCGCAATAGCTTCGTTTAAAGTTCCCAATTTATTTCTTAAGGTAGTTACAAGTGCATAGCCTTGATACTTACGAATCGGTCTTGTAAGTATAATCCAAAGATGGAAACCACGGCCTCCGGAAAACTCTAAAATATAATTAATACCATAAGAATCCAATAAGTTTATAGCTTTTTTGACGTCTGCGACAAGAACTGGTAAATGAGCATCAATTCCGTCTTTTTCATGCCATTCCTTTTTAATGTCAAAATCTAAACAGACCCATTTTATAAAACCATTGAATTCCTGATAGGTTAAGATACTTCCCTTATTATTCAACATATGTTGAATTTTAAAAGGAGTAATCTGATTATAAACAGTATTGTAATTACCATCGTCAAGTTGCCTTGCATATCTAGTTTTATTAGCGACAAAAAGTTCACTCAACTTTTGAGATAATAATTTAAAATCAACGTTGTTCATATTAAATCCTTATTTAAATGGAGTTTTTACAACATTCGAGTCTGAATCCAAGCCATTCCATATAAGCTCTGCTAATGCAGGTATTGATTGTGCAGAACTTTGGCGCTCAATAAAATCTTTTTTTGCTGAAAGTTGGATTTTATGTTTATCTGGCATTCCTAATCCCTCTTAGTTAAGTGTTCTTCTAGTGTAAAATCTCTTACATCAATTTTACCGGTTACTGCCGCAGAAATTAAAGCTGTTCGACGCTCTTGCATTAACTCTATTGCTGATTTTGCTTTAGCAATAAGCTGGTCCATTTTTATAATGTTATCTTTTAGAAAAGTAGATATTTTCTTTTGTTCACCCAGTGGCGGAACAGGAAACATAAAAAGGTTAAACTGCTCCGTTGGTAATCTCCAACGTCCTAGATGAGAACTTCCTTGTCCAAATGGGAAAAATATTTCCAACCAATAACATAGTTGAAAGATATATAAGAAATAGTCTTTGTCACAATCAGAAGCGACAAGAGAAAAAACTCGATAATCAGGACTTGTCACACCTTCATATTTTGATATATCAACAAACCCAGTTAATAAATCCATATGATTCATACCAAAATCACCAGGTTTCACTAACTGATATTTAGAATAATCCATAGAAAGCTGACCTTCACCACTCGTGATATCTTTGATCTTTATGCCCTGTTGGGTAATAGATAAAACATCGTAACCTAGTTTACCCGCAATTATTTTCTTAATTTTAAAGATATGTTTGTTGCGCGTCACACTCCAGTGCCTAGGTATATTTTTAATCCAATCTACTCCTGAATCTTTCATGGGGACGGAAGGATCAAGACCTTTTGTAACGGTGTGACTTATTACTGCTTGTCGTTTTTCTTCCAACAAAGCAACGAGCTCTTCCTGTTTCTCTATTAGTTTATCAATCTTCCCTGTTTCATAATCAAGAAATGCTGCGATTTTTTTTTGTTCTTTATAAGAAGGGAAACAAAGGTATATGTTTTGCATTGCCGTTTTGTTTGAAATTGCTACTACAACTTTATTTGCAGTTAATTCTAACTGCTCTTTAGAAGACGAGAGTAAATATTTACTATAAGCAGTGCTGATTATTTTTAATGGAATAAAAGAATTGATTTGTTGGTTTGTTATTACATCAGTTCCAGAAATTCCAAACTTCCCTACGGTTCCAATACCACAGATTAGAATGCTGTTTTGAGGTATTATTGGTATTCCAACCATTCCAGTTTTGGTGACATTTCTTTTAGTTTTTAAAATAGGATTAAATTCATCTAGATTTTCTGGTTTTACCCATGGTATACCTTTTTTATCAAAATTATTATCATTATTAGTAAGAGGAGTTCCTCCTGTCTCAAGTCTAAATAAATGTTTTGCTTTTTTTATTTTCCAATGCTTCGGTATTCCATCCATCCACTCAACGCCAGAGTCTTTATATTCAGTATATTTTTTATATTTGTTCACGAATGTATCTCCGGCATATTTATATCTGTTACCAGAATTTTCATTTGTGAGATGGCAATACGATTAAGTTTTTGTAAGCGTTCTGACTGCGATAAACCTTCCTCTATAAAAACAGAATTGAGATTTTCCATATTAGAAAGGCATACTAATTGTTCAATACTGGCATAGTCTCGAATATTACCTTTATGTTGAGGATATTCATTACGCCATTGCCGGGCAGTACAACCAAATAGAGCGACATTTAATAAATCTGCCTCATTTGCGTAAACATGTTTAATTTGGGCAGAACTTAAACATTCAGGAATAAGATTAGTTTTAACAGCATCAGTGTGTATTCGATAATTTATTTTAGCTAAGTTACGGCGGATATCCCAGCCAAGAAGTTTTTGCTCCTGATCTTTTAAACGCTGGAACTCTTTAATTAAATACAGTTTAAATTCTACAGAAATCCAGGATGCAAATTCAAAAGTAATCTCTTTATGTGCGTAAGTTCCACCATAACGTCCTGATTTTACAATAATCCCTATAGCTGATGTTTTATCTATCCATTGTTTTGGGCTAAGAGAAAAACTATTTAAACCAGCCAGCTTTTTAAACCCGTCGAATTCGACGGGTTTAAAATCAGGATTATAGAGAAGTTCCCAAATCCCAAGAAATTCTATTGTATTACGATTACGCAGCCAATTACGAATTAAGTCATTTATATGTTCACCATCTTTATAACGTGCAATATCAGTAAGGCAAATATACTCATCTCCATTATGCTTATGAATACGTATTTCTTGAGAAAGTACTTCTAATGTATGATTTTTTTTCATGTACTGATCCTCTTAGCTATTATGGCAAATCTGCCATAATTAAAACTATTTTTGATGACTTTACTCGCGAACCCTGTTCCTTTTTTGCTTCCAGGCGGAGACGGCTTATTTCTACTGCATTGTGTAGTTTTTGTTGGAGCAGTTCTAATTGCGGGATGACAGTCAGATATTCTGCGACATGAATACCAGATTGGTCGAGTTCCAGTAATTCTATCTGTTCATGTTGTTTATCTGCACAAAGAATAATACCAAGAGGCAAAAGTTCGTCAGTTTCCTGTTCATGTTTAGCCAGCCAACGTAAATAAAGTTCCATTTGTCCTTTATATGCATCTTCTAAATCTTTTTCATAATAATGATCATTCAGTTCAAGAAAATCCAGAATATAAGGATCTTTGAAAACTAGATTTGGTGTTAATTGATTCTTTTCTCGTAGGTTTCTTAATTCATTAGAAATAAGTTCTTCGGGTTTTTTAGAAAGAGCAATACGTTCATAAAGCATAGAATCAATACGCTCCCTTAATGTTCGCACACTCCATTTTTCCAGCCTACACATCTCTGCATAGAATTCTCGTTGAAGTTTGTTTCTTAGTGGTATAAGTAGGGTAAAGTGAGTCCAACTCAATTGTCGCATCAGTGATGTCACAATTCGTTGTTCTGTGAATATATCTGCAAACTGAAGCATTCTTCTAAGATTTTTCTCTTTAAAACCATTTCCATATTCGTTTTGTAATTGTGTACTCAGTGCGGAGACAATTTGTTTGCCATATTCAGCTCGCTTACCTTTGAGTATTTCATCATTAATTCGTTTACCGATTTGCCAATAAAGCATAGTAAGTGTGGCATTAACAACCGTTGCAACCGAGGAGCGACTCTCTTCAATAAGTGTTCGGAGATCATGTAATAGTTTTGGACTGTTTTTATCTATTTCATTTTTCATGAATGCACCTCTTGGAGAAGTTTCATGATTTCTTTTGTAACAGCATCAAGCTCAGAATCAATTTCCTCCAGTGAGCGTGGCGGTACATACTGATAAAAGTGTCTATTGAAAGGTATATCATATCCGACTATACCTATTTCATTATCTATTTTATCACATTTATTTGCATCAATCCAGGCATCTGCTACGTGTGGAACTACTTCTTTTTTGAAATAGTTTTCAATTGTCTGAATAGTTGGCTGACTTGGATCAAGTGAAATATTTTCATTGTCACGCAAGTTGCCACTTGCCTTATACTCAATAATCTGACCATCAACTTCAAACAATCCATAAAGCGGATTTGCTATTTTATTTTTATGAACTTTTTTGATGACTGGTTCTGCGTCTGGGTTTTCCCAGGTGATAGCATTATCCAGTTGTTTCTTCTCTTTATTATCCAGCTTAACGCCAGTTTCTATCACGGCATCTTTAAGCTTTGCCTCGAAATCCTGATAATCGTTAAACTGTTCTTTACCAAAGACAGTTTGAAGTTGTTTAGCTTTCTCAAAGAGCCCTTGCTGAAAAATCCATATTTTAGGATCTAGAATTTCTTTGATCTGCTTTTCTTTAAGCTCTTTAAAATCTTTTTTGAAGACAATTCGTGCCTCTTTTATCTGTTCATCTGTGAAGACGCCATCTGCATATGGATATTTTTCATCAAGGTATTTCATCGCTGCTGTATATGGTTTTGGTGCATATTTGAGTTCAGCAATTTTTTCGTCTGATAGTTGTGCAGAAATCCGCAAAGGACGTTCAACTGTAATTCTACGATAACCAAAATCAGTTGTCTCAAAAATTTTACTAGAAAACTTCTTCGGTTTATCCTTTTTAGCTTTTGTTGATTTGCGACCTCTTGTGGAGGTGGCTGTTTGTTTAGAAGAATTAAGTAGCAATTCCATTTCCTCAAAATCACCAAAACAACGCGTGATTTGCCCAATATGTTCATCATTCATCATGCGACGTTTAGAACCGAGTGATTTTCGCATACTTACATAAAGTTCTGTAGCATCAATTAATTGGACTTTACCTTTTCGTTCAGGAGTTTTTTTATTTGTCAACACCCATACGTAAGTAGCAATTCCAGTGTTATAAAACATATCAGTCGGTAAAGCAACAATTGCTTCCACAAGATCAGACTCAAGTACGTATCGACGAATCTCGCTTTCGCCACTTCCTGCACCTCCTGTAAACAAGGGTGAACCGTTAAGAATAATACCCACTCTACTACCGCCGTCCTGTACATCGCGACATTTACTCAGTAAATGCATCAGGAACAACAAAGAACCATCAGAAACGCGTGGTAGACCCGGACCAAAACGACCATTAAATCCTTCAACCTGGTTTTCAGTTTTTATAACACTTTCAACTTTCTTCCAATCCACTCCAAATGGAGGATTTGAAAGCATGTAGTCAAATTTATCCTGAGGTAATTGGTCATTAGAAAGAGTGTTGCCCATTTTTATTCTTGAAATATCCTGACCTTTAATCAGCATATCACCTTTACAGATAGCATAAGACTCAGGATTAAGTTCCTGACCAAATGCACGCATAACCGCATTAGGGTTAAGCCCATGAACATATTCCATTCCACTGGATAAAAAACCACCTGTACCGGCAGTCGGATCATAAATAGTACGAATAACACCAGTTCCGCTCAAAGCCTCATCATCTTCCATAAAGACTAAAGATGTAGTCAGCCTAACAATATCTCTTGGAGTAAAATGTTCCCCAGCAGTTTCATTAGATCCTTCAGCAAAACGCCTAATAAGTTCTTCAAATATCAAACCCATCTCATGATTTGATACGATCTCAGGACTCAAGTCAGTAGTCGCAAACTTTTCAACAACTTTAAACAGCAGTCCAGCATCATTGAGCTGAGCGACAAATTCATCAAACTTAAAATATTCAAAAATTTCCCTAGCATCTTTGGAAAAAGAATGGATATAGTTATTTAAATTATCCTTGATTCCTGCAGCGCCAAGTTTAAACAAATTCATTGGTGATGTATTATAGAATGCAAAGCCTGATTTTCTGCATAGAAATTTATCTCTTGCTTCATTAGAAAGAGTATCTATTTTACCAACACGCTCCGCTTCTACAAGTACAGCTTCTTTTTTGTCTTCAAGTACACATTCCAAACGTCGCAAAATAGTAAAAGGTAAAATAATACGCCCATATTGACTTTGCTTGAAGTCTCCGCGCAGAAGGTCAGCAACTGACCATATAAAAGCAGCAGTTGCCGAGAAGTTTGTGCTCATAAATATACTCACTTTAAATTTTATATTAATTCGTTCTTAACGTATATGAAACATCTAAAATAGAGATACATCTTTGTTCTGTCTTCATAGTTTCATAATAATTTTATTTATATTCAAAACTACCATATTTACATAAATATTACAAAGTTTTCATAACCAATATATACTACAAAAATAAGAGGTTATATAAAAAATTCACCAAAAAAGAACTTAATCATATATGCGTATGAATTGTATATTGAACTAGAGTGACTTTTGGCCATTAATTAATTCCATACTTTTTTCAGCCATCTGTGAAGGTTAGCTTCAGTTGTTTTGAACCGATTTGCTATAAACTATTATGTAGAATAATTTTTCGGTATGCAACTATTTCACTGAATTAAGTTTTAGCAACTGATCAAGAACACTTTTATTTGATTTAAAGGTAATAATATCTACAAAACATGTTAAATGAATTGATATTATTAGGATTATACTCAACAAAATTTTCATATTAAAGATCCTATCTACAGTTTAATGGATAAATTCTAGACATAGCATTGATATTTTCATAAAATCTTCATAAATCACAATATAATTTTATCAAAATCTCTTAATTTAATATCAATTATCTTCTTCTATTCATAGCTTAGGCTTACCTAAAACTTATGAGTTTTACCGATTAAAATTTGCTGTAATATTAAACTTCTTTTGAGTGCAAACACTGTTTGTGTTTTTTATATAATTCAATGCAGTCTTCAGAAGATAATTTTTCCATATACTCAAATTTATCTGTAATACTTAATTTTCTCAGATCATGTATAATACAATTAACTGAAGAGCTGTTGTCATATGGACATTCGGTTAACAAACCAAATATTAAAACTCTAATAGAGTTTATATTACTTTCTGACATTATCCTTCTCCATATTAATTATCAATTAAATTATTGATGTTCAATAGGTTCAACTATATAAACCAACTATATTTAATATTATTACGAAATTTCTAATAATTCAATATCAACAGTACTATTAACTTGATAATAAACATAATCAGTTTACAATCTAACAAAAGCTGTTTACATGTAGACCAATCAAGAAGTTAACAATATCAGTATTTATCTAGATATTTCTTTAAGCATAGACTTTTGGAAAGATTTAAAATAGCAATTGAATATGATTTTCTATTCATACAAAACTCTACCCAAATGCCCTTAAAAATAGTAAAGACAAGTATCAGCAGACAACCTGCTGATACTTGTCTTTATGCTCTAAATGTTTTATTTCAGATCTTAAAAGTTCTGACTGGATTACCTCGTTCTAAGTCATTATGCTTTTCCCATTGTTTCTGTTGTGATTTCTTTTTTACTGCATTACATTTTTCATCGATTAGTTTTAAAAGTCGAGCCAAAGCAAGTTTCCTGTTCATATACTGTGACCGTTCTTCCTGAGCAGTGGCTACCATTCCTGATGGGATATGGGTAATTCTTATGGCTGTACTTGATTTGTTAACATGCTGTCCACCTGGACCAGAAGCTTTCATAGCTTCAATTCTGAAATCTTTACTTAAAAACAATGATTCTTCCGGAGGAATAAATTTATTAATTCCGACATACCAGTTTTTCCTTTTATGTAATGGGCGAAATGGACTTTTTTCTATCCATAGGACAGTTCCTTCCCAGGTTGTAACAAAGTCTAAAATCTCTTTACCATCCAGCGATAGTAAAACTGATTTTATAGTTTTGGGGTATCTTCCGACAACTGATTTCAAAATTGTAACTTTGATATTTCTTTTCTCAGCTTCTTTTAAAAGAATCTGCATTATATGAAATGTAGCCCTGCTACACTCTTCAGGTCCTCTTGCTGATGTAATCTGTAACCAACAGTTCAATTTACTGCCTCCTTGTTTTATAAGTAATAAGAGGCTTCAATACGGCAACTACTTTTATTAAACCGGCTTCCAGTAAATCATTAACTACAATAGTAATATCCTTATAAGCTTGTGGAGCTTCTTCATATAATAAATTTTTATCTCTGCATATAAAAACACTGCCAAGTTTTGTCTGAAGTAAGGATTGATATGAATATTTATTCTTCAAACGGCTTTTCGTTTCACTTCTCTTCCATTTGCGCCCTGCTCCATGAGCTAAGGAAAGGCAATTATCACCCTGTTTTCCTGTAGGGGTGACTATATAGCTAAAACTTCCACGAGAACCTGAGATAACTATAAGTCCTTCATTTGAGGGTGCTGCACCTTTTCGATGTAACCATCCTGAACAATTATTTATTATCTGAGGAGTTAAGCTGTTATGACATATATCCAGAATAGGTTGACCTTTTGTTCCAAGTTTGTCAAGAAAACGGTTAGCAATCAACTTTCTATTTGAACAGGCCCATTTTAATGCATAGTTATGTTTCTTAATATAATCAATAGCAGCATCAGATTCTTCATGTATCCCTTTGTTCTTAAATTGATCTACATAACTTCTCAGTATTTCTTCACCTAAACCTCTTGAACCACTATGAACTAATAATAGTAAATGCTTTTTACTTAACCCAGAACTAAGAAAAAGGTTTTCATTTTCGATAGATTCAATCTGTTGCAATTCAACGAAATGATTTCCGCCTCCTATAGTTCCCAATGAACTATCCCATTTATTTGATTCTAAATTTTCTTCTTTCAACCAAGCTTCTATATCTGCTTCCCATTGATTATCTAATCCATCTAGTTTTTTTACCCAGCGATCTCTTTTTATTTTATGTTGTGCAAGGTCAGTCTGCCATAACCCCATTCCACAACCAATATCGTTTCCAATAAGATATGGATGTAAAATCTGCCTACTAAAAAAAGCAGCTCCAATTGGACAACCTTTTCCAGGATGTAAGTCCGGCATTCCAGCACTTATCTGTATACCAGGTAAGTCTGCACAGTTTTGAAGCTGCTTTATTGCTTCTCCTCCTATCCAGTTTTTCTTTGAGGCAATAATTTCAACCTCTTTTGTATTACTTGAATTATCCATATTTCATTTTATTCTCAAATCAAAATGGTTTTTAAAAAATAATAGAAATTTCGACTGTAAACTTGTGTCAATAGGACAGAAAATAAAAATACTTTCGGTATATTATCCTTTTAAAACACCAAGGGGATAAAGTTTGATAATCGGTTCTATCAGATCCAATTCTGCTTCTATTACTTTGTCTATGTTTTTATATGCCTGTGGTGCTTCACTTAAATCATAGTTTTCTACAGTATTACCTTTGCGTTTCTTTCTAATTATATTCCAGCGATCACATACAATCCCCTGCATTGCTTCGTTACACTCATCAACAGTCAGACTTCGGGAAGCTTCGGCACGTCCCATTACCCGCCCTGCTCCATGGGAACATGACATGAATGACATAGGATTTCCAAGTCCTCTGACAATATAAGATGGCGTCCCCATACTTCCGGGAATAATACCATACTCATCTTTTTTAGCTGAAGTCGCACCTTTTCTATGAATCCAGAATTCTTCACCAAAATGTTCTTCAAGAGCAGCATAGTTGTGATGAATATTAATTTCTCTCAGGAAATTCACATTCACAATATGCTTTGCTAACTTCTCTTTAACACATTTCATCATTCTATGTCTGTTTTCCAGAGCATACTCCAATGCGAAATTCATATCACGAATATAATTCATACCATCCAG
>Ga0307988_1000634_pt1 | contig 23370 bp, 18 predicted proteins | sample EllFjometagen183_FD_203166 | JGI IMG/M metagenome (GOLD analysis project Ga0307988, IMG submission 203166) | Marine microbial communities from Ellis Fjord, Antarctic Ocean - #183 | ecosystem: Environmental > Aquatic > Marine > Unclassified | place: Southern Ocean | collected 2014-10-08 | reverse complement strand
TACCAAAGTAACTCTTTTTTACTGCTCCATGGGACTTGTCCAGGGATTAGGCGTCTTCTGGATGATGACCATACCCAATACGCAAAGGCTGCTCACATTTATTCCCTACCTGATCTTTCAAATCATCTACAGCAGTATCATCATCTATTCTGCCAAAAAGAAAAACCTGCTCTAACTTTACTTCACATTAACAGTGCCAAAATAAAGATCCACCATGATCTTTCGGGCATAAATATATTTAATTCTTTCCATGATATCTTCATTGGAAATCTCTTCAAGCAGGGGGTACTTCTTTTTTAAAGCTGCCATCTGCCCATTCGAACCTTTTGCATCTCCTTTTGAAGACAGATTCAGCGCTTTGATCAGCACCTCATCCACAGGCCTCCAGTCCCTTGTACTATCTGTAATTTTTTCCCATTTATTGCCTTCAAACCGCCATGAATTCCCTGACCATTTATCCTGCTTTATCAGCATTTTATCAGATTCTATGACATCATACCGGGGGGCAAAAACCTGAAAAAAAAGAGCTGTAACAACAATACCAATAAAAAGACCTATACCGAAATGCGCTCTGCTTTGCATCATAATTTTTCTCCATCATATCAAAGGGGTTACTTTTCAAATCTTTGGCCATATCTGCAAACTTTATGGAAGTTCCAGATCAATATCAGATAAAGGGCTTTCAGCCTGATCAAATAAAACAATGATCTTGGGATTAAACCTGCAGATCTGCCGGCACAGCTCAGACCCGATGGCTCAAGGCTTTCCAAAAATGCTGGGCACATTAAATTTTCTTGACTCTCCATGCCATTTCAATTATTAATCTGCAAAGCTTATATTTTACAATTTAAACTTTTAATACTGGTTAGATTGACCAGACTTTAAAACAAAATGACCTTATTTACTTTTTCAAAACACCTGATTTTTGCCTTTGGTCTGTTCCTCTTCTCCAGTATATTATGCTGGAAAATCATACATCGCTCCAAAATAATGGACACCCCAAATCACAGGTCCTCCCACACAAAACCAACACCCACTGCCGGTGGCCTGGCCATTGTAGCAACCTTTTTTTTAGGCATGTCTGTTCTTTTGTTTTTAGCCGAAGAAACCATGATAACACAAAAATTTTCCCTGGGATTTACCTTTGCCTGCCTCTTGATTGCTGGCATGTCCTTTTATGATGATTATAAACAAAAACCTCTGTCTTTAAGGTTAATAACACAAACTGTGGCGATCTTGGTGGTCATCTCCTTTGGGATCGTCATCACAAACACAAACCTGACAGTTTCAGAACCCTCCTCTCTGAGATTCTGGAATTATTTGATCACTTTTGTATGGATTCTGGGACTTACAAACGCTTATAATTTTATGGATGGATTGAATGGAATGGCAGGAGGGAATGCAGTTGTCACTTCCCTTTTTTTTGGCTTTGTATCCTTTAATCAGGGAAGTAATTTCACCTACATTGTATGTTATACACTTATTGCAGGGACATTAGGATTTTTAATCTTTAATTTTCCAAAGGGAAAACTGTTCATGGGGGATGTAGGCAGCACCTTTTTAGGCTTTACCTTTGCCTCCCTTGCCATTATCTCATCTTCATATGATACTGCACACTCTTCTTTGCTGATTATCCCTTTGTTATTGTTTCATTTTATCTATGATACTTTTTTCACTTTTCTTCGACGTCTGATAACGAAAGAAAATATATTCCAGGCCCACAGGACCCACCTCTATCAATTATTTAACCGGATGGGATTTTCTCATACCATTGTGACACTTTTTTATTGCACTGTGGCACTTTCTCAGGGATTTGGTGTTTTATGGATGATGACCATACCTGATATGCAAAAATTTCTCGTATTTATTCCATACCTTCTTTTCCAGATCATCTACAGCAGTATAGTCATTTGTTTTGCTAAAAAGAAAAATCTGCTATAGCACAGGCCCAGATTTCAGCTAAGGCATCTTTCATAGATTTTATAGCAAACGAATCCTTATTCGTTCGGATCCTATATTCAAACATCTCCTCCATTGGGGACATACTCTGGAACCATCTCTTTAAGCAATGTCTTGATTTTTTCCCCATCATGCGCCTTTGCAACTTCTATGATCCTGTCGATTTGACCATTCAACTGATCTTGCTCACAAATGTGTCCAGCAAGAACCATAATTTTCTTATGTTCAGTGGGCACAATGCCTTCCCCTTGAGTAATCAACTCCTCATACAGCTTTTCTCCGGGCCGAAGCCCGATATATTCAATTTTTATATCTTTCTCCGGCTCAAGCCCTGAAAGCCTGATAAGATCCCGCGCCATACTGTCTATTTTGATAGGACTACCCATCTCTAGAATAAAAATTTCACCACCATTACCCATTGCACCAGCCTGAAGAATAAGCTGGCATGCCTCAGGTATAAGCATAAAATACCTGATAACATCAGGATGTGTGACAGTAACCGGCCCACCAAGTTCAATCTGCCTTTTAAAAAGAGGGATAACACTGCCAGAACTGCCAATAACATTGCCAAATCGGACAGTAATAAAACTTGTTTTTGAGTCGCTGTCAGCACCCAAGTTCTGAACCATCATTTCAGTAATTCTCTTGCTTGTTCCCATAATATTGGTAGGATTTACCGCCTTGTCAGTCGAAACCAATACAAATTTATCGCAATCAAATTCCTTTGCAGTTTTTATTACGTTTTGAGTCCCAAAGATATTATTCTCAACAGCTTTCCAAGGATGTTTTTCAAGCATGGGAACGTGCTTATAGGCTGCGGCGTGGAAAACAATCTCAGGTTGATATTCTTTAAATACTTTCTCAAGTTCAATTTTATTCTGAATATCACCAAGAATGGGTATTACATCAATTTGTTCGAATTTTTTCTTAAGTTCAAGGTCAATATCGTAAAGCGGGCTTTCTGCCCTCTCGAAAAGAATAATTTTATCAGGTGAATATTGGCACACCTGGCGGCACAGTCCTTTCCCGATAGACCCACCTGCCCCAGTAATAATAATGGTTTTGTTTCCTAAATAATTACCAATACTCTCTTTATTAAGATGAACAGGTTTTCTTCCTAAAAGATCCCTGTATTCAACATTACGAATCGACGTAACCGAAATTTTGCCATTTATCAATTCCGCCATACTTGGAACTGTTTTATATCTAACACCACAGTCTTTGCAAAGCTCCACAATTGCTCTCATCCGTTCAGCTTCCAGTGAAGGGATGGCAATAATTACTTCCTCAGCGCCGGTATAGCTAACTACTGCTTCCATACTTTCAATATTATTTAAAACAGAAATCCCATGTATTTTTCTGCCAATTTTTTTCGGATCATCATCCATAAAACCAAACACATTATAATGAACCGAAAAATTATCATTAATTTCGCGACAAATTTTTTGTCCGCAATCTCCAGCACCAATTATAATAGTACCTATACCCTGCTTGTTTTTCCCCTTAAAAAAGTTTACTGCGACTTTAATTAAATTTTGCAGACCTTTCCCATCACCCAGTTGTTCAAAATATAATCTTACAACAATCCTTGATCCCGCAATCAAAAACAGCGTTAAAACCCAGTCAATAATGAAGACAGCTCTTGAAACACCCGCAAACCTGTTTGTGTATAAAAGGAGCACTACAAGAAAAATTGTTCCAAGAGTAGATGCCTTGCCAATATTTATAAAATCATTAAGACTCGAGTAGCGCCACATCCCCCGATACAGATCAAAAAAGAAAAAACATATAACCTTTATAGATAAAACAACCCCCAGCAGCCAAACAAATTTATCAAATGCGTCCTGGGGGATCAAAAACTCGAAACGAATTAAATGTGAAAAGTAAAATGAACTGCATAATAAAAGAATATCTGCAATAATAATGACCAGCCGGTTCCTGTAAATCTTCAAAATTATATATCCTTTTTAAATATTTTTCATGTACCATTCACAGGCGATATCAAGGCCTTGTTCAATTGAATACTCAGGCGTATAATTCAAAAGGTTTCTTGCTTTTGAAATATCAGACAGAGAATGGCGAACATCACCCGCCCTGAAATCTCTATACTCAGGTTCGACACCAGCCACTCCGGTATATTTTTGTCCAACCCTTTTTTTAATTAATTGAAAAAGTCTGTTCAATGTTGTCCGCTTGCCAAACGCAACATTGTATACCTGATTTAATGCGTCTTCATTCACAGCAGTTGCGGCAAGTATATTTGCTTGGACACAATTATCAATAAAACAAAAATCCCGGCTGGTTTCTCCATCACCATTGATAAAAATATCTGAGTCTTTTATCATTCCCGCAAACCACAATGGTATAACAGCAGCATAGGCCCCATTTGGATCTTGTCGTTTGCCAAACACATTAAAATATCTTAATCCTATAGTTTTAAAACCATAAGTACTGGCAAAAACCTCAGCATAAAGCTCATTCACATATTTTGTTACAGCATAAGGAGACAAAGGCTTGCCGATGACATCTTCAACCTTGGGCAGTCCTGCATGATCCCCATAGGTTGAACTTGATGCAGCATAAACAAACCGCTTTACTTTAGCATCCCTTGCTGCAACAAGCATGTTTAAAAAACCTGTGATATTATTCTTATTGGTTATCAAAGGATTTTTTACTGATCGGGGAACTGATCCCAAGGCAGCCTGATGAAGAACAAAATCCTGATTTTTACAAACCTGATTGCAAGTGTTGATATCGCAGATATCTCCTTTTACAAAAGAGAACCTTTCCCACTGCGAAACACTTACACTTTCTTGAACCTCATCAAGATTGTATTGATACCCTGTAGAAAAATTATCAATCCCGGTAACATCTTGCTCAAGTTTCAATAATGCTTCGACAAGATTTGAACCAATAAATCCTGCCGCTCCAGTTACCAGCCATTTTCCAGTCTCTTTTTTTAATTGATCCCTTACCCTGTTATAATTCTCCATTTATTTAAACTCGCCAGAAATTAACATTTGATTGATCGACTTCCTTTTTATCCAATATTGATTTTACATCAACAAGCCACCCATTGGGTTTTAATTTCTCAGCAAAATATAAAATATCCATTTTCTGATATTGATCATGGGGTACTGCGATTATAATAGCATCCAGAGCATTCATATCCTCCAACGAACATAATTGGATATTATAATATTCTAAAGCTTCTGCACCATCTGCCATAGGATCATGAACCAGAATATTGGTACCATAAGATTTTAATTCAGAAATAATATCAACAACTTTTGTATTTCGAAGGTCTGGGCAATTTTCTTTAAATGTAAGACCCAAAATACCAATCTTCGCATTCTTAATATTAATATCTGATTGAATCATCTGTTTTATTGTTTTGGAAGCAATAAATTTCCCCATATTGTCATTAATCTTTCTGCCCGCCAGTATTACTTCGGGATGATATCCTTCAGATTGGGCTTTATAGGTCAAGTAATAAGGATCAATCCCGATGCAGTGACCACCGACAAGGCCTGGGGTAAAAGGAAGAAAATTCCATTTGGAACCCGCCGCATCAAGGACATTCTTTGTATCTATCCCCAGAATATCAAAAATCAGGGCAAGTTCGTTCATAAGAGAAATATTTAAATCCCTTTGGGTGTTTTCAATTACTTTGGCAGCTTCAGCCTCTTGAATGGTATCGGTTCTGTGAACACCTGCATCAATAATTGATTCATAAAGAACTGCAACCTTCTCTAAGGTTTCTTTATCATCTCCTGAAACGACTTTCACAATTTTAGTCAACGTATGTTTCTTATCACCTGGATTTATACGCTCCGGAGAATACCCCACATGAAAATCCTCTTTCCACTTTAAACCAGATGTTTTTTCTAAAATCGGCACACAGATTTCTTCTGTAACGCCCGGATATACAGTTGATTCAAAAATAACAACTACACCATTTTTCATATACTGTCCAACAAGTTCAGAGGCTTTTTCAACCGCCCCCAAGTCAGGCCGATTTGATTTGTCTATCGGTGTCGGAACAGCCACAATAATAAAATCAGCATTTGAAATCATTGCTGCATCACTTGTGGGGTAAAAATGAACCGCCGCCCTAAAGTCTTTAAAAGAGACTTCGCCAGTTGGATCTTTCATTCCTTTACAATTTAAAATAATTTTTTCTTTTAAATCAAACCCAATTGTATGATATCTTTTTCCGAAATGAATTGCCAGCGGCAACCCAACATAACCCAACCCGATTATAGCAACTTTCAAATGGACACCTTTAATTATTTGTTTCAGTTATTTGTTTTTATAATATTTAAAATCAGTGAAAAATTCGCAAGGCTACATTAACGCATACCTGAACCTATTATATGTATTTTCCTTTAAATAAGGATGCATGGGGATACTGAATATCCTGCCTGCAAAATCCTCAGAAATTGGAAAATCGCCTCTTTTATATCCCAGATCTTCATAAGCTGTTTGCAAATGCAATGGAGTGGGATAGTAAACAGCTGTAGGAATGCCATTTTCTTTAAATCGTTCCTGGATACGAGAACGCATTTTACCATTCTTTGCCAATAAAGAATACTGGGCCCAAACGCTTTTATATCCGTCAAATATTCCAGGAACCACAATTTCTTCCCTGTCCTGCAAAGAAGAAATAATCTCAGTATAGCGTTGTGCAACATCCCTTCTCTTTTGGACTTCACCAGGGAATATGTTCATCTTAGCCAGGAGAATGGCTGCCTGTATGGTGTCAAGACGCCCGTTTATCCCAAGGCACACATTATCATACTTGTCAGACCCCTTTCCATGAACCCGTATGGAAATCAACTTTTCAATAATTTCATCGGAATCAGTAAAAATAGCGCCCCCATCACCATAGCAACCCAAGGGTTTAGCAGGAAAAAAAGACGTACACCCGATATCTCCAAGCCCGCCTGCCATTCGGCCTTTATACTCAGCCCCAAAAGACTGGGCGGCATCTTCTATGACAACCAGGTTATTATCTTTTACAACCTTGTTAATACCATCATAATCACAGGGCAAACCAAACAGATCAACTGGAATAATCGCCTTAGGGGTCAATCCTGAAGGATGATCCTTTTTAAATTCAAGCACAGCAGTTTCAAGCTTTTCCACGGATAAATTAAATGTATCAGGATCAATATCCACAAAAACAGGGGTTGCCCCCAGTAGTCGAATGGCTTCGGCCGTGGCAATAAATGTAAAAGGTGTTGTAAAAACAGCGTCCCCCGGTCCGATTCCATAGGCCATCAGAGCCATAATCAATGCATCTGTCCCTGATGAACAGGTCAATGCATGTTTGACACCTACAAACTGGGCTAACTGGTTCTCTAACTCCTTTACTTCCGGTCCCATAATATATTTACCATGCTGCAAAACAGCGCGAATATTTGCTTCAATCTCCGGCAGAATTTTTTTCTGCTGGGCGGCAAGGTCAACAAAAGCAATGACATCATCCTTTGAATCATCCAGCCATTGATAATCCTTTTTACACACGGAACAGACCATCTCCTGATTAATCTTCTCACCACACTCACACATCCATCCCGTCTGTTTGGCAGGATTTCCCACCACAAGCGCATGATCCGGCACATCCTTTGTCACAACAGCCCCGGCCCCCACAAAAGCGTATTGCCCAATGGTCACCCCACAGACAATGGTGGAATTGGCTCCCAAAGAAGCTCCTTTCTTCACCAGGGTAGGACGAATCTCATCCATACGCCGGATGGCAGACCTGGGATTGAATACATTGGTAAACACAATGGAAGGCCCGCAGAATACATCATCTTCAAGAGTCACCCCTTTGTACACAGATACATTGTTCTGAATTTTACAATTGTTTCCCACCTTGACATCCGGACCCACCACCACATTCTGACCAATACTACACCCTCTGCCCACAACGGTATTCTTCAAAACATGAGAAAAATGCCAAATTTTTGTATCAGAACCAATTTTCACCTGATCATCAACCACTGCCGTTTCATGGATAAACGCGTATGTCATAAACTAAAGCTCCCTATTATCGGAGTCAGGCCCCGGTTGCCCTCCTCCATGACTCCCATCCTGCTAATCAGAGAAATCTGCATCCCCTAAGCTGTTAATCCAAAAAATCTGAGCCCCATTAAACAAAAGGATGCTTCTCCCCCCGCATCAAACTGGGTTTAGTCTTCCGGATGGCGTATGCTGTTTCCACACTTGCCCGGGCCTCGCCCAATCCGAATCCATTGCCATTGACAATCTCCTGGTAACTTAAAGTATGCAAATCTGTAAATCCTTTACTGAACTCAACTTCCTCACCATCTACTTTGATAGAACGATAGGTACGCTGACCTGAAGCCAGTATATCATCTGGCAGGCTTTTTTCATCCACGCTTAAAAACCACCTGACCCTGGCATTCTCAAGTTCAAGAAATCCAGCTGCTCTATTGGGCTCAAAAATGTGGACAATATTCATCTGTACTTTTCCAAAAATCCAGATCAGCATATCAAAAAAATGTATCCCTATATTGGTTGCGATCCCCCCGGATTTTGATTCATCTCCTTTCCAGGAAATGGAATACCAACGCCCACGGGAAGTAATATAGGTCAAATCAATCTCATGTTTTTTATTAGCCTTATTTTTATCAGCTTGCTTTTCAATAATTTTCTGTTTTAACTCTATCAACGCTGGGTGTAGTCTTAGCTGAAGAATATTATAAACCTTTGAATTGGTATCGGCCTCTACTTCTTCCAATCCATCAATATTCCATGGGTTCAACACCAGAGGTTTTTCACATATGGCATCAGCCCCATTCCTTAAAGCAAACCTGATATGAGCATCATGAAGATAATTGGGAGAACAGATACTCACATAATCAATGGCAGCACCCTTTCTCCTCTTCTTATCAACATGACGATCAAACCGTTCAAATTCGGTAAAAAATTCGGCTTCAGGAAAATAACTGTCAATGCTCCCTACGCTATCATTAGGATCAAGAACTGCAACAAGATTGTTACCAGTATCCTTTACTGCCCTCATATGCCTAGGTGCAACATAACCAGCACCGCCAATCAACGCAAATTGTTTCATACTTCACACCTTTCATCTATTAATTGCTTCTTGCTCCTTTAATCACAATGTTCACAAAAGACTTATAAAAATATATACACTGGGTTCTGACAGGATGTTTTATAAAACTTTTTATATATCTTCGTTCAGAATCACATATTTCTTCAAACGTACCCGGTAAATCAGCATAAAATGGCGGGATAAGGCCAGGCTTGATTTTTTTTCTCAACTCCTGAAGACCTTTGTCATACAAGTCGAGATAATGGAAACTTAAGGGCCGGACCCCCACAAGACTCAAATCTCCTTTTAACCAATTATACAGCATGGGAAGCTCATCAAGCCACAATTTACGCATAACCTTCCCCCAGCTAGTCACCCTGAAATCATTCTCAATTTTCCCCCCCTTTTGCAATCCCTGTCTATCATAGACATATTGCTGAAGGTACTCGGAATAAGGGTGCATGGTCCGAAACTTATAAATATTAACAGTTTTTCCCTCCCAACCTGATCGTTTCAGTTGAACCAGGGGACCATAGGTGGGACTCTGATCTAAGGAAGAAGTTTTTACTTTTCTGGCAATCACATATAACCTTTGATCAATATTTTTTTCTGCAACAATCTCAAATCCGCAAAAACAAAGACGTCCCAATAACTCAGCTTCAGAAATAGCCCTGTTCTTACCTTTGGTAATAGCAAAATAAATTTTTTGCAGACCTGGCAATTTTGGCATGACACGACTAAAACAAAAATTCAACAAAAAAATCAAATTGGCCATATGTCTGGGAAATTTTTTATATATCCATTTATGATGGGTGTTGATGGTATGGGCATACCCGATATAATAGCCGCCCGGCATCAGCAACTGGTGCATTTTAAGGAAATACTCATTCACTCTTCTTATGTCATTTATCTTCCGCTGATTCATAAAAAGACGAACCGGCAACCTATCAGAGCTCAGATCATATAACTCACAGGATCGTTCAATAGCTGTTTCGATTCTCACCATATCATCAAGAACAATATGATGATCTATGAATTCAAAAAGCTTGAGACTATCAGAAGCCAACAGTCTTTTAAATTTTTTTCTTGCAGGCTCCATAAGTTTTTTTCGGATTATATCAATATCCACATCCAAAGGGATATCTTCCTGTTGAAGTATACTTTTAACCTTGTCAACAGACTCTATATCCTGCTCATTTTTTTCACCATGGTTAGTTTTATAGTAAAAACTGATCATGATAAATTCCAGGGCAGTCAACATAAAAATGGAACCCAAAGCCTGAAGCCTTGATAAATAAAAAAGTCGAAATCCAAAAATAAGAACAGTCATAAATACCAACATCAGGCTTCCAGCCTTGATCCACTGCCAAATGAAGAAATAGATACTCCTGAATCTACCAGTTGAAAACTTTCTGGTAATTACAGAAACCACAAACCATAACCCAAGAAAAATCACAAACAATCCAGAGTAATCAGGCGGTAGCGCCAACTGACCCCATTTAAAATAATTCACCAGAAAAAAAGTAACTATAACCAGGGACAAATCCATAAACACAAGGGGATAGGAAATGGAGTTTTCCTTCCTGTTTGAAATAAAAATATTTTTAATATTAATATCAATTGGTTTGGAATTATAAAATTTATTATACATAAACCAGAATAGGCAGTTAAAAACAAACAGCATTAAACAGGTACTAAAAACATGAACTCTGGAATAACTTGCAAGCCCAAAAACAACCACCAAGAATGCAATCAAATAGGTTAAATAAAGAGAAGATGTTAAAAAAGTTAAAATACCAGTTCCATATGCAACATATGAAGAGGGTTTGAATTTTTTCCCCATAATGGATGCAACAAACCAGCACAGGTAAAACATCAAAAGTAGTTTTAGGGACGACCCGGTCATATCCAGCCTCCCCTTTTTAAAAAAATAGCAAATTAAAAAAGAAACATTTAACAGTAAAAAATCTATACAAAAGATCTTACTGAAAGATATAAACTCATTGTTATCAATAGATTTTTTTAACAGCATTGAAAATATCCGTGGTTGATCGTAATTCCGGGGCCACCTTACTTATCTTTCTTTTTGGGCCCAGGTTTTTGAGGTTTGAGTTTTCGGTCTAAAAGAAATTCCATTTTTTTGATAAAAGGGTCCTCTCCTAAAGGCCGACCAGTTCGTTCATGTTTTCTAAATAACTATATTTTCAGTGCCTGAACATCAGAGGATGAAAACCTTCCCTGCCATAAATGATCACGCCATCCTTCACGAAAATTGATCTGTCTCGTGCAGCGTCTGTGCGCTTCACCAGCATATCAGCTTATTATCTCACCAGTTCTTCTCTTTCTTCTCCTCACTCCTTAACCCTCACTATTTCAGAGCATACGCTCTTCCGTATCTCATCACCCAAATAATAACAAAAAGTGAAACTCCCATCCCATTCCCCACAATATCGTACGGATTAAACGTCCGATACGGCAAAAACGCCTGCACCCCTTCCAAAACCACACTATATCCAAAAACCAACAAACCACACATCCAAACCCCACGCCCCCAACCATTCATGCAGCCATCCAATTCATCCACCCATCCCCAAATCCCTCTCTTTATCCCTTCTTTCCCCACCTTTTCATCTACGTCACTTCTAAACTCTGCGCCTTTGCCTGCCCCGCCTGCCCTGTGGAATACGGGGTCTATTCCTCTGGGGTAGCTTCGGGAAATGGTACTGGGGTGGCTTTGCGCGAAATCATTTTTGTTCCTAATCTCCTGATCTTCTCCCCTCGCGCCTTGCGCCCTACGCCCTGCGCCTTTTTTCCCATACCCATAATACAACAACAACGCCCCCACAAAATACCCCACAAAGTGCTTCTCCGCACCTGAACTGGATATGTCACTTGAAGCCATGAGACCACTATCCGACAGTGGAATAATAGACATGATTGTTACGCTCGTAATCCAAACAACAAAAGCTGTTCTTATCAGAACTTCCTTCACACTCTTGCCCTTGAAAGATCTCTCAAAATCGGAGAATGTTAGATTTTTTTGTTGCGATTTGAATCCCATTAAAAGGTTCCTCCCTTCATGCTTTTGATTGTTATTTCAATAGTACGAATGGTATTAATAGTCAATAATTTTAGTTTGTTATGTTAAAATAAACTTACTTTTTCGTGCTGATTAATTTCATTTTTGTTATAATTGGCTATTTCGATGACTGAGTTGTTCAAAGGTCTTTTTAATTAACCTGAGATTTTTAAACATGGGTACACAGGCATCTCTACGTGGAATTTTGTGGGATCTCAGGCAAAATAAAGGGCTTCTATACAGTTGATGAACATCAATTCTCAAGGGATGTGGCGGCAGTAATTTTTGACAAGAAGCGTCCATGCTTCTTGTTATTTCAGACTATTTTCCTCGTGTCCCGAACTTTTTTTAAAAAATATGAAAAAACTTTACTATCCCGAATATTTACCACAAATAGATTGAATTTTCAATAATTATAGCTATTTATATTTATTTTATTGATGTATTTTTGTACAACTTATTTCATTTATATAATTTGATGGTATTTGGGGCACCGAGTTAATCAAAGGTCATCATGGTTTACAAGAAAATCGATACATATTTTTCTTTTGCTGATAATGCTATTTAAAAGAAAGCCGATATTTTTTTCTATGTTTTTTAAAACAAAGTTTAAAAGGAAAATTCATTTAACACTCTTACAATTTTTTGAGCAGCATTCCCTGCTCCATATAGATTGACTTTTTTACCGGTTGATCCTATAGCGTCAATGATTGTTTCATATATATTATCAACGGAAAATGAAACAAGACGATTCCATCCTGCTTCGATCAGTTCAACCCATTCCGTCTCTTCTCGGAAAGTCACACAAGGTATGCCATGAAAATAAGCTTCTTTTTGAACACCACCGGAATCAGTAGCAATAAGCATAGCATTTTTTTCTAGCCAAACCATTTCCAGGAATCCTACAGGGTCAATCAAATGAACATTCGAACTGATGTTTATATTAAGATGATCAAGTTTAGCTTTGGTTCTAGGATGGACGGGCAATATCACAGGCGTTGATAAAGAAGAATCCGACAAACCTTGCATGATACTTTTCAGACGTGACGAGACATCAATATTTTCTGCTCGATGAATTGTTGCAAGTATATAAGATGCTGGTTTTGTTAAGCCCAACTTATTCATTATAATCGGACACTTTGATTGCTTTAAATAAAAAAGGGTGGCATCATACATCACATCCCCAACCAAATGGACTTTATTGCCTCTGATACCTTCACAAACCAAATTTTGGTGTGCAGTTTCTGTGGGAGTAAAAAGAAGTTCACTGACATGATCAGTAATTAAACGGTTTATTTCTTCCGGCATTCTACGATTAAAGCTCCTCAACCCGGCTTCAACATGTGCCACAGGGATATGAAGCTTTATTGCCGCCAAAGCACCAGCCAATGTGGAATTTGTATCCCCATAGACCAACACCAAATCAAATTTTTCTTTTAATATAATATCCTCAATACCTGCTAGCATTTTGCCAGTCATGGCGCCGTGTAGCTTTTCTTGTATTCTCAAATTATAGTCTGGCTTAGGTATGTTAAGCTCATTAAAAAAAATATCTGACATATTAGCATCATAATGTTGGCCAGTATGAATAATAATCTCTTGAATATTAGTATCTTTACGAATGCACCGAGATACTGTAGCCGCCTTTATAAATTGCGGCCTAGCTCCTATAATAGTGGCAATCTTCATCATTATTTACAACCATTTTCCAATCACTGTCTCCAGTTATGTTTAAAAACCTTTGAGGGCATTTAATACTGTGAAAACAGCATAAGTCCTGTACTGTTTCCTTTTCCTGCTCATTGTCAACTCCTTTCAGTTGGGTTGATTTAGAGCTTAACACATTGTTCGTTTTTTGGGGACCATCGTAGATCCTGCCAAAAGATATAACCCTGTTCTCTTTAACAGTTTCCATATTTTACCCTTCTTTTTTGATCAAATAAAATTTTTACCACAAGCACACCGGCCAGGTTGGCCAGAAGATCATAAATATTAAAAGTCCTTGCAGAATTGACTTCCTGGGGAGCAATGGAAAAAAAGACAATCAGGAAAAGGCACAGATAAAAAAGAGTTTTATAATTCAAGAAATTAATCCTGGTTTCTAATATAGATGATTTTTTTAACAATATTCTTAATATTCTGCCAGACCAGTTCCCTGGCCCAAGGCACAAACCGATCATCCCATCTCTGGGGATGGGTATTGATCATTATCCTGTCAGGCAGCAGACTTTTAATACAGTTAATTTATTGAATCATAAAGCCTTGGGATCTTGTTAATGGCTTTTATGGTTTCTTCAAAATTTAGTCCGATAATATCCAGATACCACTTAATGGAAGCAAACCGTGGTCTATTTTCTTTTTCAAGCAGCTTTAAAGCCTTTTCCCTTGATATCATATTTTCTCGTATCTGGTTGCTTCTGAATGTATCATTCTCACAAAAACCCGCAACAATAGTGTAGACATAATTGTAAAAACTTGCAGTACCATCACCGATTCGCCATGTTGAGTTCGTATCCACAGCAGTTTCCCATTTATACTCATCCAGAATAAGTGTTTCCATTTCATTTTCATCCCAGCGATAATAATCAAACATATGGTAATAGTCTTTTTTGGGACATATATATCGAGAAGCAAAAGACCCTAAGCTGTCAAAAACAGATTGATTTAGATATCCAGGACTCTTACAAACCTGATGAGCAACAAATCCAAATAATTGGATTTGTTTCATTATGGATAAAGAATATATTTTTTTCTTGTCAAACTTTGGGGTAAGACCGGCAAATCCAGTTTTAAAATCAGTATTTTCAAGATTATTAATACCCCAAATATTTAGTTTTATATTGTTTTGCTTTTTCACCTTATTGGCATAATAAAAAAAGAATTTATCTCCTGCCATAAACAGCGGTATCATTCCAAGGTGCGGTTTACTGAGCCATGCCTTAATATTTTTCCGTATATTTTCTCTTTTCCAATGGATGTCAGCAGCAACAATAATGTTTTCAACCCCTAATTTTCCGCAAACGCGGGCAATATTTCTACGGGCCAGATCAGTAACCATTCCCCAATCATACGTATAAGCAATGGGATTAAGCCCCAATTCTTCCTTTACCAGGTGTAAGGTATAGGTACTGTCCCTTCCTCCGCTGAAAGGCACCAACACATCTGGCTGTCCATTTTCTTTTTTATACGGCCTTATCAATTCTACTAATTGTTCAATGGGTTTAGGATTGTTTTTGATTTTATAATTCTTACAATAATTACAGACACCATGCTCGTCAAATTCAATAAATGGAAAAGTTTCAGGCAGTATACATTTTGTACATCTCTTCAATTGCGACAGTCGATCCCATGAATACTCCGAATCGTCATGCAAGTGTTTAAAATTTTCATTTTTATCTATCGCTTCGATATCGACCAATACAGATCTATTGTGTTTAGCACTATCAAATACCTTAATTTGCGTGTCGTAAAATTTAGGTATCAATTTTATATCTTTATTGACTGTTTGGCTATATTTCAGGTTTTTTTTAAAATTAAACGTGCTACATTTAAAATCATCAATTCCCAATAAGTAACCTGAATTTGAAGGAACCTGTTTTATAGAAAACACATCACCAAGTTGTTTTTTAAAAATACCAGATGCCAATATTTTTTTTAAAATATAGGATTCTGATGCAAAGCATAAGATGTCTTTGTAATTGGTAAGTATATACAAAGCCCCGTTGTTGGTTGACATTATAATATCGTTCCGTTCTTCAAAAAGCATAGCCGTCGAAACTGTTCCAAAAATAGAAACATTTGCTCGAGAAACGGCACTTTCAATATGATGGCCTGCTGAAAGATCTTTTCTTACTATCGCTAACATTACTTCCGTATCAATTTCGTATGTCCGTATGAGATCATCATTTTTTGTCCAGAGTTCATCATTATTTACAATAATACCATTATGTATCCCAACAATACCGTCCTTATAGACAGGCTGATTATTTTCCGGATTTAGTTGAGTGCCATTTGTTACTAACCGTGCATGACCAATAACACAAAATGAATGGTTTAAAACTCCATTTGAAAATGAAATACTCTTTTTTAGAAAATCAGTAAATTCTTCTTTTCTTATCAATTCAGAGACAGGAATATCCCCTTTTAAAATTAAATTTTTCCCAAGGCTCGCGGACCTGAAGCAAAGTCCTGATGAATCCTTCCCTCTGGATTCCGATAAAAGTGCAACTTTACGAAGCGTTTTTGTTAACAAAGCAGGTTTCCAAGTTGAGCCCTCTTTTGCTATTATTCCGAATATGCCACACATAGGTTTAGTTTCTCTCCTGCCATAAACATGACTGTACAAAGCTCTTTTGTTTATTCATTGAATCATATTCTTGTAAACTACCCGGATAATTTTCGAAAAGCCATTTCATAAAAGCAGACAAATCAATTTTCTCTGTGAGCATTTTCAAGATTTTTTCTCGGGATTCCTTTTTGTATTTTCCTGATGCTAACACTTCAATAATATCATCCATCATAACAGAAAATTCATGACTTAAATAATTTTTAGACAATCTATATTTTTCTTCTTTTTCGTTCATCACGCTGATTTTTCCAGCAAAATCGTTGATTCTAAAAGTGGGTACTCCTAAAATAGCAGCCTCCGAAGACATGGTTTGGCTGTCACCGACGTACAATTCAGAAAAATAGATAACATGGGCAATTTGATTGGGCTCTATCGTCAGTTGATGTCTTTTTAAATCTTCCGGCAGTGGTCTTTCTGAAGAGATAAAAACTTTTCCATGAGATTCTAAAACAGATATCAGTCTCCTTAAATTTTCATCATTCAACCCTTTTTTCCCCATATCATGATAAGATCTGAGCAACACCAATCGTATAAAAAAGTATTTTTCTTGACTTGGATTAATGGGCTTAACAACCGAAGAGTCAGGGACAAAATGGTTTGGATGCAAATATGCCAATTCTTTGTACCCATTAAACCCGATTTTCTTTTTGTTGAACTTTTCCAAATCAGTTATTGAAGGTGCCAAACAATGCGTTGCCATTTTTAAAACAAGAGAAAATTGCTTAACAACGGATAAATCATCATCAACAAGCACTATACTTGGAACTTTTTTGATTTTCCCTATATATACGAGCAAATCATCGGTGATGAACAGATCATATTTCTTTTTTCCAACATACCGATAAAGCCTTAATATGGTAATAAAAAAATTGATGGCCGCGCTTAATAGAGTTGAAATATTTTTAATTTTTCTTCCCTTTGGGAAAATATTAGTGTATGCCCATCCCTCATTTTTGACCAATTGTTCCAATACATCTTTTTGTGTAATTACAATATCAACCTGATGACCATTGTTTTTCAAATAATTAATGGTGTGTCTAAAGACGTGAAATTTGGAAGGATGAACAAAAAAAAACAAATAATTTTTAATCTTCATATTTATATCGCCCTTATATGGATTTGAGGGTGTTTAGTACATTGAGATTACCACCGGGGTGACCGAAGAAAAATGAGTGAGTTGTGCAAAGGTCTTTTTGAATTTTATCCGGCTTGATTAAACCGTTATTTTGAAAAATTTTTCTCACAATCTATTATCTCGAAAAACATGTCTGCCTTTCAAAGGTCTGAGTCTCACGCCGACTAGGATAACAATTTTGATTTTACTCTGCATTTTTTCCCAAAACAGTATTATACACACTGATAATTCGCTTGGCGATTGTTTCCGAATCCAGCCCCAACTCAATGAGCTTATCCTGGCCTTTGGTTTGGCCTTTTTTTTCAGAAAATTCTAAAGCTATTTTAAGTTTTACCGCTACATCTTCAGGATCAAAAGAAGCAATATAACATCCAGGCGTACCGTCCAATAACCAACGCAAATCTCCAACATCAGTTGAAACAATCGGACGATTGCAGGCCATGGCTTCTTTTATAACGTTGGGAGATCCTTCCCACAAACTGACAAGTAGCACAACATCGGCTGAATTCATCCATAAAGGCATCTGTTCCGGAGAAACATCGTTTAGAGAATGAAGCTCGATGTTTCGTTTATTGAGGATTGAAAATGCCTGTTTAGCTAATGCGTAGTTTTTTTCTGGCCTTGATGGATTGGCAGCAAATAGAATATGCTTTTTATTATAATCCCATCCTAATTGCTTTTGGCAGGCTCTTTTATCCATTGAATTAAATACATCTGTGTCAACACCGTTCGGAATGACAGATAAGTTTGTTCGACCAAGGCTATTAAACATTCTTGTTGATTTAACTATTGTATATTTCCAGGAAAACGTATGAAATATCTTGATGCATAACTTAGATAGATAACCACCTTGTACATCGCTTCCCATTAAAGAAGCAACTAATGGTTTAGCATGAGCCAGTGCTGCAACGAATGCAGACATTGAATAATGAGCATGAATAATATCATACTTGTTAATTGAAAGATGTTGTTTTAGCAAAAAAATATTTTTAATGTAGTTAATGAGACCCTTTCCAATTATAGGAAAATAGAATATTTCTGCACCGCAATTGTTAAGTGAGTTTCCTTGATTCTTTGTTATAGGAGAAACCCCGAAAGCTGTATTCCCACTACTGACAAAAAGAATCTTCATGGTTCAAGCCTATTAAACTCTATAGCAGTTTTTAGTCTTAAATCATACGATGCATTGGAATTAAAATCGCCTTTCTCAAAAACCCATTGCCCATTCTTAAACAAATACCTGCCTGGATTTCTATCAATAACCATCTGATATGGATCAGACTGACCGAAGATACACTGAATTTCATTAATTAAATACTGTCCTTGAACTGGCTCAAAAATATCTATGGCGACACTGGTGAAGCCAAAATTATCTGTAAGTAGACGTACAAAATCCAACAATTTAGTTGGTGGAGCTCCGTATTCTTTTACTAATGTGCCGCTTGCTTTCTCGTTTGAAACTATTTTTTTATGTGCGAAATATGAATCCCCTATTCTTACAGCTCGCCATTCATAATCATGTTTAATAAACTCTTGTAAGATAATAAATCCTTTTTGTGAATCCATTGCAATATCCCTATATGTCCTGAGTCTATTGAACAATTCTTTTGGATGTGTAAACTTTTGCCATGCACGCTGAATCAATTTCCCATGTCTTAATTTTGGGCCTGTACTGGAAACCAAACCAACGCTAAATGCTCTCTTAATATATTTTTTTACCTGATCTTTTGTATGAAGAATCTGAACTCCTTTGCCAGATGCTCCAATATTAATTTTTCCGACCAAAGGGAATATCATGGAATTTACAGCCTTTAATGCTTCACTCTGATGATAATAAACGTGTGTCTTTGGATGAGGCAACTGATAAGCTTTTGCCCAGTAAGCAAAGTATTTTTTGTTTTCATAGATCCTCACCTCTTCAAGAGATGGAAATGATTTATAATTCAGTGAAGTCACTAAAATTTCAAGTCGTTCCTGATATAAACTGCGATATAATGATGTCTTTCCAGATGGTTTCAATAATAAAATATCTGGTGCATACTCATTGATCTCCTCTAACCAGGATCCTAAAGTCAAATCGATCACCTTGTACTCAATGCTTTCATTATTATCTTCACAGGCATCGATCCATTTTAAGTGGTCAAATGGATCTTCATTTTTTAGAATAGCTAATTTGATTTTTTTTTTGATTTTCATAAACTGAGTGTATCCATTCACAGGTTTATCACAAGAAAATTCTTACCAAGTCAGTTTCTTGCTTTTTGAAATACAAATTCATCAGATCAACAGTTATCAATAGAGCCCTTATCTAAAACGTTCTGCAAAAGTTCAAGATGGCTTTCACACCTGATTAGATTAAGCTTTACCAGTCTGTTTTTTTTTGTAGGGAGGAAAAAAAGCTCAGGGTTGATAATTTTGCCGGCCTTACGCATACCGCGAAAATGAACAGGCAAATAATGTTTCAATAAAAGTGTATTTTTTTCTTTTTGACAGAAATCATTCCACGCTTTTATGTAAAGATCTTCATCATCAAGAATTTTGTTATAACCAGCCATTTTTTTTAAAAATACCGTTTCATCAGTTCCTGACATTCTGCAAAGTCCTCCTTGGGCAACGGACTGAGTGTACGGCAAAACTTTGAAATTGGAAAGTTTCATATCATTTATATTATAATCCAATTTAATAGCATAACCTTCGTTCCAACCCTCAGGAGGACTCGGATGGTCAAAAATCAGATTCCCCAAGCTGTAGACAATGGGCTTATTTTTATAAATTTCATAAGCACCAGGAACATGAGCATGATGACAGATAACAGCATCTGCGCCACGAGTGATGTAATACCTGCACAATTTTCGTAAGCCTGGCCGGGGTAGGGAGAAATATTCATTGCCTCCATGGATACTTACAAAAACAAGGTCTGCCTGATTCCGGACGGATTCTATCTGCAGGGTGTTATCCACCGGATCTAGTGGAGCAGCTCCGGCTCTATCTGCTCCGGCAATACTGAACTCATGCTCTGCCACAGCAATATACGCTATCTTCAAACCACGACGTTCAATAATCGGTATCTGTTGTGCCTCTGTCAGGTTTTTCCCAGCGCCACATATGGTCAGGCCGGCACTTTTACAGGAAAGAATGGTTTCTTCAAATCCTTCATTTCCGAAATCCATGATATGATTATTGGCCAACCCGACTACTTCAAACCCGGCGCCTTTTATAGCCTTAATGCAATCAGGATGGGCAGTAAAGTTTGGACCTGTCTTTTCGATAGGTTCTCCCTTAATACATAAGGGTGTCTCAAGGTTCAAGAACGAAAGATCGGCTCTATAAATATTTTTCTGCAAATTATCAAATATTTCAGGTCCTTTGCGGAGAACAAGACTTTCGAATCCCCGGCAAGGTGCAAAATCACCTGCGAAAAGTATGGAAATTGACGAGCTCATAATACGCTTAACGAATATTTCACATTAATATTATAATAAAGATTCAAACAACTGAAAATATAAATACTCCTTGAATTCTGTGCCTTGTTCGAAAACTAAAAAAAATAGAATTTCTTAAATCGTATTTATCCATGGCTATTGTAAATAATTAAGTAAGACGTCCCCGGAATTCCTGGCGGAATTCCTTCTGCACATGAAAATAACCTGGGTCAGATTCGCTTTCTCAGAATCAAATGTAGAATTATGCAGATATAACAGTTTCATATTTTTCAAATCATGCTTCCTGGGGTTTCTTGTTTCTGTTTACTGTCTGTAGACGCAGTTTCAAATACGTCATCTTTTCTTTTCCATGGCTATTGGCGTAATTAATTATAAACAAAACAATCAATGCCGATGAATTGAAGAAAAGCACCTGATTATAATAAAACATGAAATCCCATAAAAAATATAAGAACACAACCCAGGCTAATCTTTTATTTTTTATTGAAAAAATAATCATTACCGCCATTATCAGCATGAATATTGTCCCCACATAGCCAAATGAATACAGCAATGAACCGGCTTCTCCCATTAAGCCATCATGCTGTATCCCATAGTCTGAACGTCCGGGAGCAGTAAAACGCCCATACTTATTAATAGCCACTTCATACCGGCCTTTACCAAAAAGAAGTTCCTTGTCGCTGGAGAGTGTCAGCATCTGCGGCTTAAAATAAAAGACAATCCCGGCCCCTCTTCCGGAACTCTGGTAATCGTCCCTGAAAATTGTACTTACCAAGGTAGTACCAAAATAATAATTCATGATATAATCACGAACATATAAAATATCAAAACGCCCCCCTACCACTTTTTCCGGTGTAAACGTCGAAGTCATTCTGACACCGATATAGAAAATTACGAAAGCGATAAGTAAGTATTTAAGGAACACGGAAGGCCGGACTGATTTGGAGACAAAAACAAATAAGGTTAACAATACTGCAGGATAAATAACGATCGGTTGCCGTTTCCCGCTGGCAATAGCAATGGTCATTATCAAGGCGGTAACAATCCAGTCCACTTTTGTAAATCTGCCGTTTCGTATCAGCCAGTAAAAAATCAATGCCACAATCGGTATAACAACTGCAGGACCTCCACCACCAAAACTCATTGACCCTACTAATCCCTCACTTTGAAATCCTATTAGAATTATTTTAAATACACTCACCGCAACCTGAACAAACAAGATAGTCAGAAGCACGTTTTTTACATATTCCCTTTTTGGCATGTTATAAGTAATATCTTTGAAATAGTGGTAAGCAATCCATACAAATCCATATTTATACAAATATTGACTTAGCATTGTTGATATTGCCCCGCCATAAAAATAATAGGTCGCCCAAAATGATGCCGAGAATAAGAGAAAAGTGACATCAACTGCCAGGTCGGTTTTATTTTTTACAAAACGAAAAATTTTATTCCATGATATCGAAATAGCATAAACGACAATCGCTATTTTGTAGACATTCAATATTCTGGGCATACCGGGCATACCGAAAATATCATCTAAATAGTCAAAGAACCCCTCCCAGAAAACAAAAACCATCAATATGCTGGTCCTGTTTATCCCAACTTTAAAAAAAGTATAGAGCATCCCCAGAAATACAACTAAAAAGTACAATTTAATTTTTATTGCCAACATATCAGTCTTCTTTTAATCCTTTATACGAGGTCTCATTCTCTATTAAATTTATCGAGATGGTGTATAATTATGACCACCCCTCATATAAATAGGCAGATAATAGAATGACATAGATAGAGCAATCCTGCAGCTATAAGGTAGGATTTGTTCAGTTGTAACAGCATGAATAGGTCGCTCACAATATAGTTTATTGATTTTGCATGAACTCAAGTAGTTTCGTGACTCTATTATCCCAGGAATACAATTTAAAAGCTTTGTCTCTGGCTATTTTTCCATAGTTCGAAGTATTTTGCTCGATAAGTGCCTTACTTAATGCTGATTTAAGTGACTCAAAATTATCAGGCTCGCATAATATTGAGTCTTTTTCATTTTCAAGCACTTCTCTAATGGTGGGAAAATCATGTGCCACAATTGTCCTGCCAGCAGCCATATATTCAAAAATTTTCAATGGCGAACAATAATTTATTGTAGGTACTTTTGACGACCATAAGGCTAATAAAATGTCAGAGGCGTATAAATATTGGGGTATCAAATTGTGCTCTACAAAACCCATAAAATTGATATTGAAAACTGATTTTTCCTGAGACAGCCTTTGAAAATGCTGTCGATTTTTTTCAGGCCCGCCAATAACCAAAAAGTGCACATCA
>Ga0307988_1000633_pt1 | contig 23427 bp, 19 predicted proteins | sample EllFjometagen183_FD_203166 | JGI IMG/M metagenome (GOLD analysis project Ga0307988, IMG submission 203166) | Marine microbial communities from Ellis Fjord, Antarctic Ocean - #183 | ecosystem: Environmental > Aquatic > Marine > Unclassified | place: Southern Ocean | collected 2014-10-08 | reverse complement strand
CGATTGCAAACAGATTTCCAAAGCACTGAGCTGTATTACAAGTATTGTGCCCGGGGACTTCTTGATAGATTTTATATCATGCGTAATCCACGAGATCCAGCACCCAGGAAGGAAGTTAATAGCTGTCCAGGTTTCTCTACCGATATGGGTTCCCATACAATTGTTCAGGTTCCAGGTCCTTTCTGGAGGATTTGCTGTACCGAATCTCATGGTGTTTCCAAAATAAAAGATCAACTGTTCTTTCCAGGATTATATGAGAATGGCTCATATTTTCGTATCCCGGCACATGGCAATATCAGGCCGGAATTAATTAACCATGGCTGTTGCAAGGTTTGCGGGGAGGTTTTCAATAGGGGCTTGAGGATAACTGAAAAGACTGATCTGTGCTGTAACCCCCATTATCTTCAGTGGTGGGCAGGACGTCATCCTGATGTCTTTTCTGAACTGATCAAAAGATAGTCAAAATATTCCTAACATTTTTACAGGGTATAGAGAGTTTTTGATGCTAAAAGTCACGTTTTCAGGGCAATTTTATTCACTTTTTTTGAATTATTTTTTTCATATATAATATCAGCCCCTTAGTGGGTGCTGTTTGGAGGATGCCTTTGACAATAGAAACCAGTGAGAATAAAGTTTCAGTTCCTGCCGGTACATTCACTTACTTCTTAAAGTTCATTCCGTCATTGATATTGACTGTGGTATTTGGGATGTGTTTTTTATCTCTTCCAGATACGGCATTGTGTCAGAGTCTCCAGAAAGACAATGCTATACAGACAGACCTGCACCTGCTGAACATTTATGATGGTCGTGGACGAATCACTCTGGCCAAGGAGTATTTATCTGGCTCAAATGATGAAGATTTTGACAACGCATCGTATCTCCTTAGAAAAATTGTTGCTGATGGCCAGGAAGAACAGCTATTTGAAGCATTTTACCTGATGGGGTTAATGCATGAAGAGCTTTGGGCTAAATATGCTGCAACAGCGGAAAAACAGTATCAGCCGCACCATTCAATAGGATTCATTTTGCTTTCCAGAGGTTTTGATACAGACAAAGCGTTATCGGTGTTAATCCAGGAAGGGTCGATTTTGAATATGCAGGTTCAGCAGACATTGCGTTTTCTTTATGAGAGTGGGTATGACGATATCCCTCGGTATGACAGACGGATTCCGAAATTCTTCAAACAAGCCGCCATAGAAGGCATTCCGCGGTCTATGCTTGTTTATGGTGAAATACTCGTCGGGGGCATGGGTGTACCTGCAAAACCGACCAAGGGTATTGGGCTCCTAAAGAAATGTAATTTTGAAGAGGCAAAGTTCCTGCTGGGACAAACCTCCAGTTCCATCTCGAAATAATATCAAGATAATAAAGTTTTAAAAGATGTTGGACAGTATTTGTCCTATCACGTCTTGTATAGTTGCATCAAAGGGCAATATTCGACTTGTAAAAAGAGTCGGACACCGCCATCAATACGAAGTGGAAAACTTCGAAATCTTCCGGGAGAAAATATGACATTAATTGCGCCTGCCAGAGCAAGAAACCGCCATTTTGAAGAAACTGATGTACTTCCCTTTATTAAGTCCCCTAAAGCAGAAAATCCGGTTGAATTGAAAAGCCTGGCTATAAAAATATCAGTGAACGGCATTTATGCTGAGACCACTCAGGAGATGCATTTTTATAATCCTAATAATAGAATCTTCTCCGGAGAGCTGGTGTTTCCGCTGCCGGACAATGCGGTTGTCAGTGGATATGGGCCGGAAGAATATGTACTGCGCAAAGCAGTGGTGGGAGGTTATAAAATAAAAGCCCACTATTATGGATCACATCAGCAGACCATCTGCGGGCCATGCACCGTGACGGTAAACATTTTCACCAACTATGGCCGGCCGGACGAGGGAAAACGGGTTTTGACAATCCGTTTGGAGGAATCCGGAGATGATATAATGGTAGGTGAGATAACCATTGGTGACAAGAATAGGGGCCGCAACAATCTTTCGGGCGCCAATTTAAGCATCGAAGCTTTTTGTAAAATCAAGGCCGGTATGAATATGCCTGAGGTTATTGGTCTTGTTGGTAGGCCGAACCAGATGAATCACAATGAAGGGAATGGGACATTGATGCTTGAATACATTTTGGAAGATGATGTGAAGATCAGGGTTGATATGAAGTATGTGGTTATTGGGGTCATCAGCATCATGGATGGTGCTGTGATTGATATATTATAACTTTTATCGTGTTAGCTTTTAAATTTACTTTTCTGGGTGTTTTGAAGAGTGCAGACATTCAATTCCATATATGTCTTGAATTTTTAAAAAAAACTAAATGTGCTATTCCGCATGAATAGTACGATTACTTGCAAGAAAAAACTTTCACGATAAAAGCATTTTTTAGTCAGCCAAATTTTTACTGATGGTTTTAGGTATAAATACCTATTGGCTTTGAGTATTTATACCTATTGTGTATTATTTTCATTTACGTATAATAGATAATTGTAAGTAAAATTTGAAACTTACTTTATACAACTTGATCATATTGTCCTATTTTAAACGACAGACAGGAGCCAAGCGAAGTGTTGTCTAGCACTATTAGGCTTGATATTCACAACGCTAGGATGGGACAGCTATCAGGTAAAAAATGAGTGAGGTAAATCATCGAGAAAACAGCAATAACTTTTGGGCATCGTGCATGGGTGCTCAAGTTACTCACTAAAGCTTTTAATGCCTATGACGTTTAAGTCCTATGAAGGAAGGCGTTTTAAGAGATGGTTCTGTTGGTATTTTTGAAGTAGCAATTTCGTACACTAGCAAAAGGTAACTGAGTTGAGAGCGCTAGATACAAAAGACAATTATGCAATTGAAAAAGGTGTAATAGTTGAGCTTCTTGAGCGCTCATCCAGAGCTCTATCGGTGTATGAAATACGTTCACAATACAAAAGAAATTTACCTGACTATCTCATTTCTCGCATATTAAGAACACTCTCGATTGAAGGAAGTGTAAGCTATAGAAAGGGCAAATGGAGTTTTGTTGCTAGCAAGTCCAGTTCAAATAAAAGTAGTGCGTAAACCATGAGGTTGCGCAAAGGACAAGACCTAGTTGGATTTGGTGATGTTGTATGGAAGGAAGGTTCTATTCAGAAGTCCTATGCCAAAATCAAGACAGACTTCTTCAAGCACTTCCCTGACTTTTCGACCTTTGCCAAGCCTACCGAGGACTACCTGGTAGAAGAACGGAACTATAAACAAGAACTCTGCTCTATCTATGCAGAAGAACTTTCGCCTCGGTTGCACCCCTTGCCGTCTGATGAAAAAGAACTACTCCACCTTGGCAAAGATATTTCGACTCTTTTCTCTCGTAAACTGATCAGCGATAACGCCCCGCAAAATCTTGTGGGTTGGCGGTATTTTGATTTTGCCAAAAAAATGGACGACCAAGGTCAGATCTCCTTTGCCAAAGCGGTTTCCAGGCTGACTGATCCTGCCCTTGCTTTAAATGAGAGAATCCCTGATTTTATCAATTTTCTGCATCAGCACGCTGTTGATGGCAAGTGCAGCCAGGCAGCTACCCGGAGTTTGACCACTTTCTTCCTGTTTCTTAGTGATCCTAAGGTACATTTTTTCATCAAAACAGAAGAAGTCAGCAAACTCCTCAAGCTGTTCAATCTCGATAAATTTAATAACGATAGCCTAGCCTCAGAAGAATACAACCGTGTGCAACGATTGGCTGGAGAGCTTTATCAGTTGCTGGTTGATGATGGTCTGGCACCACGGGATATGATAGATGTGCAGAGTTTTGTCTGGTCAGCTCTGCATACTCCCGTGGACGGTGACCTGCCAGAGAAAGCTCCAGAGCCGACCCAAATTTCCACATCTCAGCTAGAAAATATTATGACACCTTACCCTTTAAATCAGATTCTGTACGGCCCTCCAGGCACGGGAAAAACCTATATAACAGCAGAACGTGCGGTCCAGATCTGTGATGGTATCAGCCCTGCTAACAGAGCCGTCTTAATGCAGCGTTACCAGGAATTGATTGCTGAAAAACGGATCAGTTTTGTTTCTTTCCATCAGTCGTTTAGTTACGAAGAATTTATTGAAGGTATAAGGCCAGAGTTGGCTGGCCAGGCCGACTCGGAGCAGGAACAACTCATCTATAAAATTGAGGATGGTTTGTTTAAAAGAATCTGTTCCTTGGCCCAGACTGCTGTAGATGATTTGCAGCGCCCTAAAGCTGTGGGAATCGACCTTAAAGGTAAAAAATTCTACAAGATGTCGGTGGGGGGAAAATATGACCCTGAGGTAGAATCATTCTGTTTTGAAAATGAGTATCTGGCTCTTGGTTGGGGGGGGGATGTTGACTTCACCAGACTTCCCAAAGAAAAGGATTGGAAACCAGCACGGGATGCGATCAAACAACTCATGGTCGAGAAAGGTTCTGAGCATGCCAACAAGAGGTTTGCCATACAGGCGATGTTTTGGTTTAAAGATTATGTTGATGTTGGCGACATAGTTGTTATTCCCAAAGGGCTTAGCCAGGTGCAGGCCATTGGTCAGGTGACAGGTGAGTATGAGTACCGACCTGACTTAATCCCTGGTGAAGGATACGAACATTTCCGAAAGGTAAAATGGTTGATCAAAGATGCGGCCATCCCGGTGGAGAAGCTTTGGGCTAAGCAATTCTCCCAACAATCTATCTATACTCTTCGTCCTGCACATCTGAATATGGCCTACTTAGAGAAACTACTGGGGGGGGATGGAGGGGGCGATCAACTGACGGAGGCCGAACGTTATGTCTTGATAATTGATGAAATCAACCGGGCTAATATTAGCAAGGTGCTGGGTGAACTCATCACTCTGATTGAGCCGGATAAACGTCTTGGCATGACCAACGAAGTGACAGTCAAGCTTCCCTATTCAAGGGAGGAGTTCGGTATGCCAGCTAATTTGCATATTGTAGGAACCATGAATACGGCAGACCGATCTCTTGCCCTAATGGACACGGCTCTCCGGCGTCGTTTCGAGTTTGAGGAAATGATGCCTGATTATGACTTGCTAGCCGGTATCGAGGTTGGTGAAATAAAAATAGACCAACTCTTGCAGACCATGAATCAGCGGATAGAGGCACTGTATGACCGGGAACATACAATCGGCCATGCCTTTTTCATGCCCTTGAAGAAAGAACCTACTATCGATAATCTCGCCTCGATTTTTAACCATAAGATAATCCCTCTGCTTGCGGAATATTTTTTTGAAGACTGGCAGAAGATCAGACTTGTATTGGGGGACAATCAGAAGACCGATAGGCCGGAAGTCCAATTCATTTCTGAAGAGGCACTTGAGAATAATGGCAGTGTCCTCTTTGGCAACTCTACAGATCTTGCCATGTACGGCCTGGACCGTGTTCATCAATATGTACGTAATAAAGAAGCCCTTACCGACCCTGATGCCTACGTAGGTATCTACAATAGCGCAGCATTGAAAGAGGAATAGGAAGAGTCATGCCCCTTTTTATCAGGGAATATGGCCATCTGCTGCGGGAACAGGATCTGTCGCCCCCTGATGAGAAGGCCATAGCCATTCCCGCGGTGGACTTCGATTTTCTTGAATCACGGTTATATTCTCTTGACGCTGACAATCAGGACCGTTTCTTTCTTAAGCCTTCGTTGTTTAAGGGGCGACGATCTCTACAAGTCCAAAATCATGTAGGAGTACTGCAGACACCTTCTGGAACACAGATTGAGATTCTTCCCAAGATTTATAGCGGCCATGGTCAAGAGCTGGGACATGATCAGGTGAGAAACATCCTAGTTCGAATGTTGGGCTATCTCAGAAATTCGCCATTTCGACAAAGCGACCGAGCCCTGTTGATGGATGTTTCAGTGCCTCTCATTGAGGTGTTCGTCAGCTATTTTCTTCAGCAAGTGAATATATTGGTGAAACGCGGAATACGCTCTGATTATGTTGCGACCAGGAACAACCTTGGCTTCATGAAGGGCAAACTCCTGATTGCGGATCAGATTCGCTGTAATCTTGTAAATCAACAGCGGTTCTATGTGGAATATGATGAGTTTCAGGTGAACCGACCTGAAAACCGTTTGATCCGCAGTGCTCTTGAAAAGATAAGTGCCATCATTTTTCAGAGTCGTAACCAGCGCCTGTGCAGGGAATTGCTTTTTGCCTTTGATGATGTCCCATCTGCAACAAATATCAGCATAGACCTTAGCCGCTGCTCAAAAGATAGAAGCATGGTCTATTATCAGCATGTACTTGACTGGTGTCGCATTATTCTGCTTGATCAAAGCCCGATGGGAACTGCTGGAAGTACAAGAGCTATATCGCTGCTTTTTCCTATGGAAAGGATCTTTGAAGACTATGTCGCAGCTCGGGTGAGAGCACTGCGGCCAGACTGGCAGATTCGCACCCAGGCCAGAGATCATTATCTCATGCGGCAAGAAGGGAAAAAACATTTTCTCATGAAGCCTGATCTTGTCCTTAGTCGCGATAAAATAAAGGTGATAGCCGATACTAAATGGAAGCTGTTGGGGCAAGATAGCTCTGCACCGATCCATGCATCTATAGGACAAGCCGACCTGTACCAGATGTTTGCGTATGGGAGAAAGTACCTTCGTGACCAAAAGGTGAAGGAAGTGTATCTGATCTATCCGAAATCAGCCAATTTCACCAAACCAATGCCGATTTTTGAGTACGATGATGATTTTCGGTTGTTTGTTGTACCGTTTGACTTGTCCTTTGATGTGGGCAGGTTGCTTCTGGGTGAAGAGGGATATTTAGTTTGATTGCATGTGTCAGTAGATGCGGTTCTTTATGATTGACGAACTATCTTCAGACCCATTCTCGAAAGTAGAAACGGTGGCTCACTTGGCAGGTAAAGGCGGACTCCATAGGGGTTGATTCAAAATATTGAGTACACCTTAATTTAGGAAAAAGTTGTCTTAGACTTGGGGGGCACGTTAGATATCATCTTGAATACCTTGACAAAGATAGGTGTCAACATCCATATCAAGGACTTGACGATTTCAAAATTAGCAGAAAAACAGAGATTTCCATTTTGGAGTAGGTCGATCAATTGACGATCCTGAATTTAAAGAATGGTTTGCTGAAAATTTATAATCACAAATTAACAACAGGTATTCACTGGAAAACAAGCAGCGCGGTTTAATCCTCGTGCTCAATGTGTCTATAAATAAAGGCTCATTACAAAAAGACAAACACATAACCAGGCATTTACACATACCTGCACAAAAGGATGTTATCTGTGGTTAAATAAATGCTACAGAAACAAATTCAGTGCTACAAGAGTGCTATACAAACAAAAACAGCCACCCAGGCAAAACGACTAAGTGACTGATATTATAGATACGTTCGGCAGGATTCGAAAATACTCCTGAGCTGGTCTTTAATGCGATCAATGGGTTACGGCATGTGCTGGTCTGCGCTAGAATAATGCTGAGAGGAACAAGTTCTCAGTGGAATTTGAGGTTGTTGCTGCACGCATTTGAGAGTAAAGGAAAAAAACAGAAATATTTTTGATCGTGTTTGTAATTAGATAAAAATAATGATAGCCTTCAATAATAGTTTTTGTAAATTGTTGCAGGATAAGATCAGAGATAACACTATCTATAACCGAAACCTTTAGGGCTTCCTAGCCAAAACTTGAGGTTTAGTTATTAACAAATAAAAAAGGCAAAGAGAAAATGGATAAAAATGAATTATTTGAAATAGGTAAATGTTTGAAGAGTGAGTATGATCTAGAATTTACAGAAGAAGAACTTTTAAATATAGAAACTCTATCTATACCAAGTAGAGATGTAAAATTTATAGATTTATTAAACAAATTACCTTCCTTGAAAGTGCTAGAAGTTGACCCTGATATTAATATAAGTGGTGTTCTTGAACAAAAAAATGAATATCGTGTTTTTTTAAATAGTGGGAAAACCATCAGTTGGATAGAAAATAGCATGGGTGGGAGATTTTTATTTAGTATTGAATATGGAGGAGATGATTGCATAAGGTGGGATCTTCGGGAAAATTTTTGGTATTTATTTGATAAATTTGAAACAATGCTTGATTTTATTGACACTCCTAAGCCCTTTATTGATGATAATTTCAATTGGGGAGATGGGTATATTTTTAAGAAAATAGAGGACGATATTATCGATAAATGTGGATTTTGTGATGATTATTTTGTAAATATTATTGGCGTAAGAGACAAAGATGATAACAAAATTATTTGGAGTAAAATTAACGATATAAATTTTGATGATCTTGATGACGCCAATATAACAGTCGGACTTTTTTGTCCTTTTATATTTAGTAAAATAGAAGACTTAGGTTTATTTGATGATGCAGGGAATTATGACAAAAAAGCTTATGAATTAGCGGGACAAATGGTAGTAGATTTTGTTTCACATATAACTGACAAAGTTAAAGGGAATATCGATACTAAAATTTTATTTGGCGAAATTGAAAGTGAAATTTTTTATAAATTTCCAGAAGAAATTAATAAGGCAGATGTAGATTTTGAAAGTTTTATGGCATATATCACGATAAAAAAAAATATACCATCGAGTATCTTGAATAATATATTCTTGGATATGAATGAATATGCGTTTTCAGCGGCATTTTCAGATGAAGATGGCAAAACTTTAACTCAATATTATGACTATGGTCGATATGAATTAGGTCATTTCTACAATGGCGGCGAAGATGATTATATAGATATAGAATCTTTTGATAAAGTTAAAGAAAAGCTTATGAATGTTTGATATTTAATCAGTACAGAATGCAATATGTTAATTGAGTACCATTAATCGGAGGTGTTCAAAACTCTGTGTTAGTTAACTGGAAACTTATATATCCTGTGAAAAAGAGAACTGGCATAAACCAAGAAGAATCTGAATCTGATTTTCTCGGCAAAATTAAATTAATTGCATTAAATCACCTGCTCTGCTGGTGTGACCTTAATAGGCTTTGCCGGTCAGATGTGTTATACATCCAGTTTGACAGCCTGAAGTGATAAATATCCACTAAAATAAATAGTTATACTATTTTTCATACCATAACCTATTAGCGTGAATATTCTGCTTGAAAGATCTGATTACCTTAACCGTGTAATCTTGTAAGTCACTAACAGGAGCTGGTCTTTGTACATTTGCTATAGGATTTAATGTTTCAATTAAATCAGATTCAATTCTGTTAACTTCTTGGTTGTTTAAATTTGGGGTTGTGTGCCAAATGATATGTGTTGTCCCTTTTTTACGTAAAGATCTAATGATATGATTTTGTGCAACTTTTTGTTGTGAGCCGTCAGAATATATTTCTTCCCAAATTTTTTTTACTTGCTTAGCCTCATAGCCTGTATGTTTCCCAGTCCAAAGAAAAGGTCTTTCGTCTTTTAATTCTTCGGTAATTCTTGCTCGCAAGGAAGTCATTTTACCAAAACCAGCCTTACCAAGATAGATTGTCCTCCAGAGTCCGTTTTCTTCATATTTACCCCATATATAGAAACCTTGGTTCTCTGGTATTTTTTGGCAACAGTCAACAACGAGTTTTCCATATTCTCTTCCTTCTTTGGAGTTACCTAGTAATGCCGCAAAGTTTTTTTGTTTTGCGTCTTGATTTGCAAACTCGATAAGAGGGTTAAGATCTAAGGTGTTAGTCATTGCCTGAACCGTTAGTTCGTTTTTATCTGACGTTGTGATTTTTTAACCACAAAATAGGTAACATAGGGGTCAATTTGGGAAGCTGTTCAACAGTCGGAGTGCTATTGACTACCTTATCCAAACATTGTAGCCCATTATTCGCAGTTAACACTTCGTAATTCTCTTTTTTGAGGGTGTGGGCAGTTGCAAAGAGAATATCGGGGTCATCATCAACAACTAAAATTCGTATACCAGAGTTACTTGTGGCCATCTTTTAGTGCTCTTTTGTGGAGTATTTTAAATTCAATAGTTCCATTCAACCTTTGGAGCTTATGATTTATATTCTGTACCTCCTCATTCATTTCCGCACCTTAAACCATATTCCTTATTATATCAAAAGGATTCAGAAGCATGCCGTTAAATAATGCAAATAAATAAAAACTGTCTTTTGCCAATCTCATCCATTTAAGCAAATTTGCAATTTGAGATTCTTCCTGATCAATTTGATTTCTCTTTCCATGCATCGCGTAAAAAACAAAAAAATGTGATCCTGGGGCTCATGGATATGGAATTTATCTCACAAAAAAGGATATCGTCCCGATCGGAAATCCAGGGGTAGGAAAATGTGTGATTTCTAATTTTGATTATATCCAAACTCTCTTGATTGAAGGGTTTTTTTTCACCAAGATTCACGCATTAAAATAGTATTATCGTGAATTTTGGATTTATAAATATCAAGTATTGAGTAATAGAAATTGTTTTTAATATGATCGAATCCTAAAGTTTTCAACTCTTTATTTCCTCCATGTCCATTACGGATATATGCAAACCAACGACCATGCATCATATTTTCCCCATAAGCAGACCCTACATACATTTTACCATTACTTTTATCTGTAATTAAATACACTCCTTTTTGATTTTCTAGTGCGGTTTTCCAAGTACCTTTATTTATAACTCTCTGTAATTCTTTCCATGATATATTTACATTTTCATACCCAGGGAAAATATCATTATCGAAAGTGTCTTCTAATATTTGCAACACCCTACAATTTTTTATAACACTATCAGCTCTCCGGATCATATTTTGAGATTTATTTTTGTATTCAATTGTTACCCGGCCTAAATATTTTTCAAATTTATTTACTGGTTCATATTCATATCCAACACCATTGAATATGCCTAAATCATTAGTTATTATACTGACATCAAATAGCAACCATTTGGCACCTTCTATTTTCACAAATCCGATTACAATTTCGCCTACCTTAAATGATTTCTTTTTTGCATAATTCCAAAACTGCCAATCTAATAGTGATTTCCTATCATCTTTGAATAATACAATTGGGTCTATAATATTATTTGTTTTTACAAATCTAATTTTTACATTATTTAAATCTTCGAGTTTTAGAATATCATTTATAAGTATCGACATTTAGGCCTTTTTTGATTTTCTTTGTGTTTAATTAAATCACAAAAATATTTTATCTTCGCCCTTTAAGTTATTTAAAAAAGTCTCACCAGGGGCCACCCGTGAACCCTTTCCAGTATTGAGATTTTTGTAAACTTTTATCGATGTCCCAAAGCTGGCATGGAAATATTTTTTCAACTCTCCGACAGTCATTTCTTTTGTGATGACAATATCTTCAAGCTTGAACACCATCTTTATTAAAGCCTTAAATACTTAGAATCATTTGTTCTTTAATTAAATTGATGTAAATTCACGTTACCTACGGCAAGACAAAAAACTTTGCCACAAGTGATTTAATCATTTCTTATTCTTAATTACAAATTTTCACTTTAAATATTTATTTAACTATCGAGTACTTATGCCACATAGTCACATCAGCCCAATTATTTTCCCTTTTAAAAATTGGGAAAAACAGTTACTGCTTCCATCCTTGCAAGTCCTTTGTCTTTCTCTGCCCTGTTCCACCGCAGGCAACCCAGACTTTCTCCACCAATAATATTAAAATCTAAGCATGCAGTATTGTAGGTAAAAGAATCTTTAACTGGCAAAGCTGAATAATGGCCAAAGATGACAGGAGGTGCCGTTGCTGGATAAGGAGTAACAGATTGTACTCCACAGTGTTCGGATAAGGATTCATTGCGGTACTTAACCAAAGCCCCCTCAGGAAGGATTGCCGCATCCCCAAGGGTAGGCAACTCCTCCTTCCACCACTTGAGACGAAAATCAGTACGAACGTTACCGTCAGAATCAAGAAAAGAAAGCCCTGCTCGCAATGAGCGTTCCGGGCCCTTGAGAAGCACTTCGATCACGCCATGTTCTTGACTGCCACCGTCAATCGATCTCTGCAGAAACTCATTGGTCAACGTATTGCTGTATCGATCCTCTAAAAAATCAGCAGCATCCTGGTCCCAACAAGCGTGAACAATACGAATATCACCTAGATCCAAAAAGAGGGGTAAACGCTGAAACCATCGCAACACCTGGCCTCGTTCTTCAATATCTGGATACTCATTTAGAAAGGCCTGGTGTTGATCTCTGTTCTTTTCAGTATGTGACCGGAGGTGTTTCCTGTCATCTCTCTCATCTCTAGTATGGTAACAGATGGCATTGTATTCGTGGTTGCCCATAACCGCGAAAGCCAAATCAGTCCTAACAAGTTTTCTGACAATTTCAATCACCCGCCGATTCTTTGGACCGCGATCAATAAAATCACCAAGAAATATGAGTCTTCTCCTCTTTGGGTGTCGAGTTCCATCGCTGGAGTACCCAATTTTTTCCAACAAGTCTTCCAACTCATCAGCATGCCCATGGATATCCCCGATTATGTCATACCCCATTATTAGAGGTTCTCGAAAATTATTCTTAAAATTACTAGCATCTTCTCTCTGTCCAGTACCAGGACCCGTATAAACTTTTTTGTTCTCGATATCCCCATATTTTTTCTCTCTTTCTCGTCTTTCAAAAGGGTTTTCCATTGAATATCGATAGAACAGCTGGGACTGCCTAAGCCTTCGCTCTTCTTGCAAAAGTCCTTTCGGAAGTTCCAAAGAATCTATTATGGTGCTATCAAACTCAAAAGTTAATTTAATATCACTATAGAGTGCAACCCAGCGGTTAGAGGTGATATAAAAGGCACGTGGCCGCCTTCCATTCAACGCTGGATACTCTTCAAGAGGGACCATTCCCCGATCCATAAGCAACGGCCGCATCCAGATCAACAGGCGGTTAAGTACACAGCACCGTTCCTCGATTTGAAATTCACATACATATCCACGATGGCATTGTGTCGTGAAGCCTCTCTGTGGAGAGATGCCATGTTCCTCAGGTACAAAGGGCGTCTTTTCAGAGAGGATTATTTTTCCTTCTTCACTGATGTAGTGATGCTGCCACTGTGCTGTCATAGCTCTTTTACCTATATATCAATATTACCATTATATTCCAGCAACTGGATAACTCGCAGCATTTGGTCCTGAATTTTCATGTTGGGCTGTTTGATATATAATGACAAATTTTTGAGCATGGTTTTAGCTGATACAACCTCAATATTTCTTTCCTTCAATCTGGGAATGACATACGCTTCTGCATTACGAAATGCGTGATTATAAGCAACCACCCGGCGAATCCGTCTAGTGTTCGTCAGCCAAGCATATTCTTCAACACCTGTAAGGTAACACTCTACCCTAGAAAAAAAAGCAAGCAGCTTCTTAAGCTTTTCCTGATTCACATTTTTCGTTTTATCCAGAGACAACTTATCATCCAAGTTAGAAGTCACACTGACAATGACAGCTTCCTGTGCATTAACAGCCAACACATCAATATCCTGATAACCACGTTGCTTCTTACCCTCTTCCCATACCCAAAACCACTTACCTGCAGAAGTGATATACCCTTTTGTCTGATAGTACAGTTCTACTATCGCTTCAAATGCGTCATTATTCGGACTATCCGCGACAGGATTTAGCTGTATTCCATGTTTGACCATCTCACCACCTGTTGTTGAGTGTTCATTATTAATTATTTCTTTCGCTTCAGCTAAACAAAGCTCCCAGGAATCCCCATACGAAGTCGTCATACCTGAATCGGACAAAGGAGAGACACCCAGCTTTCCCCTGCGTCAACAATACTGTCACCAATAAGATTGTAATCTTAGGAAAATTTTTCTCCATGAATCTTTCGCGTCAATCGTTCAATTTTTTCCTTTTAAAAATCCTCACGATCCAGAACATCGATTTCTTCATCTGAAAGCCCTTTACGGGCTTCATCATATTTCCTTTTCGCCTCTTTTTTCATTCTATTCATAATGTTAAAGTCCTACTTGTCTATTTAGCAAAGCTACCATAAAAAGGTTCTTACTCACTTCCCAAAACCACTTCCACCAAGCGACCACTTATCGGAAAGAAGATCATAGTCTTTTCAACCCTCTTCCCGGTAGCAGCCTCCAAGGCCTGCTGATAAGCATAAAGCTGTCCACTGTATTCCAAAGCTTTCTTGGCCAGCATATCAGACCCGCCCGGAAAAGATTTATGGTCAATAATCAGCCAGCCGGTTTCTGTCTCCACTGCCAGGTCGATCCATCCCGAGAGAAGCTGCCCGTTCTCCAAGACCATCTGCATTGGCCACTCCGGGCAAAGAGCTTTCACGGCAAAGCTCTTTTGCAAAAAACGCTGTAGGGACTCTGAAGTATGCAAAATCTCTTCCCCAATCAATACTGAGGCCACCCCCCAGCGCTCCAGGAGCCCCGAGGCCATTTCTTTACGCTCAGCGCTGCCGATACAATCGGCCGCCAGGATTGAATGGACCGCATTGCCCAACAGATCCATCTCCGGTTTCCCGCGAAAAGAAATACGAGGGCTGACTACGTGCACCTGCCCAACAGCAGCCTCTCTTGGCAACAAAGAACTGGAAGAAACAAAGGCCGCCAACTTCCCCTGATGCTCCTTCTGACCGGGAAAGGCAAAAAAATCCTTTTTCTCTTCCGACTCTGTCAGTTTTTGCGTAGCAACCAGGGTTTTATGGACACAGGCAACCTCTCCGCCATTGGGTAACACCAGCTGCCCATCCGTCTCAGCCAGCCATTCCGCCTCCAGACAGTCCAGCCAGGGTCTTTGTGTCGCCATTGCAGAAAAGGGTAAAATCAGCAAGTCCCGCGCTCTGGTAAGACTGACATAAAGCAATCGTTTAGCCTCGGCCACCCCTTGTTCTCGGTCTTTTTCGGCAATATCATGAGATGCTATCCTCTCATAAACATCAATTCCTGCGCTCTGCTTACCAAATGGTTTCACCCAATAGTGCATCTTTCGCCCTGCAAGGGGAGCATCCATATCCACCTGAGTGAGATCTGCATCCATGGTGAATCCCCAGTAACGAGGCAGGATCGCTTTTTCCAGATCCGCTGCAGCGACAATCGGCCACTCAAGACCCTTTGCCGCATGATGGGTAAGGACATGAACTGCATCAATCCGACTGTCCCTCCCCATTTTGACACTATCATCCTTGGCCTGTTGATTCATCCACAGGATAAAACCACCGGCAGTGGCTGCCCGCCCTTCTTTCCCGCAGCTGTCCTCATATTCTTGCCCATAAGCACGCAATGCTTCAAGGTTGGCCAACCGTTGCCGATTCCTGGATAAGGTAGGCCCCCATGCTCGGACAGTTCGATCCACCTCACCTTTTTCAAGAGCCAGATCCAAGGCCTCAACGGGTGACAAAAAACGCACCCGAGATCTTTCCTGGTCAAGGGCACAAATAACTCGATTCGGCGAAGCACCGTCTGTCCCCCAAACATCCTCTTGGGGCTGCGAATTGACATACTCCAGCCGATCCTGTAGCCATTGCTCGGGATGCTGACCACTTTCCAGAGAAACAATTTCGGCAACAGCCATGGTGTCTCTCTTATCCACTAAGTAACGTAAACAGGCCAACCCCAAGTGTACCTCAGGCGTTGGGGTCAGTCCACTGCGGCTGTACTGCACCGGAATACCCCTGGTAGACAAGGCTGCAGCCATTGCAGCCACATTAGTATTCGTGCGAAAGAGTAGGGCGATATCGTTCAGACACATTGCCCTGGGCAACCTGCTGTCTTTGTTCACCACATTCCGTTCCTCTTCTATCAACTGTGCAATACCCTCGGCCATTGCCTGCAAACGAAGCCCCTGATTTTTTCCATCCAGGGTCCAGAACTCCAAAGCGGTAGCCTTGCACTGCTCTTTCAAAGCCGGCCTGAGACGTACCTGCTCCTCTTTTAGAATATCTGCAAAAGCGGGGACAAAAAGACTGTTAACCAGCTCAACTAGTTGAGGTCTGGACCGCCACGATTCCTTCAAAATATCAATGGTTCCCCCCTCTGTTTTCAGCCCCCGCACTACTGCATTCATTAACTCCGGATCACTCCCTCGAAAGCCATAAATTGCCTGCTTGATATCGCCAACCCAAATACTCTTCCTGGCAAGGGTGGATAGCTTGAGGAAGATTGCCAGCTGAATGGGACTGGTGTCCTGAAATTCATCAACAAGGAGAAGGTCAATTTCATCGGCTAGGGTCTGTTGCACCACTTCCTTTTCCAGGAGCTTCAACACCTGTTTCTCCTGGTCAACGAAATCCATCACTCCTCGTTTCTTTTTAAACTCTTGATACACCCGCATGGCTCCCGCTGCCAATCCAAATACAGAGACAATCCACTCCCGGATATCCTGGTGCAGCCTTGGATGCCTGTCATAGTCGATAGCCGTATTACTCACAGCCTGAGCCGCTTCCTGGCTCCTTCTTGTCGGACTGGCCTTGCTCAGTTTCGCCCACATACTCCAGGGCAGTGAACGGTTTCTCACTCGATCAATATTTTCCTCCAGCAACTGTAAATATTTAGCTGTTCCCTTGCTCTCATCACCGTTACCAATAATCTGTTTTTGACACTTCTCGATGGCTGCCAATAGCCGCCCATCCAAATCAATATCTGCGGCAAAAGGTGATGGAAAAAAAGCAAGCAAACTCTCACAGTTCTCATTAGCCGTTGGTGCAAGGGTAGAGGAACCGATATCATTAGCTCTGGTAAGATCAACACATTTACGTACCTCAGATCGCCAATCATCCTGTCCCAGCCTCCATGCTAATCCATTCATCTTCCGGATTTCAGCAAGCGAGCAATCCTGTTCCAGGGACTTAGAGAAAAGTGCTGCTGCACTTTCTTCTTCAATAACCTGCAGTTCTGGTGACAAGCCGGCATCAAAGGCAAACCTGCTCAACAGCCTGCCGCAAACACCATTCACCGTGCCTATCAGGGACTGGCTGATCAAGAGTGAGAGGTCCAGGCAGCCCTTTTCGACGAGTTTCTTCCGCACCCGCCCTTCCAGCTCAATGGCGGCTTTTTTGGTAAACGTCGTAGCTATAATCCCGTCGGCCCGCACCGGATCATTTTCAGCAACCAATTCGTCAAAAAGCTGTTCAGTGAGACGATAGGTCTTTCCGCTGCCTGCTCCAGCGCTGATAAAGGTGATATTTCGCTTTTTCATCACTGTCTCTTTATTCCTCGATCCATCCGGTCAATGCGGAGAAATCATTAAAAGTGTCATTAAACTCTCCAATGGTCATACCTTTACCTGGAGACACAGAACTGTCGTCTGCCTCTGTCCCTTGTACAGTCAGTTCAACAAGACCTTGATTCAGCTGTTTTCTACGCCACTTCCAGGTCTGCTCAAATTCCTGCCACAAAGAGAGCGTATCCTCCCCTTCCCGGGGGGGACAAAGCAGGGCATCAGAAAAAAAAGAGGTGTCCTGGGCAAGAAGAAGGCCGTTTCTTAAAATAAAAAAGGCCTGATCCGGCCAGCGGCCATCTTGGGTTTGACGCAGATATGCATAGGTGGCCAGCTGTAGCTGCTTATTTTCTGACAGCTCTTTGCGGCGATATGGAAGGCCGCCAAGTTTTAAATCGATCACCGCTTGTTTTCCATGACGATTCGTAACCAACATATCGATATAGCCACCCAGCCTGCCTCCAAAAAATCCTGCTTCCAAGTGCTCCTCTATCCGAATGCTCACCACCTCGGCACCCTTCAAATAGCCAATTAAGGCCCATGCTGCCTGTTTTCCTCTCTCCAGAAGTTCTTCCCGCTCTGTTCCGTGGCCCGGCGAAAGAAGATTCGCTCCACAGCTAGTCAGAATTTCATGAAATTTAACTTCGATCCAGGCAAAAAGCTTTTCCCTGCTACAATCCTGCCACTGTATTCCAAGGGCAGATTCATTGAAAAGCTCCTCAAAAAGTAAATGAAGAATGCTCCCTTGCTGTGCAGGTCCGTCCTGGACCTGATTCAAACTTCCTTCACGCAATCGTGCCTTATAACGCAGCACCCACTGGTAAGGGCTGAAAAGAAAGGCATGAAGACTAGAGTAAGACTCCGTCTCCCTTTCTGCCAACAGCCCATGGTTATTAATCCGCCACCACCTCACAGGCCCGGGCAATGTCTGAGCAGAAAGACGCTCCAGACCGTTAATCAGTGATGACTCACCAGTTCCGGTATCAAGAAAGGCGTCTATGTCAATTTCCGGAACCAGAGAATGCTTTCCAGAGTTCAACTGCTCCCAGAGAGGGTGCAAAACACAGGACTCGGAGTAACGCGTGACAGGGGCGGCCAAAATGACGCGTTTTTTAGCTTTCAGCAACGGCTGCTGCCATGTTTGCGCTAAGCGCTGCAGAAGATCACCTGTTTCTGCAAACATGGCTCCGTGACTGCACAACTGTCGGGTTACTATAGCAGGCCAGGGATTTTTCCCAGGCAAAGCAGGCCTGGTGAAATCCCACCAGAGCAAAGTGTCGTTAGATTCAATCACTGCTCCCGGGAGCTTACAGTTGTGCAAACCACCACATTCAGCAGCAACATCTGGGCGAGGACTACCGATGCTTGTCACCTGCTGCAGCAGCTGATTTAATTGGAGACGAGAAATCAGCTGCACATCACTTTCCGCCTTTTTGCCAAGTATCTTGGCCGTGGCACTTGCTTGAGCACTTGCAGCGTAATAAAGATCTTTGTCCATCTCGTAAGAGCCACTGTTCGCGCGGGAGGTACACCATTGCCCGACAAGTTTACATAGCTCAGCAGCAGTACCTATATCCACTCCACTTTCAGGATTAAAACGGGGTTGATCCAGCCAGAGATTAATCTTCTTCCGAAGAGCATCCCCAGCTCTAGCTTCACCTTCTGCCCTCTCAACCGCCTTTTCTATCAGTTGGTCTATGGCTTTACTCCAGGCCCGACCGCCCATACCGGGGTTTTCAGCTACCTCCCGAGCAAGTCGAGTGCAAACAAAGACAGGAAGAGGGTTAATAGGATGACTGAGAAACTCAAGAAGGCTGATCGGATCCAACGGCTCCCATAATAAATCAAGGACCAGGTGCAGGAGTTGAAGATGGGGGCGCCAATGGGACCTGGCTGCACTGCCAGTAAGTGGATGATTCTGCCCTGCAAGGGATGTATCGAATACTTCACCACTATTTCCCAAAACCATCGTGGTGGAATCTGCCAATCTCTTTCCACCCTCTCCGGGTTCATTGTATAAAAACTGAACCAATGCCCGAGCAAGAACCATCTCGGAATGAGCACGAAACATGAGCACTGTACCGTCTCCTGTCAGAGTACAAGGAGTATTGTTCAAAAGATTCTCCTGGATCCTGGCAAGATCGGTCCCTGTCTCAGCCAATACCTCCGTCATATAAGCAAGCCCTTCTTCGTGAACGTTCAGCAATGCTAAAATATTTTGCCAAATACCAGGAAGTTCCTCTTTTCGCTCCATAAGGCTTATCTCAATATCCAGCACCACCCGGTTTTCCAAAGAGGCTAGCACCCTACACAAACGATCACAGATACCGGGTGAGAGTTCGCTTCGGGCCAACAACTCTACGGCTGCCAGGTCGGTCAGAATCGAGTGATCCTCCTCTCCGGCTCCGTAATCCCAACCCGCCTCTACCCAGGAATCACGCCAAAAAAGAAGGGTCTTGCTCACCCCGAACTCATCGGCCTGAAACGATTTACTATAAAAACGCTCTCTTGTATCAGACTTCTCGAGACAGTTACGGTATTCACCGATACGCAAGGGAGCATCCTTCCAGTTACCGGTCAGACCCAGCTGAACCTCTAGAATATTCAACAATCCGTTTGGACCGGTTAGAATCTGTCCAGCCCTGTTCTTGGGCCGAGGTGAACGGTATCCATCCAAATCTAAACCAAAACTAATGCGCATAATAGCTGATCCTCTGCATTACTTGTATAAAGAGGCAATTTCCCTCCTGCGGTAAAAAAGACACTCTCACCACCGACCTCGTCTTAATCCCGGAAATTATAAAGGGAGGAATAAAAACCTATCGTTGACTGCATCGATAACTGTATCCGAATTTCCGAATCCAACAGAACCTTAACAATGAACAACTGCCTCTCTTGTTCTATCACCATAGCATATCAAAAGAAAATATATTTTTATCAACTTAAGGCCATCAGGGTAAAATTATCATCAAGCCCAATTTTCTCTACATTGTCTCTTCAACCAGCTTCTGGTACCCTACCGTTTATTGAAATCGAGTCGAGCAGTAAGGAAGTAGTTTTTACTTGAAACACTCAAGTGCAACTGGAAAGGAATATGTTATGAGATACTCGCAGGCCACCGGACAGTCATTGGAGCAACCAGAAGTTGTATTAAATCTTTGGGCGTACGTCACTGAGAATGGGCAGATAATGAGAATTTCGGGAAGAACATATGTGCTTCAAGGAAGCGACCGGGAAAAACTAATGCTGCTGCGCAATTTGTCAGGATCCGATTTTATTTCAGCACCTTGGCGTAAAGTTCCTTCTAGTTTTAAGATGTTAGTTGAAGAAAACCAAGAAATAAGAGGTGTCGCACCGACTTCTTTGCTTTCTGACCCAATCAGTCATAGCCATATATTCGGTCCTTTGTTGGAAGAACTCGCTGAATCCCTTCCTGAGCAACTTTGCAGTCACGAAGGTGAATACAGCAGATTCAAGATGGAATTGACAGAGGCACCCCTTGCTGTTACTACGGTCGTGATTGAACATGAAGATGGACGGCTGGTTCCTATGGTATCAGGAGGAGAGATTGCATAAAGCGTACGTCTTTAGGATGTGTCCAAAGGCGACACAAGTATACCTCGACTATAATCCCCCTGAATCATCAGCGCAGCATGCTTCAGGGTGCTCTCAGACAGGTGAGAGTACCTTTCTGTTAATGCTATACTGGAGTGGCCAAGAAGTTCCTTGACGTGGTATATGTTCACACCGGCCTGAACCAACATACTAGCATAGGTGTGCCGTAGGGTGTGGAAGGTTGCCTTGTCGCGCCGGTCTGTAATATCTTCGTTCAACTTTAGTTTATTGATCACCCGGTTGAAGGTATCGCTGATTTGGACAACCTTGTTCCCGTTCCTGTCGGGGAAGACGAGGTCGGTTTTTTTTGCACCAGCTACCTTCCTTCTGCTGAGCATCTTTTTAACATCGTCAGTAAAATATAGATGTCGGTTTTTGTTACTTTTCGAGTCCCGCAATAAGGCCGTACCTGTCAAGATATCTGTGTCCCCCCAGGTGAGTGAAAAGATTTCACCGGCCCTTGCGCCTGTGTGGAGGGAAAAGAGGGTCATGTCGTGGACATCTGTGGATCGTTTGGCTAATTCTGACATAAGCACTGCGGCTTCCTTCGTGGTCAGAAAGCGAGTGCGCCGGTTATCTATTTTAGGCCGCTTGACACCTCTGCCAGCTGCCGGGTTCGAACCATGATACAGACCGTTGGCGAGAGCATAGTTAAATATTTGGCGAACTGTCGCTAACATATATTGAATGGATCTTGGGGCCCGGCCAGCGTTGGACATAGATTTCTTTATTTTTTCAAGGTGTATAGGGGCTATTTGACGCATAGGTTTGTTGCCGACATGAGGACTTACCCAAAGTCTGAAAAGTTGCTCTTCACGTTTCCAGGATTGTTCACTCCGCTTGTTTGCTTTTGAGACCGGCAGATAATGATCAGTGAAGATTTCAGAGAAGGTGATATTGGCTTTTTTTTCTTTTTCTTTCTGGTTTTTTTCCTCTGTACGGCGATCGTTGTCGATTTGTCGTTTTTCCTGTAATGTTCTTGGGCCGGTACCGGTGGCGTGGTTTGCTTTGAGTTTTGTTAATTCTTTAGCGGCACTGGCTGTAGTCCACCCTTTTTTACTTGCCCATCCGAGACTTTCTTCAATTCTCTTTCCGGTTGGAAGATAATACCTGATAGTATAGTAGCGGTCTGGGCTCACACCATGTTTACGCGTTGGATGTTCCCTGTATCGGATGCCTTCTTTGGCGGTAATCCATTTCACATTAGCCATTTTACACCTTCCCGGGGTCCATTAATTTTTTGTCCCCCGTGTTGTCCCCCGTGATGTGGGTTAAATATAGGGAGGTTATGTTATGCTATGTGAAGAGTTATATAGTATAACATGTTGTATTGCAACACATATTACTTGTTTTATGTGTTGTGCTGTGATACTATGTGAAAGACAACAAAACGGACTTCTAATCCGTAGGTCGCAGGTTCGAATCCTGCCGGGCGTACCAATAATATCAGCCATTTAGTCGTCTTGACTGGGTGGCTGTTTTTGTTTGGTCAGATGCCGGTCAGATGGGATGCGTCAACTTCTGTCCATGTCTACCGATACTCTCCCCATCAATCTCAGCAAAGACGTATACCGATCTGGAAACTTCAAAGAAACAGGCCGATTATTAGGGCCACTCGTCAACCAGGAAACTTTTCAACCTTTTTGTTTGACATACAAGGTTTCACTGAAAGGAAAGGAGGGCTCTTGTTAATATATAAGCAAGGCTTATACGCCCCCTTGCCCCCCCCAAAAAAAACATTCTCCCCCAATATATTCAGACGTATACCGATGAGAGTTCTGGCATATTTACTGAAGCTATTGGATCACTCATCGATACAGAGGATAAATTTGGGAGAAAATATAAGGATTTATGGGGGGGGGGTCTTTATAATTTGTAGAAGATATCTTGACTCGGAACGTTCCAGTTTGTCGGACCGCCCATTCAGCAATTTGGCTTTCACCATATGCCTCCAAGGGCTACGGTTATAGCCTCCCCGTTGACGCCACTGGATTCTTCAGATGCTAGAAAGGCGATCACCTCGGCCACTTCCTCGGGTGTCACCACCCGGCCCACCGGGTAATGCGAAGCTCGTTCCGCCCACACCTTATTCGGGGTGACACCACGCTGTTTCGCTTCGGCTTTGGCCGAAGCCTCAGCCATTGGAGTTCGTACCCAGCCGGGCAGCACCGCATTAGAGGTTACGCTATACGGTCCAGCATCCTGTGCAACCGAGCGCATAAGACCAAGAAGACCGTGTTTTGAGCAGTTGTAGGCGCTGCCAGCGTATTCCGCTACTTGCCCAGCGGTTGAACTCGTGAACACAAGCCGACCGTAACCATGTTCAATCATATCTTTGACAACAAGCTGTGACAGATAATAAGGGCCATTCAGGTTGATACTCATTGTTTCACTCCAGACCTCCGGTTCCTGCTCCCAGATCACACGCTCATGAGCCGAACCAATGCCATGATTGCACACCAGGATTGCAACCGGCCCCAGGCGATGCTGTGTTTCCTCCACCGCAAGTGTACAGCCGTCACGAGTGCCCATCCCTTACACCCAAGGTCCACGCTTGCCATAAGCTGAAGAAAGCTTGGAGTCATATCTTTATCTATCAAACGGCGGATATACTTGCTCCAGTTTTTGTTGGGTACTGGTTAAATCCTGTACCTTGT
>Ga0307988_1000632_pt1 | contig 23431 bp, 24 predicted proteins | sample EllFjometagen183_FD_203166 | JGI IMG/M metagenome (GOLD analysis project Ga0307988, IMG submission 203166) | Marine microbial communities from Ellis Fjord, Antarctic Ocean - #183 | ecosystem: Environmental > Aquatic > Marine > Unclassified | place: Southern Ocean | collected 2014-10-08 | reverse complement strand
GTTTATAAGAAGTTTTTATACCGACTTCTGATGCATTTAATTCCGAAACAATTGTTATTGAAATCAATAAAAATAAAACCGCTGTAATTGATAAAATCAACCTATTTGAAATATTAATCATGATAGCCCTTTTAAATTTAGTTTTTTGGCAATTTTTTGTGAAATATCAGCAACAAAAGTTTTAAATTCATCTGGTTTCAATCGATTCTCCTGGGAAGGGACAGGCATACCATCATCTGGCATTACAAGAGATGGCAGGTTAATAAAATCAAGATTATGTTCAATATCAAACTCCCTGGGGATTTTCTGCTCAAAATAGAGGTTTTGAAAATTTGAAAATTTTAAAGCATGTGCAGTAGCATCAACAATAGCTGTCTCATTGGAAGAAACTATTTTATTTTCTACAGCAATTGCTAATCCTGCCAGGCATTCGCCTCCCTGAGTGCAGGTAATATGGCCATTCCTGTTCGCTTCAAGATACCATTCCATTATAGATTGTTCCTTTACCTGTACAAAAAACACCCTCTCAGCACCAGCCGCTTTATTGTATTTTTTTGTAAGATGAATGACCCGAGGCATTGATACAGGATTCCCAATCATAGCAGCTTGAGCCACACTCGGCTTAACTTGCACCGGCTTAAATTCTCTTTCTGCCTCTTCTTGTTCATAATACTGAAAAACAGGATCAGCATGCTCTGATTGAACGCCAATTATTTTTGGTAAAGCCTTAATAATACCGATTTCATAAAATTTTAAAAACCCGTTCATAATTGCTGAAATATTTCCTGCATTACCAATAGGAACAACAATTACTTTATCGTCCATTTCGTAATCAAAGTCCTGGGCAATTTCATAGGCATAGGATTCCTGGCCAAGAATACGCCAGGGGTTTTTAGAATTAAGCAAAACTACAGAATATTTTTCAGACAAATCTTCAACTATCTTCATGCAGTCATCAAAGACCCCGGGGATCTCAAACACTTTTGCTCCGCTGCCTAATGGCTGAGACAATTGCTGAGGAGTAACTTTGTTATGGGGTAAAAGGACAGCGGACTTAACATGAGGTTGAAGATATGATGCATATAATGCTGCTGCGGCTGATGTGTCACCAGTAGATGCACACACGGCAATAATGTCAGATACGAATCCCTGGTCCATCAAATACTTAACATTTGACAAGGCGCTTGCCATTCCTCGGTCTTTAAAAGAACCGCTGGGGTTCTGCCCGTCGTTTTTATAGAAAAATCTTACAGTCAGCTTTTCCCTCAGCCTTTTATTGGCTTCAATTATGGGAGTATTGCCTTCCCCCAGATAAACAATTGAACTTTCAGGAACACAAGAACCGATAAACTCATGAAATCTGTATATTCCTTTATATGCAGGTATTTTTAATACTCTTCTGAAATCAAAAATCTTCTGCCATGTTTTACCGGGTATTTGCTTAAAAGACTCAAAATGCCTGTCATGAATTAAAAGAACCTGCCCGCAATCCAGGCAGACATATAATGGTTTTTCTATGGGAAATTCTGATGCACACCCAAGACATCTATAGAACAAATCGCCCTTAGGCTTGGGAATAATATATTTCTGAATATCTTTTGGGAAATCACTATGCTTCATTTTTAATTACTTGCAGCCCTCCCATATAGGCTTGAAGTGCTTCAGGTATCTCAACAGAGCCATCTGCCTGTTGATAATTCTCAAGGATTGCAGCAAAAGTTCTTCCTACTGCAAGCCCGGATCCATTTAAAGTATGAACAAATTCGGGTTTCTTCTGCCCTTTTTTCCGAAATCTTATTCCAGCCCGTTTTGCCTGGAAAGTTTCACAATTACTACAGGATGAAATCTCCCTGTATTTGTCCTGCCCTGGCATCCAGACTTCTATGTCATAAGTTTTTGTAGCAGCAAACCCAAGGTCTCCGGAACAAAGTGTTACAACCTGATAAGGCAGTTCAAGCCTTTGAAGAATTGTTTCAGCATTCAACAATAAAGATTCAAGCTCATCATAGGAAGTCTCAGGAGTTGTATATTTAACCAATTCGACTTTATTAAATTGATGTTGTCTGATAAGTCCTTTGGTATCCCGTCCATACGAACCTGCTTCTGATCTGAAACATGGTGTGAATGCCGTAAATTTAATAGGAAGCTTTTCTTCATCAATTATTTCACCGGCATAAACATTTGCCATGGGCACTTCAGACGTTGGTATCAGGTAAGAATCCAACCCTTCTATTTTAAAAAGATCTTCTTCAAATTTTGGAAGTTGGCCTGTGCCTGTCATTGTTTTACGATTTACAATCAAAGGAGGAAGAACTTCAGTATATCCATGCTCATTGGTATGTATATCAAGCATAAAACTAATAAGAGCTCTTTCAAGCTTAGCACCCGCTCCGAAATATAGTGGGAATCTTGATCCCGCCAATTTTGCAGCTCGAGCAAAATCAAGTATTCCAAGGTCTTCTCCAATTTCCCAATGGGGCTTTATCTTAAAATCAAATATTCTAGGCTCGTTGTATTTTTTAAGAAAAATATTATCCTCTTCATCGTTTCCTTTAGGTACATCAGGGTGGGGAATATTGGGAAGAGCAATTAAAAAATCATTTATATTATTCTCAACTTCTGTAAGTATTTTTTCAAGTTCTTTAATTTCTTCGGAAACTACTCTGGTCTCTGTAATACTTGATTGGGAATCTTCTCCTGCTTTCCTCATTTCTGCAATTTTATCAGAAGCGATATTTCTTTTATTCCTAAGCGCCTCAATTTCCTGAAGTATCTCCCTACGTCGTTTCTCAATAACAGAGAAGCCTTCTATATCAATCTTTGCACCTCTTTTTTCAATAGATTGCTGAACTTCTGATAAATTCTCTCTTACATATTTCAAATCAAGCATATCAATAAAACTCTTTCTTTGTTTTCAGTTATAATAAAAAAATATTTCTCTGACATAAACCAAATACCACGCAAGTTTCAAACAGTCAATAATTATTGAGTATTGACAATTTATAACCTGTGTATAATATTAACTTAAAATATTATTTTGATATAAAAAAGGAAGTAAATATGGATGAGATTAAAGAAGTAAAAGAAGATATTTTAGGAGAAGTAACAAAAAGTATTGAAAGTTTCTCTCCCGAGGAACAATTAGAAAAACAAAAGAAAATTGAAACAAACCTTTTTAATTTTGCCAACTTCATAGAATCTAACATTACATTTATACACACACAAAAAGCCGGGGAATTCCCCACAGAGGATATCATAAGGAAGGCTATAAAATTTGAGAAAGGTATTGTATTGCCAGTAGACCCCGGTCCTCAGAAATCTATTAAACTTTATAAAATAAGCGACTATGACGCAGATCTTGTAAAAAATAAAAATGGTTTTTTAGAACCCAATGTAGAGAAATGCAAGAGATTCTCGTTGGAGGATGTCAGCGTTGCTATTATACCCGGACTGGCATTTGATGATAAAGGAGGCCGTCTTGGCTTTGGCGACAAATTCTATTTAAAATTAATAACAAGCCTGCCGGAGACATGCAGAAAAGTGGCACTGGCGTTTGAAGAACAAATTGTTGCGCACCTTGAAATGGATTCTAAGAAATATACGGTTGATATTATTATTACAGATAAAAGGGTAATTTATAAAATATAATTATCAGGCGCAATTAAGAGTTTTGTGAAAAGCATTTTGGGCTTCAGTCTTCCCCATTGATATAATAGTACCTCCAGGTTCAATCATGGTATCAAAGGAAGGGTTAAAATGCATCTCACCGTTTTCTTTTTTAATTGCGATGATAATAACCTCATATTTCTGCCTGATGCCAGAGTCCTTGAGCATAACATTTGCATATTTTGATTCTGCACTCACAACAGATTCTTCTATTTGGATGGCATCTTTAGATCTGGCAGTTGCCACGTTAAGAAAACTGCTGACATTAGGGCGAAGTAATTTCAAGCCCATTGAGGCAGCGCCAGTATCATAGGGTGATTCTACAATATTTGCTCCGGCTATCAAAAACTTCTGCTTAACGCTTTCACTGCTTGCTCTGGCCATAATAAATATATCAGGATTCAGCTGTCTTACCGTCAATACCAAAAAAACGTTTGCAGTATCTGTTGCCAGGGCAGCAACAAAAATTTTGGCCTTTTTTATTTCTGCTTTTTCAAGCACTGTTTCATCTGCTGCATCACCATGGAGATAGAGAATGTCATCTTGCTCCAAAACCGGAATAAGCGCTTCATCCTGCTCTATTACAACAATTTGGGGCGTTTCCTCTCTTATTAGATTACATAAAATTCTTCCAATTCTTCCATAACCGCAAACAATATAATGATTATTCAGCTTTTTTATTGCTTTATTCAATTTTCTTCTCCCCAGCATAGTTACTAACTCACCTTCCACTACCGTTTGCATAATCATGCTCGCAAGATACAAGAAATAACCAACACCGGCAAAAATCAAAAACATTGTAAAAATCCGACCTGGGTTGCTAATTTCATGTATTTCGGTAAACCCAACAGTGCTAAGTGTAATTGCCGTCATATATGCAGAGTCGATCAGGTTCCAATCTTCAATAAAATAGAACCCTGACGTCCCCATCACAAAAATTAAAATGGCAATAGCGATAGATTTCAAGGTGAGTATTAATTTCTCCATATAAGGTTTTTACAGTTGATACACTAAAAAATCAACAAAAATGAAAATCATGCTTCTTGATACCGTTGTTTATTCCTTTTTTGAATCAGGTCATAAATATTATTTTGATAGGGTGCAAAAAATGCGTGATGCCTTGACTGAAAGGAATATTGCTGGTAAAAAGCGGCTATGAATCATCAGGTTAAAAAATTTGAGCGGTGGCGTATAGACATGGTGAAAAACCAGATTATCGCCCGGGGAGTATCAGATCCATTGGTTATTGAAGCCATGACTACAATACCAAGGCATCTGTTTGTGAGCGAAGCTCTTGGAGAAACTGCCTATGGCGACCACCCTTTACCTATAGGAGAGGGGCAGACAATTTCCCAGCCCTATATTATTGCCGAAATGACCCAGGCCCTTGAACTCAATGGAGATGAGAGAATTCTTGAGATTGGTACAGGATCAGGTTATCAGGCTGCGGTGCTTGCAGCTATTGTTGACCGAGTCTACACTATTGAAAGAAACAATACCCTGTTTATCAACACAAAAAAGCTGTTCGACAGATTAAAATATCATAATATTGTAACAAAATATTCCGATGGCACATTAGGGTGGAGTCAGCAAAGCCCTTTTGATGCTATTATTGTAACAGCCGGGGGGAAAGAAATCCCTGAACCTCTTGTTAAACAATTGACAATTGGTGGAAAACTAATAATGCCTGTGGGCGGTAACCTTACCCAAGAACTTATCATAATCACAAAAACCAAAACCGGAATAAGCACAAAAAACCTTGGTGGGTGCAGATTTGTAAAACTTATTGGCAAGCACGGCTGGAAGAATAATTAATGCTAAAAAAAATGTATAACTGGGTTTTACAATGGGCTGAGAGACCAGGAGGAACATGGGCTCTTTTCATAATTGCTTTTTGTGAATCCTCTTTCTTCCCTGTTCCACCGGATGTCCTTTTAATTGCCCTGGCCGTTGGTGCTCCTAAAAAATCTTATAAATTTGCTCTGGTATGCAGCCTAGGATCAATTCTTGGTGCCTGCCTGGGATATTTTATCGGATGGCAGTTTATGGATTTAATTGGCAGCAAAATAATTAACTTCTATCACCTCACAGACAAAATAGACTATATTGCAACTCTTTACCAACAATGGGATGCCTGGGCAGTTGGTATTGCAGGCTTTACCCCTATTCCATTTAAGCTGTTCACTATTTCTGCCGGCGCTTTTTCAATTAATTTTCCTGTATTTATTATGGCCTCAGCTTTCTCAAGAACATTAAGGTTTGTACTTGTCGGAAGTTTAATTTATTTTTTTGGGCCAAGCATCAAGGCTTTTATAGATAAATACTTTAACATTCTTGCCATTGTTTTCACTATTTTACTTATAGCCGGGTTTATAGCCATCAGATTTGTATTCTAAATTTTTCATGACTCTATAAATAAAGGCAACACATATATTGTCCCTCCAAAAATATTTACCCAAAAAATTCCAAAACCTTCTCCCCATATTTGCCATTCTAGGCGCGGTTCTTTTATGGGGCAGCTCCTTTTCAGCCATGGGATTTGTTCTCCGTGAGTTCAGCCCTTATGAGGTAATGTGTTTTAGATTAATTGTGGCTTTTCTCTGTATTCTTCCATTTTTAAAAAAATTATTCCCCAGAAATTATCAAAAAGGTGACTGGAAAATACTGCTTCCAACAGTCCTTTTACAACCCTGCCTGTATTTTCTCTTTGAATCCTATGCCTTAAAACTCACAACATCTTCCCAAGCAGGCATAATATCAGCTTGCGTACCCCTAATGGTAGCTTTGGCAGCATGGGTGTTTCTTTCAGAAGCCATCAACTTAAAAACTATTTTAGGGCTTATTTTGTCTATAATTGGAGTCATTCTTTTAACCATTTTTCAGAGCAGTAAAGGCAATGCTGCCAATCCAGTGCTTGGGAATATTCTTGAACTGGCTGCCATGGTTTGTGCTGCCTGCAATATCATTTTAATTAAGCAGCTCAGTAGTAGATATAACACCTGGACCTTAACTGCCATGCAGGTTATTGCCGGCGCCATATTTTTTCTTCCCGGCTTAAAAGGCTTGATAGGAGCAGCATCTTCTGTCTGGACTTTTAATACGATAGCACTTTTATTTTTCCTGGGCTCTTTTGTTAGTCTTGGCGCGTTTGGGCTTTATAATTACGGCATCAGTAAAGTTCCGGCATCCAAGGCAGCAATTTTCATAAACCTCATCCCAGTCACTGCTGTATTACTTGGCTGGATAATTTTAAATGAAGCCTTAAATACAAAACAATGCGTTGCTGCGACAGTCGTTATTGTTGGGGTCTTTCTCAGTAATAACAAGTAAACTTTTCTGTTATTTTTCTTTTTTCCATGATATTCTTATTTTTTAATAATGATTTTTGCATCATCCCAAATACTAAAAAATAATATTTATACTAATGATAAAAAAAAACATATTTGGTAACAGCACAAAAGAACAATTGAAAGCTGCTTCAAAAGACCGGCTATACTCTTTTCTCATGGCTGATGGCTCAATCAGAGGCGCAATTGTAAAATCGACACGCATGGTTAATGAAATGCGTGCAAACCATGACCTTGGTATTGTTGAAACTCTGCTACTGGGACATACGTATATTGCCGGGGCACTTCTTACGTCAAATCTGAAAGGTAACGACAGAATAAGCATAAACATCAAATGCTCAGGTCCGGTAAAAGGCATTGATGTCGAAGCAAATGTTTTCGGTGAAGTGCGGGGCTTTCTTAAAAATAACCACATTGATATTAAAAATCCTGAAAAAGTAAAATCCCTCTCCCAATTTTTTGGCGCAGGCTTCCTGACTGTCACCAAATACCTTGAAGACGCAAAAGCCCCATATTCAGGCAAAATAATGCTTGAATATGGCAGTATTGCTGAAGACCTTGCCAATTATTTTCTTCAATCTGAGCAAACCCCAACAGGGTTTAAGCTGAGCATTGATTTTGATGAGAAGGGCGAAGTGACAGAAGCGGGTGGCATACTCTTACAGGCAATGCCCAATGCTGATGATACAGCTTTGATTAAAGCAGAAAAAATCCTTCAGAATATTGAAGCCGCAGATAAAACTGAACCTGAGGCAATCATACTAAACAACTTTCATGAATTCAGCCCACAAATCCTTGATAGCAGGCGTATTGAATTTTTTTGCAGGTGCAGCAAAAAACAGATGAGCAACTATGTTTCTAAACTTCCTGAAAAAGAAATCAACGGCATCTTAAATGAATCCTCATTCCCCCTTGAAATAACATGTCATCATTGCAATTCTGTCTATGGTTTCAGTAAGGATGAAATTGAAAAATTCAAACCATGAAAATTGCCATTATATCAGATATTCACAGTAACCTTGAAGCACTTGAAAGCGTAATAGATGATATAAAAACAATAGCCGTTGATAAAATCATGTCTCTGGGAGACAATATAGGGTATGGTGCTGATCCTGAACAAGTAATCAACACAATTCAAAATAATAACATAGTGTCTGTTTTAGGAAATCACGAATATGCATGTCTGGAAGATGACTACCTTCTCACTTTTAATAAAAATGCAAAAAAAGCACTTTTAATCAACAAGTCCAGGCTCTCATTAAATTCACTATTGTATATTTCTAATCTCAAAGAATTTTCTGTCCAATATGAATGCCGATTTGTACATGGCCTCCCCCCAGAGCCTGTTACAAAGTATGTTTGGCACGAATCAAAAAAAGAGCTTGCCAGCATAATAAACAGTATCCCGGAAAGAATTTCTTTTGTTGGACACACCCATCATTTGGGGCTATACGAATATTGTGATGGACAGGTAAAAACAATTGAACTAGAGAAAACCAAGCTTTGTCTTGACAAAAATAGTAGCTATATTGTAAATACAGGTAGTGTGGGTCAGCCTCGGGGTTTCGGTATTAAAGCAGAATATATTATCTGGAATTCTGAAAAAAGAACTATAGAACCACGCTATGTTGAGTATGATAATAAAAAGGCTGCCAAAAAAATTATTCAGGCTGGTATCCCTGATATTTATTCAGAACGAATTGAAAAAGGGAATCCATTCAGGCGGTCATAATATATTTTTAAAAAGGAATTAATATGTGCAACCATTGTGGCGACCATACGCACTCTCATGAGCATCATGATCATCCTCAGATTGTTCAGATCATGCCTGCTCAGAAAGACCTTTTTGCGGTATATCATAGTGATACACCACACAAATTCGCAGTAGGAACCGGAAAAAACGGACTCTCTTTAGTACCTGTTCTTTTCATGGGATTAATAAAGCTCGGTGACAAAACCATGGTAGAAGGTTTTTTTGCCTCTACTTCCGTTAATTCATGTGAGGATGTTGAGGGATTTAAAGGGTATGCGGGATCGATTGCTGATGCAGAAAAGCTATATTCTAAAAATTAAGGAGGACTAATGCACAAACTTTTGAATGATTCCCCTGGCGAAGAAATTATGCTTCTTGGTAATGAATCGATTGCAAGAGGGGCTATTGAAGCTGGCGTTGCTTTTGCAACAACCTATCCTGGGACACCGTCTTCTGAGATTTCTTTAAATCTCTGGCAGATGTCCCAGGAAACAGATCTTTATTTTGAATACAGCACCAATGAGAAAGTTGCCTTGGAAGTTGCAGCAGCGGCCGCTATTGCCGGTGTAAGAACCATGTGTATGATGAAACATGTCGGGTTAAATGTTGCAGCCGATCCGCTAATGACCTTGGCTTATCTGGGAATAGAAGGCGGACTTGTTGTTCTTACTGCTGATGATCCCTTTATGTTTTCAAGCCAGAATGAGCAGGATAACAGGTACTATGGCAAACTGGGAGGCCTTCCAGTACTTGAGCCGTCTTCTGTAAGAGAAGCAAAAGAGATGACAAAGTATGCTTTTGAGCTTTCTGAGAAAGTTGGGGAGCCTGTAATATTAAGGACCACAACAAGAATAAATCATTCAAGTGCCTTTGTAGACTTAGGTGCAATGAATAAAAGAATTACTAAAGGTGATTTTACAAGGGATCCCAGCCGATGGGTTACAGTCCCCGCAGTTGCAAGAAACCTCCATGTCAAATTGCTTGAGAATTTAGATAAGACTCTCGCAATATCAGAAGACTGTAAAGAAAACTTTGTTGAGGGTGAAGGCAAGCTTGGTGTTATATGTAATGGCGTAAGTTATCTATATGTGGCTGATGCTGTTAAGGACCTGAAACTTGAAGGAAAAGTAAAAATACTTCGCATTGGTCTTTCCAATCCGTTACCTGCCAAAATGATAAAACAATTTGTAGGCTCATGTGACAAGGTTTTAATTGCTGAAGAAGGCGAACCTTTTATGGAAGAAGCTGTAAAAGCATTTGCCCAGGAAGAAGGCATAACAATATCCATAGCAGGGAAAAGTGAAGAACTTTTCTCCCGCCTTTATGAATATAACCCTGGCCTTGTAAGAGAAAAAATGGCTCTGTTTTTTGGGTTTGACTATACACCTGCAAAAAACATCAGCACTGCCAACTTCCCTGAGATACCTCAAAGGCCGCCAAACTTGTGTTCAGGCTGTTCACACCGGGCAACATTTTATGAGCTTCAGGAAGCTGCCAAGGGAATGGACCTGATCTGCCCAACAGATATTGGCTGTTATACACTGGGATTTCTGCCTCCTCTTAATACCGGTGATCTGGTAATATGTATGGGAGCATCAATCAGTTCCGCATGTGGATTTTCAGAAGTAACAGATAAAAAAATAGTGCCTATTATTGGTGATTCCACTTTCTTTCATTCAGGAATGACCGGCCTTGTAAATGCAATTTTTAACAACCACAACCTGACGCTTGTTATTCTTGAGAACGGTATAACAGCAATGACAGGTCATCAGCCACACCCTGGTGTTGATATGGATTCTTTAAATTTCAAAGGATATAACAGAGTCTCCATTGAAAAAATTGTGAGATCCATGGGAGTTGAACACGTCACTCTGATTAAACCATTTAAAGTTAAAAAAAGCATAGAACAGATCAAAGAGGCGTTGGACTTTAAAGGTGTTTCGGTAATAATATCACAGGAACCTTGTGCGATTATGCTGAAAAATTTAAAAACACGTAAACTCCGCCCATTTCAAATCACTGACAAATGTACGAATGTCAGGGAATGTATAAATTCAATAGCATGTCCATCATTCTTCATAGAAAATGACAGGGTAAAAATTGATCCTACAACTTGCGTAGGATGTGCTGTATGCGCCCAAATCTGCCCTGAAAATGCTATTGTTCCTTTAAAGCAATAATAAAACAACAAAGGATTATATATAAAATGGAAACAACAAGATTAATAATTGTGGCAGTTGGGGGACAGGGTAATCTTTTAGCATCAAAAGTGCTTGGGGAAGCAGCTCTTATCTCTGGTGTTCCGATTCGTATGAGTGAAATACACGGAATGGCTCAACGCGGAGGAATCGTGGAATCTTCCATCGTTTTTGGAGATGCAGAAAGCCCACTCATAACAGATGGAGAAGCAGATGTCCTTTTAGGGTTTGAACCTTCCGAGACACTCAGAGCATTACCAAGATGCAGTAAAAATACTAAAGTAGTCACCAATATTGCCCCTCTTCCTCCATTTACAGTAGCTATCGGGCTTGGCGTTTATCCTGATATAGAGGAAATGAAAAAAATTATCAAACAGGAGACGGCATCTTTCCTGGCTATTGATGCAATGAAACTCGCAAAAGAAGCCGGCAGTCCTTTAACAATGAATATTGTTCTTTTAGGAGCTCTTTTGAAATCCAAGGGCATCGCTTTTTTTACTAAAGAAAAAATGGAAGAAGCTATAAAAAGGGTTACAAAACCAGCATTTACTGAAATGAACCTGAAAGCGTTTAATCTTGGATTTTCAGTAGAAGCTTAAAAAAGCAGTACCTTAAATAAAATGGTAAAAAATAAAATAAGGGTCCATGTTATTCATGGGCCCAACCTAAATATGTTAGGCAAAAGAGAACCTGAGATATACGGGAGTCAAAGTCTTGAAAATATTAATACAGAATTGAAAAGCAGGGCTGACTCTCTCGGGATAGTTCTTGAAACATTTCAATCTAACCATGAGGGCGAAATCGTTGAAAAGATTCATACTATTTTCAATGAACAGAGTGATGGAATAATTATCAACCCGGCAGCTTTTACCCATACCAGTGTTGCAATCAGAGATGCACTCCTGCTGCTTGATACTCCCATAATTGAAGTCCATCTCTCGAATATTTACAAAAGAGAGGTATTCAGACATAAGTCCTTGTTGTCAGATATTGTTACAGGCCAGATAACCGGACTTGGCCCATTTGGCTACACCCTTGCATTAAATGCAATCGCGGAAAGTATGAATGGAAAGTGATATTCTTCTTGTATCGGCAACAAAAAAAGAAATATCTGAATTACTGGATATCTCAGAAATAAAATCTGCGACCACTACTCACTCAAATAAATCAATAATTTCAGCTGAAATAGACAATACTGGTTATGATGTTTTGATAACAGGCCCTTCTGTTTTCAACGCATCCCATGCCCTGACAATTGCTTTGGAGAAACACAGGCCAAAACTCATTATTCAAACCGGTTATGCAGGCATATTTCAAGAATCAAACCTTAAGATAGGTGATATAGCTGTTGCTACAGAAGAAAGATATGTTCACACCGGTGTTGAGTCATCTCTAAATCCCATCATTCCCATGGACTTGCCCTTTGAATTAATTGATGACACACCGTCTACAAAATCAGGAGTTTATGACTTAAATCACAAATATACAGATTCTGCCTATGGGGTTCTTGTTGCAACCAACCCTGTAAAAGAATGTTCCATAGCCAAAGGTCTCATTCTTACAGTCTCTACAATAACAGCAACAACAAAAACAGCAATGGATTTATCAAAAGCTTTTTCACCTGTTATGGAAGCAATGGAAGGTGCTGCATCAGCCCATATTGCCGCCCTTTATGACCTGCCGTTCCTTGAAATTCGTTCCGGTTCAAACTATGTCGGGCAGAGAGATAAAACAAAATGGGACACCAGCCTTGCTTCAAAAAGAATTGCCATTGCCATTGCCTTAATCATTAAAAAAATTATCTGAAATTCTCTTTTATCACTAAATTCTTATTTTTTAACAAAAACAAGTTGAACAACAAAATGAATTGTATTACTGTACTTATAATTTTTAAACGGAATATTGGTAAAATACTAATTGACATTGCTATGTGATTGGTATATCAAAAAAATTATGATCAAAACTAACATATCTTTAAATTAAAATTGAAATATTTTAAGATATTGTTAAAAACAAAAATTATTTTAAGGGGGGGGTAACATGCGCAAGATTGCTTTTTTGTTAGCTTTAGTAGTATCTGTGGCTTTTGTTATGACATTTTCGTTTAGTGGATGTGGTGACAGAGAGACAGTAATTAAAGTCGGTATTAATGCACCACTTACAGGGGACATTCCAAAAGTTGGAGAAGGTACTAAATATGCTGCTCAAATGTGGCTCGAAGACATTGAAAAAGCAGGTGGCATTGAAGTTGGCGGGAAAAAATATAAAGTTGAGCTTGTTATTGAAGATAATGAGTCAAAATCTGATTCTGCTGTAAAAGCAAACACCAAAATGATTACTCAGGATGATGTTCTTGTAATTGTAGGTCCTCAATCTTCTGCTCAAGCTGTTCCAGCTGGCGAAGTTGCCAATAATTATAAAACTACCATGATCAGCCCATGGTCCACAAATCCAGCAACCACACTTGACCGTCCTTATGTATTCCGTGGTTGTTTCCTTGATCCTTTCCAGGGTCCTGTTGTAGCAAATTTTATAATAGAAGAATTTGGTTTCACTAAAGCTGCTGTTCTTTATGATGTTGCATCTGATTATCCTAAAGGTCTTGCAGAAGTTTTTAAAGCGGCATGGGAAAAGAAAAATGGACCAGGCTCTGTAGTTGCTTATGAAAGTTTCACAACTAAAGATACTGACTTTTCATCCCAGCTTACAAAAATAAAAAGATCTGGCGCTGAAGTTCTTTTTACCCCTCAGTATTACAATGAAGTACCTTTAATTGTAAAACAAGCAAAAGATCTTGGTTGGACTGGCCCTATTGTGGGTAGTGACTCATGGGGATCTGCTGAAACAGTAGAGCTTTGTGGCGAGCCTTGTTACGGACTATTCTTTTCTTCACATTATGCAGCAGCCGGAGCAAAAGGTGCTACAAAAGAATTTATTGATCGTTACAGTGCAGCCCATGGTTATGTCCCAGATGATGTTGCCGCTCTAACATGGGATGCGCTTCGCCTTGCACAACAAGCCATTGAAAATACAGGCGAGCTTACAGGAAAAATCGAAACAGACAGAACGGCTGTTCGTGATTCTTTAACAAAAATTAAAAACTTTGCTGGAATCACCGGGAACATGACGTTTACTGAAGAAGGTGATCCTATCAAATGTGCTGTTATTGTTAAGATTAACGATAAAGGTGAATATGAATTTTATAAATCAGTTTGCCCATAATCAAATAAATTAGTTTGATTTAAGGTAGCTTGTTTTTTTAATTTAGAATGTTTTTGATGAATGGTTGCTGTGCTATGTGCAGCAACCATTTTGTATAAAAAATACACAGGAGTTGGTTAATGGATTATTTTCTTCAAAACCTGATAAATGCGCTCCAGTGGGGAAGTTTCTACGCTGTCATATCTATTGGGTATTCAATGGTTTATGGTGTTTTAATGGTGTTTAACTTTGCCCATGGTGATATTTTCATGATTGGAACCTATATCGGGTTTGCCATTGCAACGCTTTTTATTACTCTTTTCTCTTCTTTTCTGCCGGCCTGGGTAATATTTGTTGCTGTTGTTGTTATTACAATGTTCCTGGCATCCTGGGTTGGAGTTTTTGTTGAGGTTGCAGGGTATAGACCTCTAAGACAGGCCCCCAGAGCTTCCGCAGCTATTACCGGCCTGATGATTGGTATTATTTTTGAAACAGGAATACTTATTTTTCTTGGGGCAAAAAGACTCAGCTTTCCGCCATTAATGGAGTCAGTAGCTTACAATATTGGCGGGGTATACTTTACCAATGTTAAAGTAATGGTAATCGTAATTTCTCTTTTTTTAATGCTTGCCCTTAATTTTCTTATTCAAAAAACAAAATGGGGTATGGCAATGAGAGCGATGTCATATGATTTCCTTGCTGTTCCATTAATGGGCGTGTCAATTAACATAATCGCCCCTTTAACTTTTGCAATTGGAGCAGGTCTTGCCTCTGTTGCAGGTATTCTGTACGGTCAGGCCTACCCTATTCTAGATCCATACATGGGTATCCTTGTAGGTTGGAAAGCATTTGTCGCAGCAATTCTTGGCGGGCGTGGTTCCATAAAAGGCGCTGCCATGGCAGGTTACCTGTTAGGTTTTATTGAAATCTTTGTTGCCATGGTCTTCCCGTCGACTTTCAGGGATCTGATTGCGTATTCCATCATCCTTCTGATTCTCACATACAGACCAAGAGGATTTTTTGGAATGGAACACAGCGCAAAACTAAGACTTTAATTTGAATAACTGATATATACAGGAAAGTTTCATGGAAATAGCAAGAAAATTCAAAAATCAATTTTCAAACGTACCAATGTTTGGATGGCTGTTAGGTTTCCTGGCTGCTGTTCTGGTTGAATTCTTTTTAGGATACGATTACATATCTCTTGTTCTGGGATTACCTAAGATACCCGTATTATTTGGTACTCTTGTCATATTAAAAAACCCCATAATGATACCAAGTATCATTGCATACGATATTATTGTATACATAATCCCTATTTTAATTGTTACAAAATTTACTGTTTCAATGACAAACAAAATTGCAACAGCGCTTGAGAAAACACCCATATGGCTTTCAACAATAATCCATCTGGCTCTTTTTTATGGAATAATGCATTTATGGGCAGGCATCAATGACTATAGAATACTTGTAATAAAACTCACAATGGTTTCAATTATACTTACAATCAGTATAAATGTTATAAATGGGTATCAGGGAGAATTTTCATGCTCCCATCCCGGCTTCATGGCTGTTGGCGCATATGTCTCTTCGATTCTTACATTACTTTTATTTGTAAATGATAAAATGTTTGGTACAGCCCTCCTGCCATCAGCACTTGGTCCATGGCTTTTCCCGTTCATCCTTATTATAGGAGGATTTGCCGCTGCATTAAGTTCTTTGCTGGTGGCCATACCATCCTTTAGAACAAGAGGAGATTATCTTGCGATCATCTCCCTTGCATTTATGTTTATTGTTAAAAGCGCCATAGAAAATATGGACTTTATTGGCGGAGCAAGGGGAATGAGTAGCCAACCGGATTATGCAAGCCTGCCTGTAATTTTTTGCTGGACAATATTAACTATCTGGATTGTCCATAATTTTGTAACTTCAATTATGGGAAAAGCTCTAAATGCAGTCCGTGATGATGAAGCCGCGTCAGAATCCATGACTGTGAAAACAAAAAAAACAAAAATTATTGCATTTATGTTTGGTGCTTTCTGGGCAGGTATAGCAGGAGGCCTTTTCGCCCACGTGCTTAGATTTATTAATCCCGGCACATTCAGTATCCAGAGACTTGCTGAAATCCTTGCAATGGTCTATTTCGGAGGTTTAAATTCCATAGTAGGATCTATTGTTGGAGCTGTAAGCATTAGTGTTCTCGGAGAAGCATTAAGACCACTTGAGCTCTTTAAATGGATTATCATTCCATTAATACTTATTTTTGTAATGATATATCGCCCCTATGGCCTTATTTCATTTAAAGAAATTAATGTCAAAAAGCTTTTCAGATCAAAAAACAAATAAAGAGAACAAGGAGTTAAGGAATGGAAGCATTGCTCAATGTAAATAAAATGACCCATTATTTTGGTGGTCTTCGAGCTGTACATAACTATAATTTAGAGATCAAACCTCAACAAATCACAGGGCTTATTGGACCTAACGGTGCCGGTAAAACAACCATATTCAATTTGATAACCGGTGTCCATACACCGACTGAAGGCACAATAGAACTGCAAGGTGAGAATATAGTAGGACTTGCAACCAATGAGATTGCTGCCAAAGGCCTGGGACGAACTTTTCAGAATCTTGCGCTGTGGAGGCATATGAATGTGCTGGAACATATTAAAATGGCACATTATTCTCAACTAACCTATGGGCTTATCGGGTCTTTTTTTAATACGCCTGCCTGTAGAAAACAAGAAGCTGAAGTAGAAGAAAATTCTTATCGACTGCTTGAACTCTTTGATATCAAACAACATGCTGATCAACTTGTCACAAACCTGCCCTATGGAGCCCAGCGGCGAGTAGAAATGGCAAGAGCTATGGCAACAAATCCTAAAATTCTTTTCCTTGATGAACCAACTGCAGGCATGACCCCGGATGAACTTGTACAAATGATAAAAATTATCAGACAGGTGCACGAAGATTTTAAAGTAGCCATATTTTTAATTGAACATAGAATGAAATTTGTTATGGAATTATGTCAATATATTCAAACCCTGGTATTTGGAGAACTTATTGCCGAAGGACCACCTGAAGATATTCAGAACAATCCTAAAGTTATTGAAGCATACCTTGGCAAGGAGGACTTAACTTAATGCAGCTCAAAATAGAAAATTTACGTGTCTCATATGAAAATATTAAAGCACTCCACGGAATCAGTTTTTCTGTTGAGGCCGGTGAAATAGTAACCATAATAGGCGCAAATGGCGCCGGTAAAAGCACTACCCTAAGGGCAATATCACGAATGATTCCTTCCAAGGAGGGTTCAATTCTGGAATTTGAAGGTGATAACATCCTTAAATACAGTGCGGATAAAGTTGTATCAAAACTTGGAATATCCCATGTACCTGAGGGCAGAAGAATATTCGGAAATCTTACTGTAACTGAAAACCTTACTTTGGCAACATTTGCAAGAAAAGATAAGGATCAGATTATCAAAGATAAAAAATGGGTATTTGATCTGTTCACAAGACTTGAAGAAAGAAAAGATCAGCTTGCAGGAACCTTAAGTGGTGGTGAACAGCAAATGCTTGCTGTTGGCAGAGCTTACATGAGCGGTCACAAAATAATGCTTCTTGATGAACCGTCCATGGGCCTTGCCCCTTTATTAATGTTAGATATGTTTGATGCATTAAAAGAAATTAATAAACTGGGAACAACTATCCTTCTGGTTGAACAGAATGCCCGCCTTGCTCTGAAATTTGCCCAGCGCGGTTACGTTATAGAAAATGGAGAACTTGTACTTGAAGGTGAAGCAAGCAGTCTTCTTGATAACCCGGATGTCAAAAAAGCCTATCTTGGCGCCTAGAAATTTCAGAGATCGATCTTATCAATTATCTAAGATCGATCTCTAAATAATAATCAACTATATTTAGTCTTCTATTATCTCCAGCACTGTTCGTTTGTTAATTTTAGCCGAGGCAGCACTGAGTAGTGTCCTCATGGCTCGTGCAGTTCGGCCTTGCTTCCCGATAACCTTACCCAAATCCTCTTTGGCTACTTTTAATTCAAGTATAGAAGTCTGATTTCCTTCTACTTCAGAAACATTAACATCATCTGGGTTGTCAACAAGCGCTTTTGCAATGTAATCAATAAGATTCTTCATAGCTCAATTTCCTTTTTATAAAGGTTTGCCCAACTCTGTCCTGACAGTATCACACACTTTTATAATAATCCCTACTAAATTATTTTTATTTTTCATTTGTTCCGGGTTATTTATGATATTGCCAGCTTTTTCTATAAATTATAAATAAGGAACTGTGCAATTGGGTCCCGCAATCAACAGGTTATTTGTTAAAATTGATTGAATTTTTTCCATTTTGCTGCCAAAAACAAGGTCTTTTATTATTCCATGACCAAAGGCACCTAAAACTATCAATGCATCATGGGGGATTTCGTATAATACTTCTTTAAAAGGATTGTTTTCAAGAAAGTGCCAATCATCAGCGTCTTTATTAAATTCATCTTCCAGACCACTGTCTTTCAATAAATTTCTATAATATTTTTCATCTTTTTCTTTAATAGTATAGAGTCTCACTGGTAAATCCGCGGCTTTCCCAATCCTAAGGCCAAGTTTTGCGGCCTTAACAGCATTCTCCGATCCACCAAAAAAGATTGCAATACTCTTCCATTCCTTAAAAACAGGGCTTGTTATCAAAGTCGGAAAATTAGCAGTTTTAACAATTCTTCTAACTTTTGGCCCAAGATGCCCCAAACCAATTTTTGAAGATAAATCACTAATGGATCTTGGCAGACATACAAAATCAAAATTTGTCGGTATATCAGGAAGAGTTGAAGCAGTAAAATTCTTTGGTTCGAAAAACACTGGTTTAAAATTATTTGCTTCAAACAATTCAGTTGCGTGTTTGACAGAACTCTCAGGAGATGTAAGGTATGAATTATCTAAATCAACCTGTACAGCATCCTGGGCAAAATACATCAAAAATTTTGTGGTTTCAGGGATATATACAATTGGCATCACCCTGACCTTTTTACAAAAATATAATGACTGCAAAAATGTTTCTCTTCCAAATGGTGTATTTCTGAAAATATGAAGTAATTTTTTATTCATAAATATCTCCTATAAATTATGTCCTACTGAATACTTGTTTGCATAATCAATTCTCTGCGGTATAAATTCAGTATTTCTGCTTTTGATATCATCCCTATAAATTTATAATTTTCCACAATGGGAATAATATCTATATTATTTAAATCCATCATATCAAGCAATTCCTGTAAACCATTTTCCAGAGTACCTGTTACAACGGTTGTATCCATTATCTGATTCAACAAAATCATATCGTGCATTCCTGGATCCAGAGCATATTGGCGAATAGTGTTTATTTGAATCAAACCAAGATAATCCCTGGTGTCTTCATCAATAACTGGGAACAAATATTTGTCAGATTCCTTAATAACACTTAAAAACTCACGAAGTACCATGTTTTGTGCTACCTGAACATATGAATCATCTATTAATTCCTGGATACTTAAATCAGACAATATTCTTGAATCACTTCCGGGTCGTAAAAGCTGCCCGCGTTCGACCAGTTCTTTTAAATAAAAAGAAGCGGGTTCAATATAATGACAGAGAGTTGCGGAAATTGAAGATACGACAATCAAAGGTAAAATTGTTTCGTATCCTCCTGCAATTTCAACGATTAAAAATATACCTGTAAGAGGTGCCTGGAGCATCCCACTGATTAGCCCCGCCATACCTAAAAGTGCATAAGCGCCTTCCCCGGCGTTGGCAAGAGACGGTATCAAAGCAAACAATGTTCGATGGAAAGCAAGCCCGGTCAGGCTCCCTATTACAAGACATGGTGCAAAGATCCCGCCGGAGCCGCCCCAGCCCAATGTCATGGAAGTTGCAAAAATTTTGGCTGCAATTGATATAATTATAATCAGGATACCCATAGAGTAGGTCCCTGAAATCATAGATTGAATTGAGTGATATCCTTCTCCCAGAACAACAGGTAAAAACAACCCTATTATTCCAACAGCACATCCTCCTAATCCAGCACGGGTCCAAAACGGAAGCGGTACCTGTTTCGATATTTTGCCCATGCCTCTTAAAGACCTTGTAAAAATAATGGAGACGATAGCTGTTATTACTGCCAAAGCCAAACTTGCAAAGACATCTGTCAATACAATATTAAATGGCTGATGCACAAAAACAGTATGCCCGGGGTATAAGATCTTACTTATCTCAGCCCCTGCAACCGATGCAATTGCAATGGGAATAATATTAACGAATTTCCATTCGCCCAAAATTATCTCAATAGAAAAAACCAGACCTGCAATGGGTGCATTAAAAATAGCAGAAATAGCCCCTGCTGCCCCACAGCCAACGAGCGTGATACGTTGTCTGTCATTAAGTGAAAGAAATTTTGCGAGATTGGAACCTATTGTGGAACCGCTCATTACAATAGGTGCTTCAGGCCCTGCAGAACCGCCGCTGCCTATTGTAAGAAAACTTGATATCAGTCTTGAATAACTGGACCTGAACCGAAGCAGCCCTCCATATCTGGAAACTGCGTAAATAATTTCAGGAACACCGTGGCCCGGGCCTTCTTTGGTAACTTTTTCAAGATAAATGGATGAAAGTGCTGCCCCGGCAGCCGGCAAAAATAATGCCCACCAATAATGCCTGAAAGGGTGCAACCAATCAAGAACAGCGCCCAGCGATTGCCTTAGGCAAACAGCAGCAAGGCCACTGCAAATACCGACAATCGAACCTGCAATAATTAACAGAAGTCTGTCGTCCATTCGAAAAATACGATAATATATGAATTTATACCAATATTTTACAAAATGCATTTAAACTGCTCCTGACACCTGTCCTTTAAGCCATTTCATCTTGTAACACCGCTATTCTCTCAAAAATCGCACCATGGCCCGGAGCTGTTTTAATAAATGCAGAAAATTCATTGTTACGCAAACAGAATGAAAGCGTTGATAAAATATGTAAATGAATTTCAAGTGACTGGCACAAAAGAATAAATAATACACTCACAGGCTTATTGTCCACAGCATTATAGTCAACAGGGTTTTCGAGGAAGCATATTGAAAGCATTGACTTCTCAAGCTTGTCAAACTGTATTCGAGGGTGTGGTATGGCAATACCATTGCCAACACCTGTTGATAAAATATTTTCCCGCTCCACCAGTTTGACAAACAACTCATCTTTCAAATCAGAAGAAATACCCTGTACTTCATTCAATGATGACTTTAGAACAAATTCCACACTATCCCCTGAAATATTATAATAAATCCCACCGTTCTCAATGACATCAGACAGGGTTGGCAATGAAACTTCATTCTTTTCTTCATCTGTATTTTTGCTAAAAGATAATATCAGATTATGTTGAGCTGCCCATTTTTTTAAAACCTGCTTTTGAAAAGTATATTGTGAGCCTTTTCTCTTTACTGGAAGTTTACCTTGACGGATCCAACGTTGAACCGTATTGGGAGACACCTCCAGATGTTTTGATATATCTTCTAATGAAAGTTCCATATTTTAATACCTGATATAATACAATATTCTAAACAATATTATTGTTTTTGCTATATCACAATTGCTATGCCAAAATAAATATTACTTACTTCTCATTTTATATAACCATAAAGATCTTATAAACTTGAATTATTGTTCTGGCGACGGCGTGAAGAAAATCGTGTTGTTTTACCACGCTGTCCTTCAAACGTTTTTTTCTTAGCCTTAGGTTTCCATTGGCTCTTATTACTCTTTCTTGTTGTTTTGTTAACAGCAGCTGTAGACTTTTTCTCCATCTGAAATCCCGCAACTTCTTTAACAGATATTTTCTGTTTAAGAAGCTTTTGAATACCCAGTAAAAAACTCTGTTCTTCTCTGCACACAAGAGATAGAGCGACTCCATTCTGACCCGCACGACCAGTCCTGCCTATACGATGGACATAATCTTCCGGTACATTGGGAAGATCAAAATTCACTACATGAGGAAGACTGTTGATATCTAAACCACGTGCTGCGACATCGGTTGCTACTAATGTTCTTACCAGACCTTTTTTAAAATCTGCCAATGTTCTGGTTCTGACATTCTGACTCTTATTTCCATGGATAGCAGCAGCTTTTATACCATCGGTCATAAGCTGTTTGGTTAACTTATTGGCTCCATGTTTGGTTCTTGTAAACACCAATACCTGATTCCAGTTTTTGCCCCGAATCAGCGAAGATAGAAGCTCGCGCTTTCGACCTCTTTCTACAGGGTGAACATATTGAGTCACCATTTCAGCAGCTGTGTTCCTCCTTGCAACCTCTATGTGGACAGGATCATTAAGAAGTTTATCTGCAAATTGCTTAATACTATTAGTATAGGTTGCTGAAAATAATAAGTTCTGGCGATCTTTGGGAAGATAACTTATAATTTTCTGAATATCTTTAATAAACCCCATGTCAAGCATTCGATCTGCTTCGTCCAGGACTAAAAATTCAATAGATGAAAGGTCAATGGTATGGCGTTGTGCATGATCCAGAAGCCTGCCCGGAGTTGCAACAACAATATCCACACCACGATGAAATCGATCTATCTGTGGATTAATGTTTACACCACCATAAACCATGGTAGATCTCAAAGAGAGTCTACGACCATAAGTTTGCATACTTTCTCCAACCTGAGCAGCAAGTTCTCTTGTAGGTGTTAAAACAAGAGCACGAGGTTTTCGGTGTTTTTTTGAAGGTGGTTTATTACTAAGCATCTGTAGTAAAGGTAAAGCAAAGGCTGCTGTTTTCCCTGTGCCTGTCTGGGCTCCTGCCAAAACATCCCTTCCTTTAAAAATTTCTGGTATGGATTTGGCCTGAATTGGTGTTGTTTCTGTATATCCCTGGGTTTTAATGGCCTGCAACAGCTCAACGCTGAGGCCAAGATTTTCAAATGACATCTTATATTTTCCTATAATTACCCAAACGTATTAACGCCCGGTCCAGGCAATATTCTTTTTAAAATTGATTTATTAGACTAACTGATTTTTCATGATGTTGGCACTGACCGGATAATGCTACAGAATAAAAAAGTTACTATATACTAATCAATATGATTTGTCAAGAAAGACTAAACCCATGGCCAGGGCCAACGCATGTAAATATTCTAAAGTGCCTACCTTTCTGGTATTGGCATTAATTAATTAAACATGACAGCCTCTAAATAATTTATGTCCATAGCAGCATTTAGTCTTTTTGT
>Ga0307988_1000631_pt1 | contig 23436 bp, 25 predicted proteins | sample EllFjometagen183_FD_203166 | JGI IMG/M metagenome (GOLD analysis project Ga0307988, IMG submission 203166) | Marine microbial communities from Ellis Fjord, Antarctic Ocean - #183 | ecosystem: Environmental > Aquatic > Marine > Unclassified | place: Southern Ocean | collected 2014-10-08 | reverse complement strand
ATACCAAGATACGAATAATGCGCAAAATGAGATTGTTTGGGCTCTCGTAGACTACGAACAACCAAATGTTTTTGCTGTGGGAGACGACGATCAATCGATTTACCGATTTCAAGGAGCAAGTACTGAAAATATAAGAGAATTTCGAGCACGATTCAGCGAACGAACCGAGATTTCTCTCGAAGAAAACTACCGTTCTGGGCAAAAAATTCTCGATGCAGCGTTTACCTCTATTCGGAATAACACCGATCGAGCCGATGAAAATAGAACGCTTATCTCTGGAGGAAAGAATAAAGAATTCCGAGAAAATGTATCCCGTGTTGTAGTAGGTTCAGTCAGCGCAGAGCAAACCCATCTCGTGGATCAAATTCGCACAGAGATAGAGAATGGAACACCTGCGAATGAGATAGCCGTACTCGTGAGAAAAAATAGAGAAATCGATGAACTGGCACGAATTCTCCCTCAATTTGGAATTCCTGTAGCCGCCAGTATCCGAGGAAATATTTTTGAGAATGAACATGTTCGTCAGACAATTTTATTATTACAAATTTTTGTAGCGCCAGAGATGGATGATCTGATGTGGGAAGTATTACATGCACCGTATTGGGATATTCCTGCTGGAGATCTTTTAAAATTATCTATGAAGCGAAAGCGCGGAGAACGAGTTATAGAGCAGTTATTAGCTGGGGGGAACTCACCTTCAACAAAAAACTTTATTACCTGGATCACCCAGTCCCGAAAAGATTTTTGGCACTGTCGTCCTGAACTATTGACTGAGAAACTTCTCTACTCTTCTAGTCTTCTCGACTGGTTGGTCAAAGAAGAAAAAACTGACTCCCTCTCCGCTGTGAGAAAATTGGTTAGTTGGATTAGCGAACAACGATGTAACACTCTCGAAGAACTGCTTGAACGACTCGATTTGATAGAACAATTTAATATTCGAGTGCGTCCAGATGCGCTTCCCGCAGATCACCGCAGTGTGCATCTGTTAACTGCTCATGGAGCCAAAGGACGTGAATTTGATGTGGTTTTCATACCAGGATTAGTAGATAAAACCTGGGGAAATCCGCACAAAGGACGAAGTGGTGTTCCCCTTCCACAAATTTTTAAAAATAGCGATTTCGACGAAAATTCTGAAGAACGACGCTTGTTCTTTGTGGCACTTACTCGTGCAAGAAAAAAACTTTTCCTCTCCTACGCCACGAGAGACAATCAAGGACGAGATAAGAATCCTTCCCTGTTTTGGTACGAGATTCCAGGTGAATTATGTACCAATCTGGAAGCCGATCCTATTGAGGAACGCGCTCAGGAATTATTACCGACCTTATTACAATCTGGTCGCGAACTCCTTCTCACCACAGATGAACAAACCATATTAAAAGACCGAATAAAAGGATTTATCTGGTCTGCTACCGCATTGCAAAATTATCTCGACTGTCCACGACGATTCCTGTTTCAGCAGTTGTTTAAATTCCCCAGAAACCCACGACCTGAGCCACAATTAGCATTGGGAGTTGCCTTACACGAAGCGTTGGAAAAAACACTGCGTGAAGAAATTACTGAAGCAAATTTGCTCAAACATTTTGAAAAAGCGCTCCGCGGACAGAACTTAACCATCAGCGATTTTGAAAGATTAAAAGTACATGGAACAGAAATTTTGAAAAAAAACTTCGTAGAAAAATCTGAAACTTGGATGGCAGAAAATGTACAAACTGAAATTAATTTTGGAAAATACAGCCCTGAAATTGACGGAATCCGAATCACAGGAAAAGTTGATAAAATTGTCTTTCTCGATGAAGGAAAAAAATCAGCCCGCGTTGTGGATTATAAATCAGGAAAACCAAAACCGATTAAAACGGGAGAGCGCACTTGGCGACAACTCGTGTTTTATGATTTGCTTGCAAAAGCTGCTAATGCACCATGGATCGTAGACAGCTGTGAATTAGAATTCTTGAGTCCTGATGAAAAGGGAGCTCTCGGAACCCGCTCATTAAAAGTCGGAGACGAAGACCGTCAGCAGGTAAAAACTGAGCTCAAAGAAGCACATGCCAAAGTCATGAACTTAGAATTTCCGCTCGTAGAAAATCCTGCCGGTGATACCGATATCGAGTTCTGGCAGAATTTTGGGAAATAGTCATCCCGCCCCACAATGTGGGGCCGGATTCCAAAGTTCAATCTACAAACTTCAATCTGCAAATAATATATTTTGAGTTGTTGCATTTGTGAGTGCAGCAAAAAACGATTATTCAAAATGAATACTAAAAGCGCCAAAGGCGATTTAATGAATGAGAATATTTCGTTTGCAAATGAACAACCGCAACGAGCTTTTTTGTTTCTTTTTTCGCGGAGAAAAAAGATAAAAATTAATAAATAATAGATTGCAGATCAAGTCCGCAATGACAATTATATTAGGCCGCCAAAGCATAATTCTGTTCTCCTTCTTTCCTCTTAAAGTATGTCTCCATTTTAACAATATCTTTTTCCATTTCCTTTAAATCCACCTCTACAAATTTTGCAGGACGAGGCAATACCTCTTTCCCTCGAAAAATATCTATAATTAATTGTGCCTTTTCTCGCATTTCTTGTGTTGATTTTCCTTTTTCAAGCACATCTGCGAAACTCCCCATCATAGCCTTAATAAAATCTATAGTAGAGTGTTGTTCTCCATTCGATCTCATAGAAAACCGTGAACAAATTTCATTTTTATTGAGAGTCAAAAACATAAAACCTGGAGAATCGAAATCTATTTCATGTTTTTTATTCTTTGATAAAATACCTCCAACTTTTGTGGCAATATGTGATGAAGTCTCTTCCGTTTTATTTTCATCATAAAAACTTCCTGATGATTCAAGTGCTGTTACATCATCATGCTCATATGCATCCGGTACATCAGTATTCTGATTTTCCATCACTCAATTCGAATCAAATTCCCTGTCCAAATCAAACGATTCTTGTTCGTTCCTACTGGAGTACATGTCATCAATGTAATAATTCGACGATCATTTGGTTGTTTCAAAACGGAAGTCTCCGTTGGCAGAATAATTGTTGACTGTGTTAATTCATACACGTATTTTTTTCCGTTCCAATACACCTCAGCGATATCTCCTTCTTGAACCTCATGAAGCAAGGCAAACACGTCTTTGTAACGTCCTTTGTCCCACGCATAATACGAAGAATGTCCTGTTAGAAAGAAGTTCCCCATTCTCTCTGGAGAATGTGAAACTGGATGTATCACTACTCCCCCACGCAATCCTTTTTGAATATTCGTCTCCAATTGTTTCCAATTTTTATGTGTTGGAACCGTAACGAGTGGAACATTTTTCTCAATTCGTGGAATAACCAAACGATTATCTGATGGATGAACATTCCAAGTAGCAAAAACTTCTGCTACATGTGTTTTTTGTGTTTTTTTAACTCGTGGAGCCACCTTTGATGCAAGGAGCAACGGATTCTCTTTTTCTTCCTCAAACATCTCAACAACCGATGCTGTAAGATTTTTTGCTTTGTATTCTGTAATTTCTGCAAATGCTGAAAAATTCAAAGCCACGTGTGATACTCCCCATAGAACAAGTGATGTCGCTCCAAATGTAGCAATATCTTTCCAAAGAGGACGTCTACGACGAAGCTTAAAATTAAATGGAGATGTCTTTTGTGGCGGTGCAATTGCAGTCTCAGCCAGTACTTCTCGCTCATCTGGCGAATGCACATGCTCCCAATAATCAGAAAAAGAGAGTTGTGTTTCAGAACGTTGCTCTGGTTCTTTTAGTCCGAACGATATCTTTAATTGATGTGTCATTTTTTACGAAAAATTCAGGACAGTATACCTGATTTAACGCCTTTTTTCAATGTACTTAGCTTGCTCTCTGCACAGAAAACTGGTGGAATACATCTTTTGAACATAACGCCCCCTAGCCCCTCCTACACGAAGAGGGGGAACTTAAAATAGTTCCTTATTTGTAAATTATAGTTTGAAGATTGCAATTTCGTTTACCGTATCCCAATAACTTTTCGTACTTCTTCTAGTTTCTTTGAAGAAATAACATTTGCTCTCATGGCACCTTCTTTCATTATTTTCTCAACCGTATCAAAATTCTGTTCCAATTCCACACGACGCTCTCTCGCTAAATGGAAGTATTCCCACACTCGCTCAAATAATAGTTTTTTTGATTCCCCAAAGCCTATTTTTCCTGCTTTGTATTTCACAGCTAAATCTTCTAAATTTGGTGTTTCAAATAGTTTGTGAAACGAAAACACAGGACATGTTTCTGGATCAATCGGATCTCCCATCTCAACTGAAGCAGTTTTTATTGAATTAATTTGTTTTTTTAGCTTTTTTTCTCCTTCAAAAATAGAAATAGTATTTCCATAAGACTTTGACATCTTTTGACCATCCAATCCGGGAATTGTTTGTACATTCTCAGCAATCATTGGCTCTGGAATAGTAAATATTTCTCCGAACTGATGATTGAATTTTTGCGCAATATCACGGGCAATTTCTACATGTTGTTTCTGATCTTTTCCTACAGGAACTTTATTTGCAGAATAGAGCAAAATATCCGCTGCCATCAGCATTGGATAGGTAAATAATCCAGCATTTGCTTCCAATCCCTTTGCCTTTTTGTCTTTAAAAGAATGAGCTCGCTCCAAAAGTCCCATCGGACAAATACAATTCAAATACCATGCTAATTCCGTATGAGCCGTTATATCTGACTGACGATAAAAAAGTGACTTATCTGAATCAAGACCAAGTGCTAAATAATCAAGAAGAATATTTTTTTGATTTTCGTGAAATACCTTTGGATCACGAACCGTTGTAAATGCGTGTAAATCGGCTATAAAAAAGAACATTTCGTTCTTGCCTTTTTGTGCCTCTAACATCGGGCGAATCGCTCCGAAGTAGTTTCCCCAATGAAGCTGTCCACTTGGCTGAATACCGGTCAAAACTCGTGTCATCGTGTGGAGTATACCATGATATAAAAATTTAATAAAAACTCTCTCTCAAATAGACGCCTTATTCATATTGTGTTAATGTGGACACATGGAAATTAATGTCCAAACAAAAGAACAATTAAAAGTCTATGCTGACCAAAATAATTATCCTCCAGATGATTATGATAAACTTCTAGAACAAGTCGCTGAACACATCGGAAATATCAAAAAACTTCTTGCTCTTCTTCTTGAAGAACCTATTATAGATCGAAATATAAATATAGAAACATATACTGTTGAGACTCCTCATAATAGTGATCTTTCTTTAATACAAAAAGAACAAATAACAGAAGCCTTACCCTTTGTTACAAAAGGATTCAAGTCTCCTGAACGAGACACAAAAATGTTTGGGTTACGCCTGAATGGAATAGGACCGACTGAAATCAAAGAACAAATTGATGAATTATTTCCAAATGAACAAATAACAACTAATTATATTCAGAAACGTATTTCCGATATGAAAAAATTATTAATTAAGCATCTCTCTACCAACTGATCCAATCTATTACACCAAAAACTTTTATGTATTAAATAAAAAGCAGACTTTCGTCTGCCTTCACTTTTAATTCGAAACCCTCGTATAGAAGAATTACACAGTATATTTCTTAGAATCAAGTTTGTATCCTTTTCCATGCGCTTTAAACTGAGTATGAAATTCTTCAATCAATTCTATTGCTTCCTCATTATTCTGCACACAATAAACATAATCCATATCTTCTGGACTGATAAATCCCCCCTCGAGAAGATTGTCACGTACCCAGTCACGAATCTTGTGCCATGCATCACTGTGAAGAATAATTGGAATTCGATCAACCTTTCCTACCTGTACCAACTGCCATGAGTAAAACAACTCAAGAGCTGTTCCTATTCCTCCAGGCATTACTACAACAATATTAGAAAGCTGCATAAATGTTTCTAATCGCTCAGCAAATCGTTGAAAATGTTCTTTAATATCTAGATGTTTATTTCCAGCATTTTCATTCTCAAGCTCAATAGTAAGTCCAATTGATTTAAATTCAGTATCAGACCCCATTTTGTGTCCATAATTAGCTGCTTCCATAAGTCCTGGTCCTCCTCCTGTCACGACATCCATCTTGTGTTTCCCAATCGCTTGGGCTAATTCAAATGTATTTTTATAAATCTCATCTTCTGGCTTGATACGAGCGGAACCAAAAATCGCGACACGAAAGTGGTCTGGATCAAGCTTTGTATTGATTGGAAAGTCTGCTGCATTCATGTTTTTTGTGTATTTAAAAAGAATAAGAAGAGCAATTATACCACAATCAAACTATTTTTTCAAGCCCCATCGCCACTTGAGACCTCCTTCTACTCGATCTTTAGTAATATGAATAAATCCAAACATTGAAAGGGTTACTTCAAATAAAAAGAGAAATACAGCCTTTATCGAAACGGGTTCTACTTCCTGAACTAATCCATTCCACCATGCCAACCCAAAAATAAATGCACCAAATAACAAACTCACTCCCCATCCTTCCCAAGTAACAGGAATAACGCCTATCCCATAAGGTTTAGGGATAAACCAGTATTTCTTCTCCTCCTGAGGAATGATCCCTCTATTTCTTTGATTTAATAGTTTTTGTTCTTCTAGATTCATCCGAAATATCGTTCGTTCAAAATATTCACTAACTCCTTAATTTTTACACGCTCTTGCTTCATACTATCTCGATCTCGAATTGTCACTGTATCGTCTTCTAATGTATCGTAATCGACCGTAACACAAACGGGAGTACCAATCTCATCATGACGACGATATCGTTTCCCAATGGCTCCTCCGTCATCATATTGAACCGCACCAAATATCTGAAGTTTTTTCAAAATCTCGTGTGCCTTCTCCGGCATTCCATCTTTTTTCATGAGAGGAAATACTGCAACTTTTACTGGGGCAACAATTGGTTTCATTTTCAAAACTACTCGCTCAGAACCGTCTTCTAGTTTTTCTTCTGTATATGCTGCGCAAATAGTTGCTAAAACTGATCGATCTACTCCAAACGTCGGCTCTAATACATGAGGAATAAATGGCTCCCCTCCTTCATCACGCCATCGTAATTTTTGACCACTAAATTTCTCATGCTGAGAAAGATCGAAATCTGTTCGATACGCCAATCCGTACAACTCTTTTTTTCCAAACGGGAAATCAAACTCAATATCGACTGTTCTCTTAGAGTAATGAGACAGCTTCTCTTCTGCGTGCTCATATTTATGACAGTTTTCTGCTGGCAAACCAATGTCTGTGCACCATTGCTTCATTTCATCAAACCATTTTTCAAACAATTCTTTCCAATCTTTTTCATGAATAAAGTATTCAATTTCCATCTGCTCAAACTCAATCACGCGAAAAATAAAGTTTCCTGGAGTAATCTCATTTCGGAACGCTTTTCCAATCTGACCAATCCCAAAAGGAAGTTTTACTCGGGTAGAATCAATTACATTTTTGTATTCTAGGAAAATTGCCTGAGCAGTCTCAGGTCGAAGATATGCCTTTGAGTCATCCCCTGTTTTCGCCATCTCTGTACTAAACATAAGATTAAACTTCCGTACATCTGTGAAATCTTTCATTCCACATTTTGGACACTTGATATCATTTTCTGCAATTAGTTTTGATACATCCTCATCCTCTAATCCTTCACAATCAATATTCAATGCTTCCTCTACGATATGATCTGCTCGCAAACGAGCACGACAATTTTTGCAATCAATTAACTGATCGTTGAATCCTGCGACATGTCCACTGGCTTCCCATGTTTTTGGATGAAGTAAAATAGGACCATCAATCCCTACCATATCCTCACGATTGCGTACAAAACGCTGCCACCAGAGGTCTTTTATGTTTTTCTTAATCTCAGACCCCAGCGGTCCATATGTATATGAATTTGCAAATCCTCCATAAATTTCTGAGCTTGGAAAAATGATCCCACGACGCTTACAAAGCGACACTATTTTTTCCATTAATTTTTGATCTGCCATTTTTGTATATAAGGAACAAGACAAGTTTACTCAAATTTTCATGAAAAACCAGTTGAAAATATTGTAAATCTCTGGTATAATCTCCTGAAACGTCAAAACAAATATACACATGAATAATACGGATCCCGCAGACATTGTAAAAAAACTAAGCGACTCAATCGCTACAGGAAAATCCGCTTTGGATACTGCCGAAAAATGGCTTGGAGTGCTCGCTGAACATCATGATGTAGAAATTGATCCATTGAAATCTCGTATGCAAAATATGGAGCTTAGCGCTGATGATATGGGCGAAGAACAAATATTGGAAGGACTTTTTGATGGAAAAGACATGATCACAACAGATAATCAAACCTATCCTGTGCCAGCAAATTATGCATCTAAATCAAAACTTGTAGAGGGCGACAAATTAAAACTTACGATAAAACCAAGTGGAGCTTTTGTTTATAAACAAATCGAACTTATTGCACGAAAATTATCAACTGGGAAACTCATCCTTGATGGAACACAGTATAAAGTTTTGGGAGACATCAGAAGTTACAACGTACTATACGCATCTGTTACATTCTTCAGAGCCAATGTAGGAGACACTGTAACGGTAACAATCCCTGAAGATGGAATTGCTACATGGGGAGCGATAGAAAATGTTATGCCAGAGAAAGTTGAAGCCGCAGCATAAATTGTGGTTTTTATTTTATATTGAGGGTCTCCTAAGGAATTTGGAGATTTTTTATTTCCAACTCTCTCTACCCCGCTATACAGCGGGGCATCTCTCCCTAAAAAATAGGGGAAGAAAAATAAAATATTCTAAAAACTCCCTCCCTTGTGAAAGGGAGGGCCGGGGTGGGTTGGTTTAAAATTTCTTGTATAACAAAAAATACCCTCTCGGATATCTTTGCCTCTTTATGATGGCGAGAATGACGGGACTCGAACCCGCGACCTCCGCCGTGACAGGGCGGCGCTCTAACCAGCTGAGCTACACTCTCGAATCATTTAAAGAACTTTGCTATCTCAATAGCAGGCGAATTGTATGAGAAAAAATGTTACGGTCAACTTTTTTTATGAAAAAAGAAATCCTGCATTATGTTTAAAACATTCTGCAGGATTATCCCAATGATTTCTGTTTAGCGTTTTCTTTTTTTAAATTCTTGATTTACATATCGCTTTATTGCTCTATGAAAATCTTCCCTTTCCCCACTTTCCAAACTATAAAAAATAGAATCATTAATCTTTTGACCGGTATATGCCGGTGCGGAATCACATAAGCTATGAAACATACTCATCATTTCTTCCGCCGAACATGGTGTGTTGGCAGCTTCTTGACGATATTCCTGTATTAATGGATCAGGGACAAAAGAAAGACTCGGTCCATATTTATCCCCCTCTGTCATTTGCAAGAACATTGCTTGTTCTGACTTGTTAACAACAGGTTGTGTTTCAACTTTAGTAGCTGTTTTATTGTCTTGTCGCCAAGAACAACTACTGAAAGTGATCATTAAGATTACTGTTGCAATTCCTAGAAACATCCAATTTGATTTTTTCATAATATCCAATTTATTTATTAGTTAATTATTAGTTTTAAACTCTCCTCTACCTGCCGTAACAAGCACAGTAGAGTCTAAAACCACACGCTAAATGATACATCAAAGATCTATGAATATTTTCTTTCTAAAAAATAGAGAGGAAATATTACACGAACATGTTACATAAAAATATCAATCTGTCAATGCTCTACTTTCGAAACAAATCAGAACTTGTTTCTCGGATTTTGCTTATCTTTAAATTTTCTACTTGCGCTTTAATACCGTCTGCAAGAGAAACAGTCGGTTTGAAACCTAATGTTTCAGAAATTCTAGAAATGTCTGCATGCTGACCTCTTACATACGTTTCTTTTACTGGGTTTTCAATGTACGTCGGTACGACATTTTTCCCCATCGCAGCATTTACCTGCTCAATAATCTCATTAAATGAGCACGTATCCCCTGTTCCGATGTTAAATATTTCTGCTCCTAGTTTTTTTTCTGTTTCCATTGCCAGAGTAATCCCCTGCACAATGTCCTTCACGTTGGTAAAGTCTCGAAATTGATTTCCATCACCAAAAATAACTGGTGGTTTATCTCGCGCTATATCCCATACAAACTGAGAAATCATGTTCGCATACTGCCCTTTTGCTTCTTCATTTGGTCCATAAACAGACATAAATCGAAATCCGATGATGTCTAAGTCTTTGTGTGTTGATTGAAAGCAACGAGCCGCGTGCTCGTAGAGAAATTTTGTTACTGAATAATGATTGGGTGGTACTACTTCTTGCGTTTCTACCAATGGCATGGGGTTATTCCCATAAAGAGAAGATGTTGAGGCGAATAAAATTTTCTTCGCTCCGCACTTCAAAGAAAACTGACACACGGTTGTGAAGCTCTCGACAGAATTTCGATATGCATCAGATAATTTTTCATCCGTAAACATTGGTGCCGAACTTGTGCCAGCTAAATGGAGAATGTAATCAAACTGATCTCCACATTTTTCTAAATCTGACATCTTGCAGGCATCTCCTTCGATGAATTTCACTTCTGGATCCAGATTCTCAGGCGTTCCAAGAAACAAGTTATCGAGCGCAACTATATCGTATTTCTCACGATTTATATTGCAGAAATTAGAGCCAATAAACCCCGCTCCACCAGTGACCAATATTTTCTGTTTCATCGTAAAAAGTGTAAATATTTTTATCAAAATTGATAGTATTTTTATTTACAAAGCGTCCTTTTTTACACTAGACTTTCTTCGTATATTAGTAATTTCATAATATGAATACCCCTCCTCTTGGATTTTGGCGCCGATTTCTCGCAGTATTTACTCCTACCTTTCTCTCAAAACTCGGACAGGATAAATCCGCTGATAAATCATGGGGGTTTTGGTTCCTGAGCACTTTTTTCTTATTAGCCTTCCCTGTAATTATAGTGTGTATTTTTGGGATGATGTTTCTCTCAGATTTCCCCTCAAATGCTATTAACTTAATCCCGACCGAGGAAACTTCCTTTGAACTTCCTGACGGGAATCAATACAACCTCAAAACAATTCTTCAAGATTTCGAACTCACAATCGATGAAAATTATGAATTGCAAACAAAAAATATTCCCGATCCCCTTATCTTTTCTGTGGAGGAAGAAAGTGAAGAGTTAATCTTTGTAAATGCTATAGATGAAATTGATGAGACTACTGCCGAGGCTGTGGTTGTCATCGATACGAAGGGGGAATTAGTTACACTTGAGGATATTGATCTTTTTCCTAATGTATTCTTTTTATTGCACGATAAATTTATTATGAAAAATGCTGAAGAAGGAAAGACTGAAATTGTTACCTTCAAGGATATGTTTGAAAAAGAAGATGCTATAGAATCGCCTCTTCCGTTTACTCTTAATCTAGATGTTATTACTCAGCAAAAAGGAGCTATCTCGAAAATTTTCTTTTTCTTTCTCCTCTTCTTCACAGGGCTTGCATATGTTGTTTTGGCCGGATTTCGTCTTATTTCTGCACTATTTTGGGCTCTTGTTTTTTGGGCTATTGGAGCCATTGCACAGATAAAAGATTGGAACTTCGAAAAAAGTTTCATGGCAATGTTGCATTTCTCTTTTGTAACAATGCTACTCTTCCCTCTCGGTGCTATGCTTGGCCTATCACTGTTTTGGAACGCATTCATTATCCTCGCGCTTCTCTTTGGAGCCAACTTTTATGAAATGAAACGCCGCACATAGAATTTAATTTGATATAAAAAAAGCCCCACGCAATGCGCGGGGCTTTTTAAAAATCTTATGTCTTTTTTTTATAAACATATCTATACCACCCCAGAATACTGCTGACCAAAAATATTCCATTTGATACCATCGCAATAATAGAACCAATCATTACTCCATAAACCAACCACCCAAGTGCTCCCACAATGATACAAACCCTCATCCAATGATCTGATTTCAAAAAAGTAGAAACAATAATAGCTGTAGCTGCAATATACGCTGTCCCCGAAAGAAGAATCCCTTCAAAGATAAAAGGAAGGGCTACTGTGTTTATTAATAAAAAGAAACCTAACCATAATTTATTCGTAGAAAAAATAGAAACAGCAAATCTTACTGCGCCAATAATGGCGAGAACAAATCCTGTTATTGCCGCTAATAATAAAAAGTGTACTGAATTTAAAAGGTTTCCAATTATAAAAAAGAGAAGGAGCCAACGCCTATCTTTAAACTGCTGACTTACAACAAAAACTATCATTGCGGCAAGAGCAAATCCCTGCGCAATAAGATAAGTTGTTGAATGAATATCTATATTTTCTAACATTTTTATTCGCAAGCATCCGGACAACTTCCTCCACAATCCACGCCCGTTTCATCTCCATTCTGAATTGTATCGGTACATGTAGGAACTACTACACATGCTTCACAAATTGTTCCTCCACAATCTATCTCTGTCTCATCCTGATTTAGAATTCCATCAGTACAAGTTTCCACAGGAAGAACCACCACACAGGCTTCACACATTGCTCCTCCACAGTCTATTTCCGTTTCATCCTGATTGAGTATTCCGTCAGTACACGTTTCGACAGGAATAACTACGCAGGCTTCACAAACGGCTCCTCCACAATCTATTTCCGTCTCATCCTGATTGAGTATTCCGTCAGTACACGTTTCCACGGGAACAACCACACACGCTTCACAAATTACTCCTCCACAATCTATTTCTATCTCATCTTGATTTAGAATTCCGTCCTCACAGGTTGCTACGGGAATGACTACACACGCTTCACAAGTAGCCCCTCCACAATCTATCTCTGTCTCATCCTGATTTAGAATTCCGTCCTCACAGGTTTCATTCATCTCAGTCTCAAAGTCTACAAGAAGGACTTTAAACTCATCCCAGTCGGTTGGATCCGTAAATGCTTTTTCAAGGTTTTCAAAGAATTTTTCATGTTCTACTCCTGTATCGAGCATATATCCTTCTTCCCAAAACCCTCTGCGACGAGGCGCCTTGTTATTAAAATAATTCTGTAATGATTGTGCTACAAATTCCCGATTTCCTTGAGTATTTGTTTGAGAAGAATTCTGTAATAATTCTAATGCTCCTACTTGAACTTCTATAAAAGGGTTTTCTTCTGTTTTTTCAGTTGTATTCAATCGATTCATTACTGTTTCCGCATTATCTGCCCCACGAAAAGCCTCCTTTATTTTTTTAGCAAAATCAGGATCAGCTTGTCCAATTACAAGAAAATTTATTGTCGGATCAAGCTGTGCCCAGGCAGCTGGAAAATCTTTTTTTAATCCTTCTGTTACTGATTGAATCAATACTCTTCGATTTTCTGAATCCATGCCTGAACGACGCTCTGTTTCGATAAGTACTGTGGCCTGACTAAAGGAAAGCGCCCTAAAGTCCAAAAATGTCGTATCCACTGATTCTTCAATAACTTCATTAATTACTTCTTCTAATGAAATTGGGACAACTGGGTCAGCAGAGATAACGGGCTTTTTGTGTTGTGCTACTGCTGCAATAATTTTTTCTCCCACACCAGGAAAATCTTTAGATATCACTGCCGAAACGGCTTGTGCGCGACCTGGGTCTGCCGCCATAATTTCGGCTGCTAATTGTAAATCTCCTGTAGTAGTTCCTTCTGATGGTTGATATAAACTAAGGGTAATTCCATCAATTCCCTCTGCACTCACGATAAGTGGTTTCACTTGAAATGATTCTATATCTGATGATTCTAGTTTTTCAGGCATCTTCCCTAATTCCAACATCTTTTTTGCAAAATTTGAAGTAGAAGAAAGATATAAGTCCCTCGTCAATAGAAGAAAAATTCGAGAATCACTTTTATCAAGAATAAGAACATTTGCTCCTGTTGTTAACCCTGATGATCCAGGCAATAATTCAAATGGTAATTTTTCTGTTGGCACTCCTGCTTCAAAAGCAATCTGATCATTAATTTTTTGAATTGCCTCTTCCGTACCAATCAAACGTGCTGCATAGGGTCTCGCTCCACCAAATCCACTTGGTATTTCAGGGAAAACAATCCATGCATATGTAGCAATCCATACTGGCAAAAAAATCATAAACGCAAGTTTCCATCGATTAAAGAGCCGTTCTTGTTTTTCATTACGAGCTCGTGTAATTTTTGCTTTTTGCATTGGTGCCAATTTCTTTTTTGGCTGAGGTTCTGGTCCTCGAATTACTCGAGCAATTCCATATATACTCCAAATTAAAAACGGCAACACTGAAGTAATAACTACAAAGGCAATTCCCACGAACATATATCGCAATTGCAACAGGTTGAATTCGAAACTCCCTAATTTTTTTAGATAAATATTGAAGATAACCGTTCCCAAAATATATAAAAATGCGGAAATTCCTAAAAAATATTTTACACCGTTCCGCTCTAGGATTTCCCCGAAATGATCTTTTTTTGTTGCCATGTATGTATTTCAAAAGTACTTGTACCCTACAAATTCTTTAAAAAAATTCAAGTATTCCTCTTCCTTTTGAAGATAAATAACTCAAGAGTGAACATTTCACATTACTTCTTTAACTTTTTCTTAATTACCTTTACGTTCTTTTTAACATCTTTTTCGAGCTCATTCTTAAATTTAGTTGCCTTTTTTATTGTCGTCTTTTTTACTTTTTTTGCTGCAGCAGCAGCCTGTACTCCCAATTCGGCTAATTCTTCACTCACAGTGTCTGCCGCGGCTCCTCTCACTATTTTTGACTGTTCCATTAAATCATCAAAATATTTATGTGCTTCCTGTAATAAACTCTGTACTTCCTCTGAATTTTCTGCCCAATCTGTAGCTTCTTGTCCTGATTCTGAGGCAACACTCTTTAATTCTCCTAATAAGGCCTTCCCGGGATTCTTTGATTTACTAAGGTCAGAACGAAGTTTCTTCCCTGATTTTTGAGCAAAAAATACTCCATACAATGCCCCTAGTGATACCGAAAACAAAAATCCGAATAATCGTTTCATTTTTTAAAACTATAAAATAACAACTCCGTTTTACAACAGGAGAAATTTTTTGTAAACTCCCTCAGCAAATTTCTATTGCTAAATTTACACTAAAATGTCTAAATCTTCTACCGTTGTTGTCCTTTGTGGATCTGAAAGCGACTTTCCGTTTGCAGAAAAAATTGTTACTCCTTTGAAAGAACATTTCACCGTAGAGCTCGTTGCGGCATCAGCACATAAAGAACCACAAAAAGTTCTTGAGATTATTGAACGATTTGAAACTGAAGAACGAATCGTATTTGTAACTATTGCTGGTCGAAGTAATGCCTTATCTGGATTCGTTGGAGCTAACTCACGACACGTGACTATTGCTTGTCCACCCTTTTCAGGAAAAGATGACTATCTTGTAAACATCCACTCAACACTTCAAATGCCGAGCAAAACACCGGTATTAACGGTTATTGATCCAGGGAATTGTGTCCTTGCAGTAGAACGAATATTAAACTTATAATCATTTTATAATGAGCCCAAAAAAATTCAAGGCCCCAACGGGAACTGGTGACATTTTACCAGATGATCACGATTATTTTACATTTGTAAAAAAAGCCGTCCGACATCGGTTTCGGCAATCAGGATTTCGTCGTATTGAAACTCCTGTTTTTGAGGAAACAGCTGCATTTGAACGAGCACTCGGAACTGATAGCGAAATTATTAAACGAGAAATGTACTCATTTTCTGATCCACGAGGACGAGATTTTTCTCTCCGACCAGAAATGACTACTGGTGTGGTCCGTGCATTTCTTGAACATAATTTAGAAGAAGGTCCTCTTCCTGCTGAATTATACTATTTCGGACGATGTTTTCGATTTGAGCGACCACAAGGTCGTACACAACGGGAATTCTGGCAATTTGGATGTGAAGTTTTGGGAGAATCCGATCCTGCTATTGATGCACAAATTATGTACCTCGGACACCGAATTTTGTCTGACTTACAGATTCGCGATGAATGTGAATTGAAAGTAAATACGTTTGGAACAATTGAAGATCGTGAGCGTTATATCGCCGCACTTGAGAATTTTTATGCAGGAAAAGAACGATCGCTTACTCCTGAAGGACGCGAAAGACTTGAACAAAAGAAATTCTTGCTTCTTCTGACTGATCCACGCAGTGATGATGAAAAAGTCTTGGCAGAAATGGCACCAAAAATTACTGATTATTTATCTCCTGCGTCTCAGGAATTCTTTGATCAAACTCTGTCATATCTCAACACTTTTGGAATTGAATATACTATTGATCCTACCTTAATTCGTCCTCTTCATTACTACTCTCACACAGTTTTTGAGTTCCGGATCAAGAGTTCTCGACAAAAAATACTCGTGGGAGGACGATATGACGGATTATTAAAAAAAATGGGAGCGAGTAAAACACTTGGAGGATGCGGAATGGCCGCTGGTATGGGACGTATCATGCAACTCATGCGTGACCTCGATGTCAAAATTCCTAAAAAAGACTCTCTTCAGATATTTGTGGCCGCTACTGGTCCTATTGCAAAAAAACACGCACTTCCTGTTCTTATTAAATTACGAGAAGCTGGATTTCATGCTGTTGGAGTATTAGGAAAAACTTCCATGGAAGAACAACTCACTCGTGCACAAAATTTCAGAGTTCCCTACACAATTCTGATGGGAGATCTCGAGGTAAAGAAAAATGAGGCAATTATTCGAAATATGGAAACAGGACGAAGTAATACAATCTCTGCCGATACTATTATTGAACATATGCAATCACTTCTTGGTAAAAAGCAAGATACTATGCGCCCCGATGAAGAAGCAAAAAAATGAAGCTCTTGCCTGAAGCGATTACAACTGCCATAGATGCTCTCTCTGACCTTCCTGGTATTGGAACCCGCAGTGCCGAAAGACTTGTCTTTTCATTATTAAAAAATGAAAGTGGTCTTGAAAAAAAAATCGGGAACTCTCTTGCAGAATTAAAAACATGCATAAAAGAATGTGACAATTGCTGTCATTTTGCAGAAACCGAACTATGTCCTATTTGTGAAAACTCCGAACGTTCTGATGCTGAGATTTGTATCGTAGAATCCCCAATGGATGTTTTGGCCCTAGAAAGAACACATGCCTTTCGTGGAAAATATCACGTCCTTCATGGAGTCATTAGCCCACTTGATCGAGTAACAGCCAGCGATATTCGCATAGAATCACTCCTCACTCGTGTATTAAGGGCTCCTCCCAATGAAATTATCATAGCTCTTCCTGGAACAACTGAGGCTGAGGCAACTTCAATGTTTCTCTCAGATCAATTAAAGCAAATGGGATACACCGCAAAAATTTCTCGCCTTGCACGAGGGATTCCTTCTGGAGGAGATCTCGATTATCTCGACGCCGGAACGCTCAGTCGCGCGATGCTGGATCGTCGAGAGGTTTAGTGCTGATATAGGTTTCTCCCTTTTTATTCTCGGCAATAAATATATTGTCTTTCATGCTTGCATCTGCCTGGTCAGCTAATATTTCAAGAATCCTTCTCCCCCCTTCTAACAAAACAACTTTAAATTTCTCAGCAAGCTTCAGGAAATCACAAGAACCATTTTTTTGATATTTCGTTTCTACCGCTTTCAACTTGTCCTTTAATGAAATTTCAATCATTTTTTTTTACTGTCTCAATAATATTCTGAATATCCTTCATTATAGAACCTCGTTCTGTATAACATTCTAATGAAAATGCTTCCAGCTTCTCTGGATCAACCCTATCTCCACTTAAATTAACAATATTTCGAATCTGCTTTTTTTGTCTCTCCAAAGGGAGATCTTCAATAAAAAATTCTTTTTCTGGTTTTTCTCGGTTCATTCTTTCGTATTTTAAAACACAACCCATATTTAACAGGTTTTCCACAACAGTCAATTCGTTTTTTATATATCCAACAAACTTTTCTTTTATTTTTCCTGCTCTCTCATTTATTTGTTTAATCCCTCTGCTGCGTTCATTGTAATATGTCGTTAAGTTCTTCTAAAAGTTTACTTACCGCTTCCTGTGTACCATATTCCTTTTCAAGAAATAAACGGTAATATTTTTCGTTATAAATCGCGTCTGCCCCTACCATAAAGGACGTTTCTTGTGCTAACTTCTCCTTGTACTGCACTGGTGTTAGCATATCTGGATACTCTGCCTTAATCACGTTAATTACCTCTTCCTGTGTACCATGTCGCATTTCAATAAACAAAAGGTAATATTTTTCGTTATAAATCGCGTCTGCCCCTACCATAAAGGACGTTTCTTGTGCTAACTTCTCCTTGTACTGCGCTGGTGTTAGCATATCTGGATACTCTGCCTTAATCACATTAATTACCTCTTCTTCTGCTGAACTCAGATTATTATCTTCTTGCATTTTCCTGGGTTGTTAATCATGTGAGTTTCACAAATAATACCGCTCGTGTTTAACAGGTCTTTAGCAATAGTCAATTTCTGTTTATACATTCAACCAACTTTTCTTCCATTTTCTCCACCACTTCATTTTTTGAGTAGGGATGAGATGAGATAGAAGAATTAGTATTTGTAAAAGAGAACGCTTCCCTCCTCTCGGAATCAGCAAAATCTCTGGATGCAGTGACTCAAATACTTCCGCATTTTTTCGTGCATTTTGCGTCTGCACCCACACTTGTTCCTCTTCTTGCTTATGATTGTGTAAAACCTCACATTTTGGATCAAAAGATATTTTCATTTCTTTTTGAGACAAACGATAGCCAAATTCTGTATCTTCAAATCCCCAACCCGTAAACTTGTCACTAAATCGCTCTTCTCCGATCAATTCCCGCTTCATGGAAATATTCGACGTATAGAAATGTCGCCAATTGGCTCCATGATTTTTTATCGAATGAAATGCAAACTGCGCATTATTTTCTAACCAATGATGAAATCCATCCTTCGCCAATTCAGGCGCCCAAGAAACTTTTCCCAACAACGCTACTTCCTTTTCCGGATGATCGGAGTGAAAGCCAGAAACTCTCTTAAGCCAATCTGGTTGTGGGATTGTATCATCTCCGAGAAAGACAATCACCTCCCCTGTCGCTCTTTCAATACCCCGATTTCTAGCACCACCAGCGTATGATTTTTCTTTGGTTGCGATAAAAGCAACCTGTGGAAATTCGTGCTCCAATTTAGCGAGAAATTCTCCCTCAACAGCGTCTCGCACTACGATAATTTCAGGTGCAATCGCGTCAAAACCATCCGAATTCACAATCGCCGCGAGTACGCCCTGAAGCGTATTTCGTCCAATTGTAGGGATGATTATTGAGAGTTTCATCTTTAATTATTTAACAACAAACCCGACGATTTTCCCGGGAACAAAAATTTCTTTTTTGATTTCGCCTTCGTTCAAATATTTCTGAACTTTCTCAAGTCCTTTTGCCATCGCAATCGCTTCCTCCTTACTCGCATCTTTTGGAAGTTGGAAATCTCCACGCAATTTACCATTTACTTGAACGGCATAATTCACCGTATCATCTACCAAAAATTTGGGATCGTACGTTGGCCATGGCGCATAGGCGATGGATTCTTTTTCTTCAAATACAGTAGACCAAATCTCTTCTGCCAAATGCGGAGCAAATGGAGAGAGTAAAATACAAATCTTCTTCATTGATCCTCTTGATACCTTCGTTTCCTTTTGCGCCTCATTAAAGAAGATCATTAACTGCGAAAGAGCAGTATTGAATTTGAAATCATCAATATCTTCCTCCACTTTTTTGATCGTCTGCCCAACAATTTTTCGAAATGCTGGCAAAGGACAACCCTCTATCATTTCTTTTTCATTAAATGTCCGCCACACCTTATCCAAAAACTTTCGCATACCACCTACAGCATCCGTTGCCCATGGTTTTGCTTGTTCAAAAGGCCCCATAAACATCTCATAAATTCGCAATGTATCGGCTCCAAATTCGGCCACAATTTCATCTGGGTTCACTACATTTCCTCGTGATTTCGACATTTTTTCTCCATCACTTCCGAGAATCAATCCCTGATTTACTAATTTTTTGAATGGCTCAACCGTATGTGTAAGACCTAAATCATACAAAACCTTGTGCCAAAACCGTGCGTAGAGCAAATGAAGTACCGCATGTTCAGTTCCACCAACATACAAATCAACACTCCCCCAGTACTTATCGGCTTCTTTTGAACAAAATTCTTGTTCGTTACTCGCGTCCATATAACGTAACCAATACCAACTACTTCCAGCCCAGTTGGGCATCGTAGACGTTTCTCTTTTGAATTCTTGTATTTCGACTCCCTCTGGTGCAGATTCTCCTTTTTTCAAAGTTTTTACTGTCCCTTCTGAAGTAAAATATCCCTTCACATTCACCCAATCCTCTGCTCGTGCTAATGGCGGCTCACCGTCTGCAGTCGGGTGATAGTCGTCGATTTCAGGAAGGATCAAAGGAAGTTCTGAGTCATCCAAGCCGTGTACTTTTCCATCTGTATCAAAAACCAATGGAATCGGCTCTCCCCAGAATCGCTGACGCGTAAAGATCCAATCTTGAAGTTTGAAATTCACTTTCTTTTTTCCTATTCCCTCTTTTTCTAAGCGCTCAATTATTTTTTCAGTTGCATCTTCTACCCAAAGACCTGTTAGTTCTTCTGAATTAATCATTTTTCCATAACTTGACTCATAACATATTCCCAAATCCTCCAAATGCTTTGTAAGTATTTCATTTGCTTCTGTATCTTCTTTTGTAATATCAAATCCTTCAAATAAATCGTTTACCTCATTGTCCCATCCTGGAATAAATTTATCAGACTTAATATATTTCCCTTTTCGCCAACTCCATGTAGCTGAATGAAGTACATACTTAATTTCAATTTGAGGCCCCTTCCCTAGGACATTCATTTTTTTTCTAAACTCAAAATCACGCTTATCATGAGCGGGAACGGCCATAATTGAACCTGTTCCATACCCCATCATTACATAACTAGTTATCCACACGGGGATTTTTTCTCCATTCACAGGATTAAGTGCATATGCTCCAGTAAACGCTCCAAACATTTCTTGTTTTTCTCTTTCCACTGCAGAAGTATTCACATATTTTTTTATACAATCTTCAACCTCAGCTCGTTGTTCGTCGGTAGTAATCTCCTTAACTCGCGGATGTTCTGGTGAAAGAACGAAATATGTTGCTCCAAAGAGAGTATCTGGACGAGTAGTAAATACTTGAACCTTTTCTCCTTCAAGATCAAAATTTACCTCCGCACCAACACTTTTCCCAATCCAATTCCGTTGTTGCGTTTTAATCGCCTCTGGCCATTCTTGTAATGTGTCCAAATCATCGAGCAGACGATCTGCATACTTCGTAATCCCAAACATCCACTGACGCAAATTCTTTCGCTCTACGGGCGTTCCACACCGTTCATGTGTTCCCTGCTCCACTTCCTCATTTGCAGCCACTACGCGACACTCAGGACACCAGTTCATAGCCATTTCCTTTTCGTATGCTAAATCTTTTTTGAACAACTGAAGAAAAATCCACTGCGTCCATTTGTAATATCCTTCATCTGTCGTTGCAAACTCACGTTCCCAATCATAACTGAATCCCAGTGATTGAATCTGGCGTTTGAATGTTTTTATATTTTCTGCGGTAGATGCCGCTGGATGTACTCCCGTTTTCAGAGCGTAATTTTCTGCAGGCAATCCAAAAGCATCCCATCCCATCGGATGAAGCACTTCAAATCCTTGATGTCGTTTCTTGCGACAAATAATATCTGTCGCTGTATATCCTTCCGGATGTCCCACATGCAAACCCGCTCCAGATGGATAGGGAAACATGTCGAGCGCGTAATATTTCTGTTTGTCAGAACCAGTTGTTGCAGCAAACGTTTTGTTTTGTTCCCAAAACTTCTGCCATTTCTGTTCTATTTCCTGATGATTGTATTTTGACATTCCTAAAGATAAAAGTACTCGCAGAGTTTACTCCCACTGCTCTCATTGTGCAAATATGTACATCTGAAATTTGTCATTTTCGTCAACTCATGATACTATACATGGTAATTCATTATTTTATAAAAATGACAAAGAAAAAAACAAACAAAACGTCTTGTTGCAGCGACAACAAAAAGCTTCACTTAATTTTTATTATTTTTATTATCCTTGTTACTGCAGGAGTAATTCTCTTATCTAGTTATGAGAAACAACCCGACGGCCTTTTCCGGGATAAAACTAAGCTACCGGTCATGGCTAAGCCTCCTGTTATTGAAATGATTTCCGATACGGTAGAAGTTACTATTAAAAATCCTAAGAAAAAAGTCTCTACAGAAGATGTTCTTCTCATTCTTGATAAAGAAAATTCTATTCTAATGCCAAAAATGACAACTTCTGAAAAACTCGTAAAAACATTTCTTAATCACTACAATCAAGAACGATTCAAAGATGCCTGTGATATTATTATAGATACAAAATGTGATGATAAAATTAATGGTTCAGTTGCACGTTTTGGTGAAGAGTTTGGAAAAATGGATGGTGGATATCAAAATGTTTCTGTGAAACAAGTAGATCTTCCTGATTTCCACAGTGATGTCGTTTGTGTGGGATATGATTATCGATACAAAACAAGTACAAATCCAAACCTTATTCATGAAACAATGAGTTTCTATCTACAGGATGGAAAAATTACCTACCGAATTTGTGAAGGGAAAACACGTGGTGATGTAGACCTCGGATGTCCGATGGCCTCTCGCAAAGACTTCTGTCTATAAGAAAAAAGAAATATTTCAAAAAAGGCAGTCCCCTGGGGCTGTCTTTTTTTTTATATACACAATCATAAAATCTCAGGCAGCTCATCACTATTCAAATGCCCTCTCCCAGGACATTTTTTGAATGTTGCGCCTAACTCATTCGCCAGGGTTTCAGACCTCTCTAAGGAGATAAAAGGATCGTTCTCTGCTCCCAATACATCAATTTTTCTAATATTTTTTTTCAAAACTTCTTCATTCCATGGAGCAGTAAAAAATGTTTTCACTTCCTCAATCCCACAGTCATCTGGTGCTGGTGCAACTAATATTAATCGTGCTACTGATATTTGTTTTTCAGATAACCATTGTAATAAAAATGAACCACCGAGTGAATGTCCTATCAAAACAGATTCTTCATTCACTTTTGATGCATAATTTTCTTCCCAATACGCACACCACTCTTCGTATTCCGGAATTTCTGTATTTGGAAAATCTGGAACAAAAACTTCGTTCCCCTTCTTTTTCTCAATAGCTTTCAACCATGGAAACCAATTCGTTGTAGAATCTCCTCCCCATCCGTGTAAAATAAATAATCGAGTCATTATTTATAATATATCATCTTTATACTGGCATAAAAATTGTTAAGATTGCAGCAATTAGGTTTACATTTTCTTAGTGATCGAAAAGAAAAGAGAAAAAGGGTAAACTAGCGGGATTTATAATCCCTCAAATTAAATGTATCCCTCCGACCAATTGCTTCA
>Ga0307988_1000628_pt1 | contig 23495 bp, 21 predicted proteins | sample EllFjometagen183_FD_203166 | JGI IMG/M metagenome (GOLD analysis project Ga0307988, IMG submission 203166) | Marine microbial communities from Ellis Fjord, Antarctic Ocean - #183 | ecosystem: Environmental > Aquatic > Marine > Unclassified | place: Southern Ocean | collected 2014-10-08 | reverse complement strand
TTGATCCGGACATTGCTGGTGTAAATCCAAAAGAATGCCTGTTCCGAATTTTTAAAGATGTTCGATTTTCAAAAGACAAGCGACCCTATAAAACTAATTTTGGAAGTTTTATTTCCAAAGAAGGCAGAAAAAGCATTTATCCTGGGTACTACTTTCATATTGAACCCGGCCAAAGTTTTGTGGGTGGCGGAGTTTATATGCCACAGTCCGAACAACTACGTGCCATCCGTAATTATATGGCAGAACATGGACAAGAGTTTTTAGAAATTAAAAATGAACCTCAATTTCAAAAAATATTTGAAATGTACGACGACCAGTTAAAAACTGCACCTAAAGGATTTCCAAAAGACCATGAATTTATAGAGATATTAAGGTATAAATCGTTCGCTTTTTCAAGCCACTTTGAGGATCGGAAAATTACCGGAGATGATTTTGTTAATCATGCCGTGCAGGCTTTTAAAAAATTGCATAAAGCCAATGTATTTTTAAGCGACGCTTTTAAAAATAAAACAGAATAACAGTTGCAATTTTTTAAAATTTATAATTATATTTGTTGAATAAGACCCATTTTTTTAATCTTCCCGATTATAAAAATACACCCCGGTTATCCTGACTGGGGTTTTTTTTGCCTCAAAAGATTTCAATAAACACCTTTAAATAGTAGTTAACAGGCTTAAATAGTTATTCATTGTTATGAACAAATATTGCCAAAATACAAACAGAAAACTATTTTTATACTTCAAACTATTATTTAATTAAACTATGAAACGAGTATTACTTCTATTTGCATTATTTGCATTCGCTGTGTCTGTTAGTGCACAAAACGTTCAAACCCACTACGATTTTGGCAAAGACAGAGGTTACATTACAACAACTGTAGAAATGTTTAAACCTGACAAAACAGGAAATACCTTTTTCTTTATTGATTTTGACTATGGAATTCCTGGACACGAACACATGAGTAACGCCTATTTTGAAATTGCTCGTGTAATGACATTGGGTAAAACTTCTCCGTTTGGCTGGCATGCCGAATACAACGGCGGTTTTGGAAAAATCCCAAACCTCGATGGTTATTTTTCTGTCAACAATGCATGGTTAACCGGTGTAGACTATTCCTGGAATGCTGAAGATTTTTCAAAAGGAGTTACACTTAAAGTGATGTATAAAGGAATTCAAGACAAACAAAGCTCTGTTCAATTTACCGGAATTTGGTACCTTAATTTTGCCAATGAAAAATTGTCTTTCACAGGGTTTGCCGATTTCTGGAAAGAAGACTCAGACTTTAACTTCGATGGTACAACCGACGCTACCTGGATATTTTTAGCCGAACCTCAACTTTGGTTTAATGCCTCTAAAAAGTTTGCAATTGGAACTGAAATTGAATTAAGTTCAAATTTTGCTGGAATGGAAGGCATTAATGTTATGCCAACTTTGGGCGCAAAATATACATTTTAAATAAAAAATTATGCTTGAGAAATTTTTCAAACTAAAAGAAAATAAAACTACTGTTAAAACAGAAATATTGGCCGGTATAACCACATTTATGACCATGGCTTATATTTTAGCAGTAAATCCGGACATTTTAAGTGCTACCGGAATGGACAAAAACGCACTGTTTACGGCAACCGCACTCTCTGCATTTGTTGCAACTATGGTTATGGCTTTGGTTGCAAAACTGCCATTTGCACTTGCTCCCGGAATGGGACTTAATGCATTTTTTGCTTTTACCGTAGTTTTAGGAATGGGACACAGTTGGCAATTTGCGATAACCGCCGTATTTCTCGAAGGTATTATCTTTATAATTTTAACTGCATTTAATATTCGCGAACTTATTGTAAATGCAATTCCTCTTCCGTTGAAACACGCTGTGTCAGCAGGTATTGGATTGTTTATTGCTTTTATTGGATTGCAAAATGCAGGTATTATTATCAATAACGATGCAGTGTTAGTTGGCTTAGGAGATATGGGTTCGCCTGCAGTATTAATTGCCTTAGGTGGCGTTCTTTTAATTGGCGTTCTTTTGGCATTAAAAGTGAGAGGTGCTTTACTTATAGGAATTTTCGCAGCTACTATTGCCGGACTTCCATTTGGTGTTACACATCTTCCAGAAGGAAATTTAGTTGATGCTCCACCATCTTTGGCTCCAATTTTCTGGAAATTTGAATTCTCTAGTATTTTAACTTTTGATATGCTAATTGTTCTGTTTACCTTTCTTTTCGTTGATATGTTCGACACTGTTGGAACATTGGTTGGAGTGTCTTCAAAAGCCGGTATGCTTGATAAAGACGGTAAAGTCCCACGCGTAAAACAAGCACTTTTTGCCGATTCAATCGGAACATTTTTTGGTGCAATTTTCGGAACAAGCACAGTTACTACTTATGTTGAAAGTGCGTCGGGCGTTGCAGAAGGAGGAAGAACCGGACTAACTTCGTTAACAACTGCTTTGTTATTTTTAGTTGCACTTTTCTTTTCACCATTATTTACAATGGTACCTGCCGCAGCAACGGCACCTGCTTTAATTTTGGTTGGATTCTTTATGATGTCACCAATCTTAAAAATAGATTTCGATAATTATACCGATTCTATCCCTGCATTTATTACAATAATTGCAATGCCACTCACTTATAGTATAGCAGAGGGAATTGTATTTGGAATGCTTTCTTATGTTTTATTAAAACTATTAACAGGAAAAACAAAAGACATTTCAATTGTTATGGTTGTTTTGGCAGTTCTCTTTATCCTGAAATTCTTTATTTGAAAAATCACTTCAAATAAAACTGAAAATATTTAAAGGCACTTTGTAGTGCCTTTTTTTGTTTTTACTATTTTTGTTGCGAATGAAAACTTAAACAAGCTGGTTTCATTCATTAGCTGACGAATATTGAGGGTAAAATTTTTGGTTCTTTTTTCATTTTATTTTGCGGGCTGTTAGCTCAGTTGGTTTAGAGCATTACCTTGACAGGGTAGGGGTCACTGGTTCGAATCCAGTACAGCCCACGATTTTATAACTCCGGTTATGTTTTTTGTTTATAGATTCTATTCAGAAAAAAATCTATTATGTTAGACTTAGGATTTGTTAGTGCCATTCTCGCCGAAAAAAGTTTCGAAGAAGTAATTGAATTTGCTTCTGCCAACCAATTTAAATGTGTTGAAATAATGTGTTGGCCAGTTGGCAAAGCGGAACGCAGATATGCCGGAGTAACTCACATTAATGTTGATGAAATTAACGAAACTAAAACTGATGAAATTAAATCAGTCCTGCAAAAAAATAACATCTACATTTCTGGATTAGGATACTACCCCAACCCACTCGACGCAGATAATATACAAGCTGAATTTTATATTGAACACATAAAGAAAGTAATTCGGGCAGCTGCGAAATTGGGAATTCCGGTGGTAAATACTTTTATTGGCCGCGACCCTGTAAAAAGTGTGGAAGACAACCTTGAAAAATTTGCAGAAGTTTGGCCGGGAATCATAAAAGTTGCTGAAGAAAACAATGTGAAAGTTGGTATCGAAAATTGCCCGATGTTTTTTACACGCGACGAATGGCCGGGCGGAAAAAATCTGGCTACAACTCCTGCAATCTGGAAAAAAATGTTCGAGATTATTCCAAGTCCAAATTTTGGATTAAACTATGATCCGTCTCACTTGGTTTGGCAACAAATGGACGAGGTAAAACCCATTTATGATTTTAGCGAAAAGCTTTTTCACATTCATTTAAAAGATGTAAAAATGTTTCGCGACAAATTAAATGAAGTTGGAATTATGGCTTATCCTCTCGATTATCATTCACCAAAAATACCCGGACTGGGCGATGTAAACTGGCGTGGATTTTTCTCTGCACTAACATCGGTAAAATATCGTGGCCCGGTTTGTATTGAAGTTGAAGACAAAGCTTTTGAAGACTCGGAAGAAGATGTAAAAAGTGCAATTTTAACCAGTCGGAATTATTTGAAACAGTTTTTGGATTAAACTATTTTTCCAATTTTTAATACGAATTAAAACTACTCATTTCCGATAGCGGTTTGCGAATTTTTTCCCTTTGCTTATAGTCATCCGGAAAATAACCAAGCGTAATAACCAGACCAATTCGTTTATTTTTAGGGATATTCAATAATTGTTTAATCTTCTTTTCATTGAACCATCCAAGCATGCAGGTTCCAAGCCCCAATTCGGTAGCTTGCAAACAAAAATGTTCGGCTGCAATTCCAATATCAATTAAAGGAAACTCGCGATTTTTTATGCTTCCCCCTATTTGTGTGATTACCTTTGGTTTTTCAATAATCAAAATTGCCAGCACCGGAGCCTGTGGAGCAAATTTATTAAATGCAATTACTTTGCTAAATGTGGCATTGGCAACCTTGTTTTTTAATTCAGGTTCGTCCACAATTATTAATTTCCAGGGTTGCGAATTACTAGCAGAAGGAGCGAAACGAACTGCTTCAATTAAGGCATCAATTTTTTCCTTTTCAACAGGTTGTTCTGAATATTTTCGCACACTTTGTCGCAGTTTTATTAGTTCTCTAAAATTCATAGCAATTTTACTTTGTAAGCTAAAATAGATAAATTTGTTATTATTCGTTCAAAACTTTTTCAAATCAATTATATAAAATATGAAACAAAAACCAGATAGTTTAGTCCTCAACGACATTAAGAATTTTGGAAAAGACTTTACTAAAGAATTTTCCATTCCTCAAAGATTATTGGGGAAAACCGGAGAAAAACTTTCGGTCATCGGGTTTGGTGGAATTATGTTGAATGATAATTCGCAGGAATTTGCCAACGAAATTGTTGCTAAAGCATTCGAAATGGGCGTGAATTATTTCGATGTTTCGCCGAGATACGGAAATGCTGAAGATAGACTTGGGCCTGCTTTAAAACCATTCCGAAAAGAATGTTTTTTGGCTTGCAAAACCCGAGAACGAGATGCAAAAGGGGCACAAAAAGATTTAGACAGTTCATTAAAAAAACTTCAAACCGACCATTTTAATTTGTACCAAATGCACGAATTAAGTTCTGTTGAAGAAGTTAGGCAGGCATTTTCTACAGGCGGTGCAATGGAAACAATTATTAAAGCCAAAGAAAGTGGCAAAATAAAACACATTGGATTTTCTGCTCACTCGGTTGATGCTGCTTTGCTTGCCATGAAAAATTATGATTTTGACTCGATTCTCTTTCCCATAAACTTTGCCTGCTGGAATGCAGGAAATTTTGGCCCGCAGGTTTTTGACGAAGCAGAAAAAAGAGGAATGGGAATTTTGGCATTAAAAGCAATGGCATTAACGCATTTAAAAAAGGATGAAAGTTTGGTTTTCAAAAATACATGGTACCGCCCAATTGACGATGAAAAAATTATGAAAATAGCGCTTAAATATACTTTGTCAAAAAGCGTTACTGCTGCCATTCCTCCCGGACAATACACTTTATTTTTTAAAGCATTGGAGTTTATGAATGATTTTGATTCGATTTCAGAATATGAAACAGCTAAATTACTCGCACTTGCAAAAATTACCATGCCGATTTTTATGCACGAATAAAATTCAATTTCAAAAAACTCTTTTTTATTCGTTTTAATTTTTAACTATCTTCGTAGAAACCTACTTTGTATTCAACTAAAATCGAAAATTATGAAACGCAGAACATTTATCAGAAACAGCGCACTTAGTAGTCTGGCACTTTCAATTCCTGCTATTAGAAGTTTTGGAAATAATTTTTCTCCTGATTTTCAGATTCCAAAACGTATTCTTGGAAAAACCGGCGAAAAACTTTCGGTTATAGGATTTGGAGGAATAATGCTAAATAATAATCCGCAGGATTTTGCAAACGAACTGGTTGCCAAAGCGTACGATTTAGGAGTTAACTACTACGATGTTGCACCCAATTATGGAAATGCCCAGGAAAAAATGGGACCAGCATTAAAACCATTTCGTAAGAATAGTTTTTTGGCATGTAAAACTCATATGAGAGATGCTGTTGGTGCACAAAATACACTGGAAGATTCGCTAAAAAAATTAGAAACAGACTATTTCGATTTGTACCAACTTCATGCCCTAAGTTCGGTAGAGCAGGTTGAACAATGTTTTGGCCCGGGAGGTGCGATGGAAACAATTGTACGAGCTAAAAAGGAAGGTAAAATAAAACACGTTGGGTTCTCTGCTCACTCGGTGGATGCTGCATTACTTGCCATGAAAAACTATGATTTCGATTCCATTTTATTTCCTTTAAATTTTGCCTGTTGGAATGCTGGAAATTTTGGACCTCAGGTTTATGCCGAAGCCGAAAAACAAAGAATGGGAATTTTGGCCTTAAAAGCAATGGCTCTAACTCCATTGAAAAGCGGGGAAGAAAAAATATTCAAAAATGTGTGGTACCGGCCAATCCAGGATGAGGAAGTAATGAAAATGGCACTGAAATATACACTTTCGAAAAACATTACTGCCGCAGTTCCACCAGGAAAAAATACTCTGTTTTTAAAGGCGTTGGAGTTTATGAATGAATATGAACCAATTACAGAAAATGAAACAAACAAATTGTTGGCTTTGTCTAAAGTAACAAAACCCATTTTTATGCATGCCTAATAGTAAAGAATGTCATCTTTATTATTAATATTAAAAGGTGACATTCTTTATTTATTGAACTTTTATACCATCATTTCTATCCCATTCATAGTTCCACATTTTCATATATTCTTCGCCAGGTAAGAAATTATCGTTGGTAAGCTGAAGTATATTCTGTAGTTGTTTTTCCAAATCGGATTGAATAAATATGTATTCGTCGAAACCGATTAAATTATTCATTTGAAACGTGTCTTGAACATTGTCGTACAACAACCACGGCCCATTTAAATCGCGAACATAAGTATATTTTTCAGTACGAACTCCCCGATATTCTCTTCCTCCATTTGCATAATTCCACTGATGAAAAGGAACTGCACATTGAATTAAAACAGCTTCGTTTTCCGGCTCTTTTTCACCAGTTAAAACAGTTGAATAATCAGTTCCTTCAACCGTTTTCGGAATTTCAATTCCCGACAAACCCAGCAATGTCGGTAATATGTCAGGCGTATTAATTGGCATTTCAACCTGCTTTTGGTCTGTCCCTAATTTTTCAGGAAATCGCAAAAGAAAAGGAACTAAAAGCGATTCGTCCCAAGGTTGTTGTTTCTTTTTATTTCCATGAGAATACAACATGTCGCCATGGTCGGAAGTAAAAATAAAAATTGTATTTTCATCTATTCCCGATTCTTTAACAGCTGCTAATAATTCTTTCATGCAATCATCCAACGCTGCAATATGGGCGTAATATCCTGCAATATCATTTCTTGCTTTTTCGCGTAATTCTTCAGGCACATTTGGGCGAGTTTTAATATCGTCGGGCGAAAACATATTCTGGTATTTTTCGGGTGCAGTGTGGTACGGTGAATGTGGCGGCCCCCACGAAAGCATCAATAAAAAAGGGTTTTCATCATTCGATTTTTCTTGAATATATTCAATTGCCGATTTGGTTTGTGCAATAGCGTCGTACTCTTTCCACTTTAATTTTTCATTCGAATCTTCGTAGTAAAACGAATTGTTATAATCGTGTGTACATTCCAGTACTTGCCAAAAATCAAAACCCTGCCTGCGTTCTTTAGGGATAAATTTTAAACGGGCTTTAAAAGTTTCTTCGTTCGGTTCATGACCATTTAAATGCCATTTGCCAATGTAACCAGTTTCGTATCCTGCATTTTTATAAATCTTAGCAATCGAATTTGCTTCCGGGTTTAAGGCTTTGTCGTTATAAAAAACACCATGAGTTAATGGATACTGCCCGGTTAACAAACTGGCCCGGTACGGACAACAAACCGAACAGCCCGAAACGGCATTTGTAAAAACCGCACTCTCCTCGGCAAGTTTATCAATGCTTGGAGTTTTGACAATTGTATTCCCATTGTAACCAACATCTTGTGCCCTCCACTGGTCGGCAAAAACAAAAATTACATTGGGCTTTTGAATTTCTTTTTGAGTACAACCCCAAAATAATAATAAAACAAAGACCGGGAAAAATTTATATTGCGAGATAAAACATCTATTTAAATTATGAGAATAATTCATTTGAACTCATCTCTATGATTTTTACCAATTAATATTTTTTCAGTTTTTTCTCTCTCTTTTCCGCTTTTTTTTCTTTTGCACTTTTAAGTGCCTCTTTTTTAACGTTTTTCTTTGAGTCTTGCGATTTTGCCATGATATTGTTTTTTAACTGTTTATAATCTTTTCTAAATGCAATTCTAAAATCACTATTGTAAAGCTACATTCTTATTTTAATTTATTAAGAAATACTTGAAAATAATGTGATTCTCTTTTCCATCCAAACGAATATTTTTAACTGCCTTTTAGAATTCTTTATAAATTAGGATCACCAGCACAAACATAAAAAAAGCGGTATCATTTTTTTTGATACCGCCGAAAATTGATAGCCAACAAAACAGGATGGCTGATATTATATAGTGTTAACTGAACGATAAAAACTGGTTTTCATGGCTTTGAAACAGTTTCAATATCTTTTACAAATGTTGTGCCAAAAATAACTTGAAAACACCTAAAAATAATGATACATAACTATTCTGCTGCCACTAAAAACAGAAAAGGTATCTGTTCATAAATTTACGAACAGATACCTTTAGCTTTAATTAACCAAACTAATTCTATTGCATAGAATTCTTAAAAAAATTTATTATTCTTCTCTTTCCCCAATAGCAACCATTGGATCACTGTTAGGTGAACCAGCCGACTGGACAACATGTGCCAAAGGTTCAACATTTTTCTCTGACCCTTCGTAACCAGTTGTTTGGTTTAATATATTTTTTACGTTACCAATAATGTATGGCTCATAAATGGGCCAAAAGATATGCATTGGATCGATAGTAAATTTTACAGAAGAAGATACCGGGCTGGTTACCCCATCTCTGAAAAAATTGTTTTTATCCATCATACGGTTATAATAAAAACTGCTAGCAGAAAGCGATTTTTCCATATCAATACCATCCCATGAATATGTGTTGCCAATGTAATCTTGTTTACCCGTTTTAGCGAAAATTACAGAAATGCGTACTAACTCGTCGTGACGGTATTCTTCTCCCCATAATTCTCGGTTTCGTTCGTCCAGTATGGTTCCAATTCCTTCCATTTGTACATCTGTAGCTGTGTACATATGAAGCGAATTGGCTCTTTGACGAATGACATTTACATCATCAGCACATCCCTGATAATCACTCTGCCAGAACCGGGCTTCAGCTCTTAATAAATAAACTTCTGCCAAACGTAAAATATACATGTCAGCCTGTCCTCCATTTTGTCTATGAGGATTGTCGTTATCGTACACCCAGAATTTATAAATAGGATATCCGTACCAGTTACGGATGGTATCTATGCACAGAAGGTTATCTTGCTGAACTCTTTGTTCCAGAGGTAAATCAGGATCTTTATAAAGCCTTATTGGTTTCATCCACCATTCAGTTCCTTTTAAACCATCTTCATCGTATAATACATATTTCATTTCAAACCAGTTACCAGTTTTATGACGATAATCCACCGTATCTATATCACCTTTAAAACGCCAAACTTCATACTGGCTATAATTTGTCGGACGAGCAAAACCTTGTCCGCGTCCCCATTTCATCATCATAGAACCTGTACCTTGTTTCGTATTTATCCCTTTCTTTCCATCCGGAGTCTGGACTCCATATTTGGTAGTAGAGAAATTGGCACCATAAGCCCTAATTTGCTGAGAGCTACCCAAAGCATTACCTTCATATCCCCATTCATTGGTTATCATCCAAATACCTTCTTTGTTATTTACACGATTTGCATTCCACTCCTGGTGCAAGTAATTAATGGCATCGGCGGGAACAAAGCAACTCCTGCCGGCAATTATAGTATCGTTGTATGGATGTCTGTTAGCGCCAATTTCCACAGTTTCAACATCCACGTCAGCATCTGTTACTAAAGCATATTCTCCATTATTAATTACAGCATCCATTTGTGCTTCTGCATCCGTAAATTGTTCATTTAGCATATAATATTTTGCCAGCAACATCCTAACAGCCGCATTTGGTGGCCTTCCGGTAACTACTTCGCTTTTGGATTTTACATATTGTACTGCCCATTCCAAATCGGTAATCATCTGTTCCCAGATTCCTTGCATATGAAATGCTTTAAAATCCTGTCTTGCGGAAGTTATTGACTTTAAAGGAAAGGCACAATTCCCAAACTGCATGGTTTGTTGCATATACAAAAGTGCTCTTAAAAAGTAGGCACTTCCTAAAAGATGATTTCGTTCTACATCACTTTCTCCACCTGCCCATTCAACCTGATCGATGTAATCGATTACTGTATTGGCATTCTTTAGGTTAATGTAACAAGTACGGTAAAATGTAGTTGCCCTATTAGTCTGATTTTGAGATGGATTTTGGGGCGTGGCATACGTCCTCATATCAATATATCCATCGGTTGGCCTGGCTACAATTACTGATACCACTGAATTGTCGCTCGTGTTCTGCTGGAACATATGGCTTTCATTATCACCATTAATTTGGTCAAAAACCCCTTTTATGGCTGCATCCAACGTTGTTTGTAAGCCGGCTGCATCTACATAAGTATTTTCCGGGCTTAGAAAGGACATCGGGGACTTCGTAAGGAAATCTTCACCACAAGACATGGTTATGACGACCAAAATTGTCAGAATTATATATTTTATTCTCTTCATATCTTTATTTTTTTATTATTCAGTTAAACCTTAAAACGAAAAATCAACGCTAAATGAGTAGATCCTGGGCATTTCTAATCTTGATTCAGGATCACCAAGTTCCCATTTTGTCCATACCGCTGCATTTTCAATATTAAATGCAATTCGTGCATTTGAAAACTTCACGGCTTCCAATATATCCTTTGGTATTGTATATCCGAATGAGACATTTTGTAAACGCACATATGATCGAGATGCCCAAATGTCCAAATTTGCTGGTACAACTGAATTGATCCGTGCGTAATCGTTAATCGGATTATCTGGTGTCCAGTAAGGAATTTTATACCAATTGTGGTTTTTAATATATTGTTGAGCATTATTTAAAGGCAAAGTGGAGCCTCCTTTGTAACCCAGTTTAGAAAGAAAAACGAACCCGAGGTCGAACTGTTTATAAGTAAAATCATTAGTAAATGTAATGTGCCACGGATTAGATCTAGTTCCCTGATAAACTTTATCGAAGGTATTAAGTTTACCATCGTCGTTTTGGTCTATTATTCTAAAATCGCCAGGAAACAGATTGTATAAGGCTGCCTCTGCTTCTTCACCCAGCTGATATACGCCATCGGTTTCATAATCCCAAATTACATCTTTGTCTTCACCAATAAACCAGCCGTTATCCGTATCGTTTGGTTCTACCATTACAGGATTTCCATTACTATCTAAAACTGCATTCCCCGCTTCATCTGTTTTAACTATTTTTTCACCAGTAAGGGAAACAATTTCATTTTTATTAAAATGAATATTTAAGTTACTTGTCCAGAGAAAGTCTCCTTTTTCAATATTTATAGTATTTATTGCCAAATCAAATCCTGAATTTTTAAGATTACCAACATTGGTTGTTACAGAACTGAATCCTGTGATAATTGGTAATACTTTATCCAACAGAAGATCTGTTGTTTCTGAAGTATAAATATCCAATGAACCTCTTAATCGGCCATCCCAAAATCCATAATCAATTCCAAGATTCCACGCATCATTTTTTTCCCATGCAAGATCGTTGTTTCCCAATCTGTTAACTGAAAGATAGGATGATAATGCATAACCGTTATCATATAACAGGAATTTATCGTCGCTTAATTGGGCGTAAGCTGCATATGCCCCTAAACCACTACTATTACCATTTACTCCCCACGACAATCGAAGTTTAAGAAAATTAAACCATGATGGCATGGACGACATAAACTCTTCGTTGGACAACGACCATCCGGCAGAAATGGATGGGAATGTAGCATATAAATGTTTGGAACCGAAACGGGAATAACCGTCACGTCGAATGGAAGCCGACAAATGGTAGAGCGATCCATAAGAATAGTTGACACGACCCATTAACGCAGTTCTGGAGTTTGATTCATCACTTGAATCGTTGGATGGCTGTAGTCCAAAGGCCATCTCATGAAAACCTAATGCGGCATTTGGAGATAATTGAGAAGTGAAAGCATCGGTGTACCAGCTATTATTTTCTTCAGCATTCCATAATCCGGTAACATCAAATCTGTGCGAACCAAACTCTTTATTCCAGTTAAGAATATTATCTGTCTGCCATCCATAGTCTTTGTTGTGTCTTCTCCTTATTTCCCCTCCATGCGTCCAAAGTGGGTGTACAGGATCATTAAATTGAAATCTTGTTCTGATATCGAATCTTTGAGTAAACCTTGAAGTGAAAGTAATTCCGAGGGGCAAATTTAGTTTGGCATATACGGTTGGAAATACTCTGTATCTGTCAAACTCTCTTGTTATGTATGCAGGATTCAACAAGGGATTACTTCTGTTTGAACCTGCAGCTGCCAAAGCTAAATTTTCTTTTATTTGTTCCTCTCCGACAGACCATGGACTATCGTAAGGTGAAAGTGTTTCATATCCACCGCTACTAACCGGCTCCTGGCCTTCATCTTCATAAGAAAAATTGGCATTAAATCCAACATTTAAATAATCGGTTACCGAAACATCAAGATTAAAGCGTGACGTAATGGATTTAAAACTTTCACCTACCTGAACCGATTCATTGTCTCTCATTCCAACGGACCAATAATAAGATACACGGTCTCCCTTGCCAGAAACACTTACGTTATAATCTTTTCTTTGACCGGTATGAAACAACCAATCTTGCCAGTCGTATTTGTTTCCGGCAAAATAATTTTCTTTTTCACTTGCTTCAAAACCCACATTATTTAACCAGGCTGTTGAAATAATATTCATATCCGTTTCTCCGGAAATATCATTTGCAGCTAACCAGTCAGCTTTGTATTGATCAGGAACTCTGTCATACGGTTCAAATACAGACCAATCATCCAGTAATAAATTACCAACTGATTCATTCATGTCCACCAGCCAATCTATTACTTCTTCACTATTATGTGAGGTTAATCTTTTAGAGCTGGTAACAATTCCGTATTTCGCATTAACACGAATTATTGGCTTGCCAACCACACCGGTTTTAGTAGTAAAAACTACCACACCATTCGATGCCCTTGAACCATAAATTGAAGCTGCGCTGGCATCTTTTAGTACATCAACACTTTTAATGTCATTTACATTAATTTCAGATAAAGAACCATTAAAGATAACTCCATCTAAAACAATTAACGGAGCATTTGCTGCTCTCTCGTCACCATCGTTGGCTTTAATTGTATTGTCACCTCTAATAAAAAAATCAGGGGTAGCATTTGCAGACGTGCTATACTCAACTTTTAAACCAGGAACAGACGATCTTAGTAAGTCTGCTACACTTTCAGGTTTATATTTCATAAGCCGTTCAGCATCTACATTAACAATGGCACCAGTCAAATCTTTTTTTCGGGCCGTACCATAACCAATTGTCACAATTTCGTCTAATCCAATTGCGTCAACTGTCATGGTTACATCCATAGTACTTTGATTGCCAATTGCAATTTCCTGTGTTTTCATTCCTATAAACGAAAGCACAATTGTGGCGTTTTCTGGAACATTGCTTAATGTGAAATTACCATCAATGTTAGATACAGTACCAATAGTAGTTCCCTTAACAACAATTGTTGCGCCGGGAATAGCCACTCCATCTTCTCCGGTAATTTTACCTGTTAAGGTTCGTTGCGACTGTTCTGTATTACTGCCGTTTGAATTACCAAAAGCCAGTACAGAACCAAAGAAAAAAATGCTTATGACCCAAAAAAGTCGGAGCATTCTTACTGCAGGTTTTTGAAAAGAATTACATGTTTTTTTCATACTCTTGCAAAATTTAGGTTTATAAAATCGAAATTATTAGATATAATAAGTTGAATGAAAAGCATGATTTTTTCTGGTACTATCATAGGAATAGTTCAGATTAGTTTAGTAATCAGTTAAAAGTACAAATATTTAACAAAAAAGAAAGCAATAATTCCAAAAAACTGTACAGTTCATTATTTATCAGGCTTCAATTTCTTAGGTGCTAACTAATATTACCATATTTATGATTATGTAAAATGTAGCCTAATAATTACAATTCAATAAAATCGAAAAAATGATAGTTTAACAATGAACAGCCGTCTGCCAATAAAAATAACATTACTGATTAATAACCAATTACGAATAATTGACTTTCGATAATACTTTTTAAACTTCACAAATACTCACAAGCACTAAGATTATCTTCAGTAAATTAATAGGTGGATTTTTATCTGCGCTTTTTCAAAACAAAACCCTTAGAAAGTTGAAACGGTTTTTACCAACAAGCGAATCACATTCTCGACATTCTGATTAAAAACTTTTATTACCTCTTCCCAGGTAACCGGAGCCTCATCGGTTTTCCAGCAGTCGTAGTCGGTGCTGAGTGCAATGGCAGCGTATGGAATTTCCAATTCGTTTGCTAAAATACATTCCGGTGCAGTTGACATATTTATTACATCGGCTCCCCATAAACGAAACATATTCGATTCTGCACGTGTAGAAAATCGTGGACCTTCAATTGTAATTACTGTTCCTTTAGTATGAAAATTCAACTTTAGTTCAGCCGCAGTTTCAATTAATTTCAACCTCATCATTTCATCAAAAGGATCTGCCATAGGAGTGTGATTTAATTCACCATCTGCAAATTTTTCATGAAAAGTAATTTTTCGAAATCGGGTAAAATCAATAAATTGATCAAGAATTACAATATCACCTCTTTTGATTTCTTCTCGCAAACTTCCACAGGCAGTGGTTGCTAAAATGTGGGTGCAACCCAATTCTTTTATTGCCCAAAGATTCGCCCGATTATTAACTTGAGTTGGCGGAATAGAATGATTTCTGCCATGCCGTGATAAAATAGCTACTTCTACTCCTTCTATTTTGCCGCTTATAAAACTTGACGAAGGATTTCCGTACGGTGTTTTAATATTTATCGTATTGGAGTTTTGTAAGATGGCAGGATTTTCTAAACCCGAGCCGCCGATAATTGCAATTTTTTTCATAATCTGCTAAATTCCAAATTTCAATAATCAAATCTCAAATAAATTCCAAAAATCAATGATATAAACACCAAACCTTCGATAATAACATTTTATGAAATTGGATTTTATTTGAAATTTCCTAATTTGAATTTTTGGTTATTATTTGTTTTTTGGTGCTTGTTAATTGTGATTTTTCTTTTCAGGAAAAAGCCTTAAAATGCTTTCTTTATTAGCTTCACAAACTCCTCGTTCTGTAATTAACCCAGTCACCAATCTTGCCGGGGTAACATCGAAACCAAAATTTGCAACATTACTTTTTTCAGGAATTAAACGAACAATCTGAATGCCACTTTCGGTCCAGCCTTCAATTTCCGAAACTTCTTTGGGGTCGCGTTGTTCAATTGGAATTTCTTTAACTCCATCCTCAGTTACCCAGTCGAAAGTTGAAGATGGAAGTGCTGCATAAAAAGGAATATTATTGTCTTTTGCTGCCAGCGCTTTTAAATAAGTACCTATTTTATTTGCCACATCTCCGCTTGATGTAGTTCTATCGCTACCAACAATTACCAAATCGACCATCCCGTGTTGCATTAAATGTCCACCGGAATTATCCGGAATTACGGTGTGCGAAATGTTTTCCTCTCCTAATTCGAAAGCGGTTAAACGGGCACCTTGGTTTCGTGGTCGTGTTTCATCAACCCAAACATGCACCGGAATTCCTTTTTGGTGGGCTTTATAAATGGGTGCTGTTGCTGTTCCCCAATCTATACAAGCCAGCCAACCTGCATTGCAGTGAGTTAAAATATTTACAGTTTCGCCCTTTCGTTTATAAATTTCTTCAATGATTTCAAACCCAAAATCACCTATTTTTTCGCTGAAATGAATTTCTTTTTCTTTTAGCTGATTTGCCTTTTTTAGAACTGCTTCAATCAGGTCGGAATTATCTTTTTCATTCAAAATAAAAGCTACCATTTCATCTACAACAAAAGAAAGATTTATGGCAGTTGGACGCGATAATTTTAAATAATTTGCCTTGTCGATTACAAAGTTTCTCAGATCACCATTCTTAAATTCCAGCAAGGCGAGGTACATTCCGTAAGCTGCTGTTACTCCAATTAACGGTGCACCCCGAACAACCATTTCTTTTATCGCAAAAAAAGTATCTTCAACTGTTATAATATCAAAAATTTCAAACTGAAACGGTAATTTTCGCTGATCGATTACCTGAATTATTTCCGGGTTATTTTCTTTCAACCAAATGGTTTGGTAATGTTTACCTTGAATTTTCATTGTAGGCAAAATTAATTTTTAAATTAGCAACTTAAAAATAATAAAATGAAAATTGACCTCACCAACATTAAGAATATCATTTTCGATTTAGGCAATGTTTTGCTGAATTTAGATTTTAATGCATCGATTAAAGCATTTCAGAAACTGGGTTTAAATAATGATGTGCTGAACAAACATATGGCTTATTCCGATCCGGTTTTTTATAAACTCGAAGTGGGGAATATTTCTCCCGAAGAATTCAGAAAAAGAGTTCGCGAAATATTGGATAATTCAAATGCTACCGACCAACAAATTGACGATGCATGGAGTGCCATGGTTTTAGATATTCCGGCAGAGAGAGTTCAGGTTTTGCAGAATTTGAACAAAAAATACAATGTGTATATTTTTAGCAACACCAACAAAATTCATATTGATAAATTGCACGCTGATTTTAAAACGCAACATGGAATTGATTTCCCTTCTTTATTTGTGAAAGACTATTATTCGCATGAAATTCACGAGCGAAAACCCGATCTAAATTCATATAAAAAAGTGATTGAACTTTCAGGAGTAAATCCGAAAGAATCTGTTTTTATTGATGATTTAGAGAAGAATATTATTGCCGCGCAGAAAACCGGGTTGAATACATTTTGGTTGAAAAATGGAATGGAGATGATTGATATTTTTTAATTTGACTATTTCAAGATAGTTATTTTTTTCAGTCGAATATCTTCCATTGGCCGCCACTTACGATCGGTTTCAACTTTAACAATTTTATCTACTATTTCCATCCCCGAAATTACTTCACCAAAAACGGTGTAAGTTCCATCTAAATACGGCGAGCCTCCAACCGTTTTATAAACATGCCGTTGAGTTTCACTAAATTTATAATCGTTTTCATTTTCCAGTTCATCCAGCTCGTTATCGAAATATTTACGCCCCGAAACAATATAAAACTGCGAGCCATCGGAACGTCGCCTTTGATTTTTTGTGTCCGGTTTTCGCGGCGAACCAATCATTCCACGTTTGTGGTACAAATTGGAAATTATATGAGCAGGAATAGTGTATCCCGGCCCTTTCCATCCCACATTGTCTCCTTTTTCAGCGTATCGAGTGTCAGCTGCTCCGCTTTGAATTCCAAAATCCGTAATCACCCGGTGAATTAATAAACTGTCGAAATAGTTTTCTTTTGCTAATTTGATAAAATTATCGCGGTATTCCGGTGTTTCGTTAAAAAGACGGATGGTAATATTTCCGGCATCGGTTTCTAAAACCAGACCTTTAATTTTTTTATTTTCAGCCGACACTGCTTCGTTCGAATTAGAAAGCAATGTTTCTAATTTTGCTGGCACACTCTTTTTCTTTGATAGAAGCGCAGAAATAAAGGTGGAGGGAATTACAAAACTTTGCATTTTGTAATTTGCCGTTTCTGAAAATGCTATTCCAATTGTCTTTTTTGTGGAAACAAAAATCGGCATTCCAAAAGTTGACTTCCGAATTGTATTGGTAATGCGATATAATTTAGTGCCTTTAACAGATGCCAGGTTTAAAACTTTGCCTGTAAAAAGCTGAATAAATTTATCTGTATTTGTCGAAATATAAATTGTTTTTGCTGAGTTTGGCGCGGTTCCATGGAATAGTTCAATTGGTTTACGTTTTAAACTATCAACTTTTAAAATAATCAAATCATTTATTCTATCGAAAGCTACAAATTTATCGGATTTGTATTTTTTGTTTTCATTAAATGGAACAAGCGAAACATTTGTGGCTCTGCTAACCAACGAATATTTTGTAACAATTAAATCTTCAGCCACAAAAAAACCCTGCCCCGTTTCAAGGATTCTATTTCCATCGTACGATTCAATTTTTACAACTGAAGGCATAATTTCATCCCATCCGGTATCTTGTTTGGTTTCTTTGGTTTCTTCAGTTTCAACTTTTTGTGTAACCTGCTTATTCTCCTTTGTTTTGCACGAAAACAGAACCAAAAATAAAATCAATATTTGAAATAAAAACTTCATTTACTCTTTCAAAATGGTTACGGTAATTTTTACATCGGTAAACGGACGATTGTTTTTATCTGTTTTTAAACCGGCTATTTTATCAATCACATCGAAGCCCGAAATACATTCACCAAAAATGGTGTATTTGTCGTCTAAATCGGGGTAACCGCCAACAGTTGTATAGGCAAGGCGTTGTTCTTCCGAAAATTCGATTGTACCTGTTTGCAGGTTATATTCCGTTTCAATCTGGTCTTTTACATCTTGTGCTATTTCACGAAATTCTTTTACTTTTTTCTCTTCTTTTAATTTTTTTAATTCTTCGCGAACCTCGTTATTCATTACTTTTCTGGTAATTTTATTTCGTATCGGACGGTTTACTGCGATTTCCATAGTGTCTAATTCGCCAACCGAATGAACACGACCTTTTACAATAAAAAATTGAGATATATCCGACTGTTTAAACGGGTTAATTTCGTCGGGCTGGCGAGGTGCGCACAAAACTCCCTTTTTATGAAAATAATGAGGTAGAATTTCATCATCAACCGTTTTGTCGGGATCGCCATAACCGATGCGTTTCCCGGGAGGTGCATCTTTCGAACTTTTCGACCCGCCCTGAATAAGAAAATTATCGATAACCCGATAAAAAAGAGTCTCGTTATAATACCCTTCTTTTGCTAATTCTATAAAAGCATTTTTATGTTTGGGTGTGTCATTAAAAAGGCGAAATTTCATCGTGCCTAAATTCGTTTGAATTTCAATTTCGGTGGTTTGTGACCTTGCGTTCAAAGCAAAAATCCAAATCGATAATAGTATTAATAACGAGCGAACCATAATTTATTTTGCCATTTCAACCTGCATTTTCACGTCTGTTCTCGGACGATTGCGCTCATCAACTTCTACCGCAGCAATTTTATCCAAAACATCTAATCCCTCAACAACTTCACCAAAAACAGTGTATTCGCCATCTAACGACGGATAGCCGCCAATTGTTGTATAAGCTGTTATCTGCTCCTCACTCATCGTGAATTTTGGATTTACTTCGTAAATGCTATCCACCTCTTCTCTAATTTCAGCTACACAAATATTAAATCCTTGCTGATTATTATTTGCTCTGAATTCGTTTAATTCATTCGATGCGCCTTTTAAATTTTTCTGAAGTAGCTCATTTTTCAATTTATTATTTTTGGAAATAATCATGGTATCTAACTCACCCGACCGAAATGTTTTACCCTGAATAATGTAAAATTGAGAACCGCTTGACCGTTTTTCAGGATTTGCAGGACCACCTTTTCTGGCTGCTGCCAGTGCACCTTTTTTATGAAAATATTTTGGAATTAATTCGGCAGGAATAGTGTATCCGGGACTACCTCCGCCAAGTCTTATTCCTGGTTCAGCATTTTTCGAATCGGAGTCGCCGCCTTGTATCATAAAGTTTTCAATTATCCGGTGGAAAAGTAAATCGTTATAAAAACCATCGTTTACCAATTTCAGAAAATTATTTCGGTGTTCGGTAGTTTCTTCATAAAGTTTCACTTTAATATCGCCAAACTCTGTTTTTATTGTTACAATATTTTTATTCGATTTTTTGTCACTACTTCCACACGAAATTCCGGATGCAAAAAGTACAAGAACTATAAAAAACATAAATCTCTTCATTTTCTTTTATTTTATTAAATTGATGCGATTTTTTTAAAATTCCTGTAAAGATAAAAAGATGAAGAAATTTTTGTTTACAAGTTCAGTTTTAATGCTACTTATTTCTTGTAATACCGTAAATAAAAAAGGTGCCGGAAAATCGGCGGGAAAAGAAAACATTACGTTTTTGCAAATAAATCCTAAACCCTTCGTCACCAATTTGGACAAAGAATTAGATGAAAATTCAGGAATCATTTTTTTCGACAGTCTGCTCTGGACCTTTAATGACAGTGGCGGAAAAGACAAAATTTATGGCTTTAATTTTAAGGGAGAAATTGAAAAAGAAATTGAAATTAAAGATGCCAAAAACGATGACTGGGAAGACATTGCACAAGACGAAAAACACATTTACATTGGTGATTTTGGCAACAACAGTGGCACCAGAAAAAATCAAAAAATATACAAAATCAAAAAAAAGAACATTGGGAAAAAGTCGAAGCAAAAAATAGATGCTAAAGAGATAAAATTTGATTTTGAAAATCAAAGCAATTATAATTTTCAGGGGAAAAATACGCCTTTCGACTGCGAAGCAATGATTGAGTTTAAGGGCAATTTGTACATTTTTACAAAAGACTGGTTTGACCGAACTACAACGGTTTATAAAATCCCCACGAAAAAGGGAGATTATAAAATTTTACCCATCGAAAAATTTAATGTTACAGGTTTAATAACCGGTGCCGATGTAAGTCCCGACAAAACAAAACTGGCATTGGTTGGATATAAAAATTACAAACCCATTCTTTGGCTTTTTTCAGATATTAGTACCGAAACCTTTTTTAGTGGCCCAAAAACTTACATAGAAATGGATTCGATTTTTGATGCTCAAACAGAAGGTGTTTGTTTTTTAGGAAACGATTCGTTGCTGATTTCATGTGAACAAAACGCCAGTTTTAATGAACAGGTTTTTCTTATAGAATTGAATAAAATTAAGTAGTTACTTTTAACTTTAGATTGTTAAATGAAGCATATTTCAGTAAATAATAATATTCGAATGGAAACAGTAAATTTATCGATGGCATCGGTAATTTTTTCAACCATCGAATGCGACCGTGAATATTTAAAAACCTGGCTTCCGTTTGTTGAAATGACCCAACAAATTTCTGATACTGAGATATTTATTAAAAGTATTGCAAATCAAGAGATAGATAAAAAAGATGATGTTTACAGCATTTGGTACCGCGAAGAATTTGCCGGATTAATTGGATTTAAAGATACCGACTGGTTAAACAGAAAAACAGAACTCGGTTATTGGTTAGCAGAAAAAATGCAGGGTAAAGGGATTATTACATTGTGTGTGGAGAAATTAATTCGGTATGCTTTTCAAAAATTAAAAATGAACCGAATTCAAATTAAAGTGGCAATTGGTAATACCAAAAGTGCAGCAATTCCAAAACAACTTGGTTTCGTTTTCGAGGGCATTGAAAGAGCCGGCGAATTTCACAATCATCGATATAAAAATCTCGAAATTTATAGCTTCATAAAAACAGATTTAATGTGATTTCTTTGCACCCTCCCCATTTTTATTTTTAAAATTTCAAAATATTTATTAAAAAAGCGGGTTAAATAGTGTTAAACACCAACATGTTTATTTGGTATTTCATATATTTGACCAATAAATTCATTCGTTCGAATTTTAAATTTTTTACATGAAAACAGAAATTTTGGAAGAAAAGTCGATTAGAAGGAAATTGTACCGCGTGTTGCGTAAAACAGGAGTTAATAAAGAAAATATTATGCCGGAAGCATTATATGCAGAAGATCTTAATTTCGACAATATTGACTGGACCATTTTTACGCATTATCTTGAAGGGACTTTTAACATCGCGGTTGGAGACGAAGAGTTAAACAATTTTGGTAGTGTAAACGATACGCTGCATTATCTAAAAAAGGAGCTTAACTTTCTAAACAATTAACCGCGTTTTTTAAACTCAAATAGTCAAGCGGGTTTGTAATTTTCACAAACCAAATTTTTAGTTTGTTTCCATTTTCACCAACACAACTAAACCACCAATAAGCTTGATATATTCACGCCTGAATTATTTCAAAACAATACATTCTCCCAGTACTTCAATTTTATCGCCCGAACGGAGTTTTGCACGTTTTCGAAATTCCTGCACTCCGTTTAAAGAAACCTCGCCCTCTTCTACCATAATTTTTGCCTGACCACCAGATTCTGCAATCCGCAACAGTTTAAGTAGTTTTACCAATTCAATGTATTCTGAAGTAAGTTTAAACTCGCGCATTATAAATTTAGTTTGGTTTTTATTTTTTCAGGAATTGCTTTTTTGTGTACCATAATTGCAATGGTTTTTAACCGAACATAATCTTCGGTCATATGCAAATAACCGCCAAAATTGTTACTTTCAGCACCCCACGAATTTTTTGTATAAAAACAATTTCTTCCTTCCGAATCTTTTGAAAGACCCACCAAATGCATTAAATGATCGTCGGTAGTTTCACGGTTTAGAAAAGTTTCCTGACGAAGTTTTTGATCTACTTTTCCAATTTGTTTTTTTGGTAAATCGGCTTTGCCCTTTTTATGCTGAAATGTTTTCTCGCTGGTGTCGCCATCCCAGGCAACTGTAAATCCATTTTTCAACGAAAAATACATTACTTCAATTAATTCGTCGATGGGCAAATTGTAATAAAGTGCGTGCGACCAGTTATCAGGAACTTCTAAAACAAATGGCTTGTAAAATGGATGATGATTATACGAGCTTAATTCGACATAATCGTCAGGATTGATCTTAAGTTTCTCAGCGAATTCGATTGTTGAGACTTTCCCTTTGTTTGTTTTTACTTTTTTTGGAATTTTACCAATGTGTTCTTTTAATATCGGATTTAAGTCTTTAATATTTGTTGCAATAAAGTCTTTGCCACTTTTATTTAATTCAACAACAGCCTCTTTTAATTCACTATCCAAATCGCGGTGTCGAAATCTTCCATCGATCTGTTTCCCGGGATAAGTTTCCGCGAAAATAAATCCTTTTTCGCGAATTACATCCATTACATCGTGTGCCTGCCCACCCTGGCTAAAACTATTCTTTCCATGATAAAGCATGTACTTTTTTGCTTTGTTTTTATACGCTTCGGTAACAAAAAACATTTCCGAAAGATCAGTTTCCAGAAGTCCTTTTCTAATGATTTCACATTCGAGAAAACTTGTTGTTGCAAAACTCCAGCAAGTTCCGGTACTTCCCTGGCTGATAACCGGTAAATGTTTTATTTCTTTTTCAATGGTAAACTCTTCCTTTTCCTGAGAAAACACAATTGATGTTGTAAAAAGGATAAATACAAACAGATGAAATAATTTCATGTTATAAATCTTTAAATTCCTGTTGTTTCTTTTTAGGCA
>Ga0307988_1000626_pt1 | contig 23551 bp, 16 predicted proteins | sample EllFjometagen183_FD_203166 | JGI IMG/M metagenome (GOLD analysis project Ga0307988, IMG submission 203166) | Marine microbial communities from Ellis Fjord, Antarctic Ocean - #183 | ecosystem: Environmental > Aquatic > Marine > Unclassified | place: Southern Ocean | collected 2014-10-08 | reverse complement strand
AATTTAAAATAGTGTTCTTTTTTCTCTTCACCATTTAAATACAACCACCCGAGACGATAGTGAAGATAGGCAGCTTTCTGCAGGACGTCATGATTATCAGGTTCACTGACCAGGATTTGCTCATATTCAGTAAGTACCTTTCGAACCTGGACTTCATTTTGAAAGAGATATTCCTGGTTCAATCCTCTTCCAACAGTGAATTTCTGTTGGAGAACATCATCCCCATGTGGCTCCTGGCTCGCCCACGTATTACAAGCAAAACTGACCAATAAAAGAAACGTTGCCAATCCTGCATTCCTAATACGGAAAAACATATTTACTCCCTTGGCCTTATAAAATCTTCTATCAAAGTGTAAGCCTCATCATCTGTATACTGGACTGGCGGATGTTTGCAGAAATAACTTGAAGGCGCTGTAAGCACCCCTCCTTGTTTTCTGTCGAGAGCAACTTTAGCGCAGCGAATAGAATCAATAGCAACACCTGCTGAATTAGGTGAGTCTTCAACAGAAAGGCGCATCTCTATATTCATCGGCACATCACCAAAAATCTTTCCTTCCATACGGATAAAACAAACTTTATTATCTTTTTGCCATGCAACATAATCACTTGGCCCAATATGAATGTTCTCTTTATCCAGGCGCTGAGATGTGACGGCCTGTACCGCTTCAGTCTTGGACTCTTTTTTTGAAGAGAGGCGGGTATGATTTAACATATTTAGAAAATCTGTATTACCGCCTGTATTTAACTGATACGTTCTCTCCAGCTTAACGCCACGTTTACTGAATAAGTCTGTTAAGGCACGATGCGTTATAGTCGCACCCATCTGCGCCTTGATATCATCGCCAATTACGGGAATGTTTTTATCTTCAAAACGTTTAGCCCATTCTGGATTACTTGCTATGAATACAGGTATGTTATTAACAAAAGCGACGCCGGCCTCAAGGGCACATTCGGCATAAAACTGAGTCGCTTCTTCTGAGCCTACAGGTAGATAATTCAACAAGACTTCAGCCCCAGAACTTTTAAGAGCATCAATGACCTCATCTTTTTCTGGTTCGACCTCACCGGCAATGAGAAAAGTACAGTTATCCTCATATCCTCTCATATGTTCTGAAAAACCATCCAATATTCTACCCATACGCACTTTTACTTCCGTAAGTGGAAGATCAGGACAGAAGATAGTGGTACAGTTAGGTTTGGAGAAAATAGCTTCACTGACGTCCTTTCCAACCTTACGCTGATCGATATCAAACGCCAAAACCACTTCAATATCTGAAGGTCGGTAGCCCCCTATCTTCCAGTGCATCAGTCCAATCGCATCATCTGCCGTTTTATAGCTGTAATGCTCTATCCCCTGAATCAAAGAAGATGCACAATTTCCTACACCAATAACTGCAATTTTAATTTTATCCATTTTGTCAAGTTAATTCAAATTTATTTTAGTTATCAAACTGGCCGCGTGGCACTATAATCGAAATATCTCTTTGCATAAACAATAAAAATTGGTTTTTATTAATTGACAAGAAATACATTGCTCTTCAAACACAAAAACTAACGCGAAACTACTATTTTGTATCAAATTAGAGTCTTCTTTTATCTCATCTTCTTTTTTTCCTGGAGTGTGATTCCGCCTGCCCCTTCATTCAGCCTGACACCACAACCTTTGATAGAACTCAGTCTACAGGAAGCCATAGAAATGGCACGTGAAAACAGTCCATTACTTGAAATTGAAAGACTGGAAATAACATCAGCAGAAGAAGAAATTAACGAAATTTTCGGAACTTTCCTCTCCCCTAAGTTTGAACTGGTCTCATATGGAGGACTCATATCGGATGCCCGGGGTGATTATACGACAACATCCGACAGTATAGAGGACTACAGCCATCTTGGGCCTTTTACTAAAATTGACCTCACTGTAATTCAGCCATTTTATTCCTTTGGTAAATATGGAACGGCAATGAACGCAGGCAAGAACAACCTTGAAATGAAGACATCTATGCTGCGGGAAACCTCGGATAATCTAGGTTTTGAAGTTACCAAAGCTTATCTTGGGATCATCGCTGGCCTTGATGGTAGCCAGACCGGCAATGAACTCCTAGAAAGATATGAAGAATTGCTGGAACGCATCGATGAACTACAGCAGGAACCAGACTCTGACATTGATGCATCCTATTTACTTGAAGCCAAAGCATTGTTCTTTGACATTAAAAGCCAGGCATCGAAACCAACTATTAATAAAGATCAGGCGCAACTATACCTGGCCGGCCTGTTAAATCTGGAGCAGGGGGTGACGGTAGTTACTAGTGAGATAGAGACTCCTGAACTAAATCCTGTTACAGACCTGGTTCCATCTCTTAACGATTTTTTTCACAAGCACTCCCCTGTTATCCAGAGCCTGGACTCCGGCTTGAAAGCTCTAAAAGAAAAAGCTGCCCTGGAGAAAAAAAAATCATACCCGGATCTATTCGTAGCAATCGGTGCCGGATATGGTGTTGCCCCTGGCAGGGACAAACAGACCAACCCGTTTATCGCTGATGACTATAATTACAAAAAAATAGGGGCAGTTCTCGGACTCAAATGGAATTTTAATTATCATGTGAATAATGCCAAAGAACGGAAAGCTTTCATTTCTTATCAGAAAATCGTACAGAAAAAGAAATTGCTGCTTCTTCAAAGGGAGGGCATGATCAAAAAATTCCACAACGAAGCCCTCAGAAACCAGAATCTTCTTCATGCAGCAACAAAATCTTTGAAGTCGGCCAAAACATGGCTCCGGCTTGAGAGTGAAAACCTCGATCTTGGTATTGGTGACGTAAAACGTCTTGTCAAAGCATATCAAGCTTACTACCAGTTAAAGGGTAATGAAATAGAAACCCGTTATCATTATCTCCTCTCCCTTGCCCAACTTGCAAAAACAACAGGTGATCTTGACCTGTTCCTTTTATGGATACAAAATGACAAAGTTCAGCTTAATTAATCTACCTCTCAGTATCTTGCTCCTCTTCTTTTTTGTGAATTCAGCAATGAGCGAGACAACTCCAACACAAGTCATCAGGACTTCAAACAACCAAATCTTAGATATCTATAAATCATCACCTACAGTAAAAAATGGAATTCTGGATACTATTTTTTCAGTCATGGAAGAGATCACAGACTTCAAAACCATGGCTGACAGGGCTTCTCAAGATACATGCAAACAGACTACGACCGAACTTTGTGCACAATTGAAAACAGAATTCATACAATTGCTCAAATTAACAGCTACAAACAAATTAGGACGCTATCGGGCCGACAGGTTTGAATATCTCGAAGAGGAAATAAGCAATAATCAAGCTGTTGTGAAAACTAAAGCCTATTTCGAAGAAGACGAGGTGCAGCTAGATTACATCCTTGAAAGAAACGCTAACAGATGGCGTGTAGTAAATTATATTGCAGATGAAATAGATACAATCAGAAATTATCAGAGCCAATTCAGTAGAATTACCAAGAAAAAATCAGTCGTTTTCCTCATCAACAGATTGAAAAAGAAAAACAAACAGTACCTGAAAGAGCGGGAAAACCAGGTACAGAGTCAATCATAAAGGGAGTGCTATTGAAACTTTTCGATAAGATGCTTCTCTGCATGTTCCAGCATTTCCTCTGTATCAACATCCTGCCAGAACCCGTCCTGTATATCAACCGTATACATCAGTCCTTTTTCGGACAGTTTCTGAACCCCCGCCGACAGTGAGGCATCGCCTGTGTCACTGTACACCTCATCCAACGCATCAAGCAGTGCTCTACTGCAGACAAAAAGGCCAGTGTCAACACAATTGTAATTTATAATATCCTTACCGATAGAGAATATTTTACCATTTTTTTCCAGTACCTTGGTCGCGTCATCCATATCAAAGATGGTATCTAATTTATAATCAACCAGGAGTGCCGCACCACCGGTAACCAAATCATATTCACGGGCTAATTCCAGCAGGCTGTCATCCATAACATGGTCTGCCATAGCAAGAACAAAGTCATCATCAAGGTACTTACCAGCTGCCAAAACAGATAGCCCATTGGACAGTTTATATTTTTCATTTACTACAAAGAGTAGCTCCATATGGCCTTTGTACTGCCGCTCAATATAAAGGCGGATCGTATCAGCACCAAAACCGAGGACTATCACGACTCGATCGCAAGCCAGCTCAAGGCTACCCAGGGTACGAAGCAGCAGGGAAACGCCTTCCACCGAAACAAGTGGTTTATTTTTATGACCATTTTTACCGTTTACAAGTCTGGATCCAAGCCCTGCTGCGAGAACAACCCCAGACCTGTAATTTTTAGTTTTTTTCATGGCACTATTAATAGAATATTGGTAGTTACAGCGACGTGGATAAAAACAGCCTTTTTTATGCATCTGAATATTAGTATGTCGCGATCCTTCCAAAAACCTATGACGAAGGAGATTGGAGTTTTAACGACGCCATCAATAATAGAAATTTCTAAATATTGCCATAAAAGTATTTCCTATCAACATGCTTATCCTTGATTTCCTTCATGCCCCAACGAGTGTTCCACTCCTAAGTATATGCGGTCTTACGCTATGCGTGAGAGGTTCACTTGAAGGTATAAAAAGCGGATTCGATAACATAGCCATCCTCGCACACTCAAAAGACCTGCCCCTTATCCAGGACTCTCTGCATACCGATTCCCGACTAACGAAAGTCAAGCTGTTCTCTTCTAAAACAGAGCTGAACAATTCTTTTACAGATAAAAGTGAAAGTGAAAATAATGAAATAACTCTGGTTGCAGCTGATCATGTCTGGACAGGAAATGTCCTCAGTCATCTTTTCGATATGACACTTACCGGTACAGGTGCAGTCGTAAAGGATCATCACGATAATATTGTAATGGCAAAAGTAGAACAATCACACTTTGCCAATTTTCCAGAAAACCTTCTTTCTGTACCTGATCAGATTTCCCAGATTTCAACTAAAACTCAATTTTGCCGGATACGATCACTTGAAGATGTAAAACATGGTGAAAAAATTCTCCTTTCCGGTCTGGTTAAGGATGCTGATGGCATTATTTCACGTAATATAAATAGAAAGATATCTCTCTTTTTTACTCGCAGGCTCGCCAGAGGATCGACTACTCCTAACCAGGTCACAGCTGTAGTATTTTCACTCGGTATATGTAGCGGCCCGGCTATTATCGCTATAGGTGGATATTGGGGTTTTTTCGCAGGTGCTCTCCTCTACTACCTATCTGCTATAGTCGATGGCTGCGACGGAGAGTTGTCAAGACTCAAGTTCCTGGGAACACCTCTGGGCGCATGGCTGGATACCGTAGTGGATGACACGGTAGGATTATCCTATTTGATAGGTCTTTATCTCGCACTGCAACTTCAGACGCCTTTCTGGGGGTGGATTGGCCTGACTACTATTTTTTTCTATTTTCTGACCCTCGTACCACGCTATTACACTCTGGCAATGTACCTTGGTACAGGTGATTACCAGAAACTTGCAGCGTCAAAATTACGTCCCAAAAAACTTACCGGCTTCACCAGGATTATTTATATCCTGGAAGATATTATCTGCAGGATAGACTTCATCGCGTTTGCAGCTTTCTTTATGGCGCTGTGCAATTTATCATATATTTTTGCATTATTCTTTGCTATTGGAAGTGTGGGTTCAGCAATAGACAGTGTGAAGACATTTATTCATTTCAGGAAAGATTTTATAGCAAAAAGTACCTGAAATAGTATCCATAGCTTTTTTTGCGTTAATTAGAGCGATCGCTTTACTACACTGGCTTTGCTCACTAGAAAATACCTTCCTGTCACCAATGGAAAATTTCCACAAACAGTTAAGCCTGGCATTCTACTCCGTACAATTATAGCTATTGTTTTACAGTATTATGCATTAAAAAATATCATGAAAATTGCATTCATTTCAACATATCCACCATTTATTTGCGGTATAGCTACCTATACAGGATATCTAGCAAAAGCACTGTCTCAAAATAGCAGTGTAGATCTAGTAGTGATCTCTGAGGGTGGTCAAAATCAAGAGGGAGATACTTTCCCTGTTCATAACGATTACTCAAGACGTACATGTTTCAAACAAAATATTCTGCGTCGAATTGATGAAGACAAGCCGGACTTGATACATCTGCAGCACGCACCAGATTTATTCCACAACTCCCAGGAACTCATAAGTCTTTTTGAAGAAATTTCAAAGCGTGAAGTCAAGCTTGTGGTAACTGTCCATACCGCTGATACCGGCAAAAATTTTGCCATTGATTGGAAGGAATTTTACACAACAATTCTGAAGTTCGGGCATATTATCGTTCACAATACAATGTCGATCGGGTCTTTAAACTATTACAATCTGTCGGTTAAACAAGTTCACGTGATTGCCCACGGAACAGACTTTCCCGATCTTCCGGCAAAAGTGGATGCTCGAAAAAAATTAGGATTCAACGATGATAATTTCATCTTCCTGGTATTAGGGTTTATTCATGCTCTCAAAAACCATCACACTATTATTAGAGCATTCAACAGAATAAAGAACAGAAAGAACGTTAGACTCCTGATTGCCGGAACTGCGAGAGGAGGGATGTGGTACAACAAACTCTACATCCTGGTTTGCAGACTACTTGGTCTTTTAAACCGTAACATTGTCTACCACAATCATTTCATAGAAGATGGCGACATGGCGGATTACTTGGCTGCATCCGATGTGTTACTTCTCCCCTATTGGCAAAAATACCCTTCCGCAAGTGGCATTTTTCATTTGGCAATCGGTTCGCGAATAGGGATAATATGTTCCGATAGTGCCAAATTCTCTGAAGTAAAGAACCATATGAAAAAATTGGACAAGCTTATGTTTATCCCAATGCTAAGTATTTCAAAATGGGCAAAAGCCATGTCTGTTATTATCGAAGATCCATCTCAGAATCGTGAAATACAAGATCGTCTTTACGAATATGCAGAGAAAACATCATGGGAAAAAATTGCTAAAGAGCATTTAGCCCTTTATCAAAGTGTAATAGGATCAGGAGAGGACTCTTCTTCCTCTTAATGGATTTTCCCTAGGTCACCAAGAAGTCACAACTTAAAGAGGAGGCTGAGGGAGAAGTAACGGCGGTTTGCTATAGAATAGTAAAATATCGCAGGGAGGAAAATAATGTCAATAGAATTTCCCCGTCTAGTGGCGGTTGAAACGACGAATAGATGTAATGCGAAGTGTTCATTTTGTCCCAACAACGCTTTGCAGCGAAAGCGTCATGTGATGAGCAACGAACTTTTTGAAAAAATTATCGACGACTGCACAGAGTTCCCCTTGCCCGCGATTGAACCATTCCTGCAAGGAGAACCATTTGTTGATCCTCAAATAATTGGCCGGCTTGCGATGGTTAACAAAAAACTTCCTGACACCGCTTTGCGACTGTATTCCAATGGAGCCGCGCTCACTCCAGAAAAAGCTGATCAGCTGAGGGAGATAAACATAGACAAGCTCTTCATCTCTCTGAACACCATTGAAAAAGAACGTTACGAACGAATTGTCGGGCTTCCGTTTGAGCGGACGATGGAACATCTTGAATACTTGACTCAAAAGACGAGAAAAGGCGTTGTTGCAAAACATATTATCGTTCGCATGACACTTACTCAAGAAAGTTCATTGATTGAAATTTCTGCTTTCAAAAAAATGTGTAAAAGACTGGGCGTTAAACCGATGACAGTTGGCCTTTTTAATTACAAGGGAGATATTCATTCCACTCTTCCTATTCCGGCGTATCCGTGCGAACATATTGACAGATTAGATATCATGTCTTCAGGGGAAACGACCTTGTGCTGTATGGACCATGAGGGTAAATATGGCTGGGGATCTGTAACGGATTCTTCGGTTCTTGAAGTCTTTAATAATCAAATAGCAAAATCACTCCGATCTTCCCACAGAAGGGGAGAAAGGAATAAAGTTGCCCCCTGCGATCAGTGTAATCTTTTTTGGCCCTCGTATTCTGGTATGAACACTTTCCAGAAGGCCCTCAATGGAGTCAAGTTCCTTCTATATTACGTAAAGAATAAACCGTATCTTCCCCCCTCTTGATGAAAGCTCATCTTCTAAATTACAGGTCCACATTGAGGTAGGAACAAAATGGGAAATTTTGCCTGGGTTAACAAAGCAACCTCTAACCACCTAAAAATTTGTTTTTGGGCAACAACATTCCAGGCTGATATTCAGGCGATAGCATGCCACCTTGCGCGCGAGGATGATATGGAAGTATTGGTGGCACTCAAGGACCCAGAACAATACAGAACACAGCCCATTGAAAATTTTCTGCCCTTTAAAGGAGAGATCGTTCAACGAGATACTTTAAGAGCATGGTGGCGTCTGGTGCGATTTAATCCTGATATTCTGGTTGTGGACAATCATTTACCCCGGTATCGTCCCAAAAGAATGTATGTGCTTTGGCACGGATATGGATGGCGCATGGATCATCCCGAAAGGATGCGGCGAAACATGTCAAAGCTGGTTGGCGAGGTAACAGAGGCGAACGAACGCTTTCGATGGCAGGTGGTAGGGCCGTTTGACAGGGATTACACCACGGGACATCGTGCAATTCACAAAGACAATATTGTTAATCTTGGATCTCCCTACTCAGATTTACTGCGTCCCGAGAGCCCGTTGGCGAAGCAGATTCAACCAGAACTAGTGACTGATGCATATCCCGGCATTGATATGGTTAAAAGACCCAATGTGCTTATTGCAATGACCTGGCATCACGGTGGACTGATGGGACACTGGGGCGATGAATGGGAACTGCTCGACAAGTTGCTCAATCATATCGAAAAACTCGGTGCAAATGCCATTTTGCGAATGCATGACAGAAAACGGTATGATCCGGATTACCTGGCGGCCATTACCCGGTTTTGCGAAAAGCGAACAGGGGTATTGCTCAAATTCAAATCAGACTCCCCAGATTCGCTCGTTGACATTTTAATTAGTGATATGATGATTACCAACTATTCGTCGTTCGCCAATCTTTTCTATTACACGGGCCGTCCCACAGTACATATTATGCCACCGGAAGCTGGAGAGGGGTTGGTGATGCGTCAATGGTCCAAAAAGGAAATTTCAGTTGAACCGGTCGATAATCAAGAAGTGTTCTGGAAACACCCGCCCGAAGATGTGGGTGGTCTGCGCGCGTTGAGCTTCGATGAATTGCTGCAATCTGTGAAAAAGGCAATAAAAGAGCCATACTGCTGCGTCGATATTGCTAACAATTTTATTGAGCGCCACATTGAGAAGGTGGATGGAAAATCGTGTGAAAGGACAGCGCAGATGTTTAGACAGTGGGTTCAAAAATGATATTTTTTTTAGTGCCTCACTCTTTTTTTCCAGTTTACCGGGGTTTGATGATTAATTTTTGGGAATGCGCCTTGAGATCTTCCCCTGCTTCAGTCTGGTTGTGAAAGAGAGCGCTTCTGGATGGCGGAAAATCACCATCAGCAAGAAGAAGAATACCATTATCCCAACCGCCATCAATATTCGAATCCAGACATTTCCCAGTGTGGCCGGATCCCCCAGTGCAAAAACGAGTGCTGTGCAAATCCCCAGGCCAATCCAGGGTTTGTAGACGGCGCTCAGTCTTATGTAGGTTTTTTCCAAATAGTAAAGCTCCACAACCTGTGCAAACGAGATGATTGCGCTGGCGATGATTGTTGCCAACGCTGCGCCGGTGAGCCCCAGCCATGGAATCATCACCATATTCAGCACCGTATTGATACCCGCCACAGAAAGGCTGTTAATTAAATTCCAGCCACTGTGCCGAGTCCAGACTATACAATTGCCCGCCATTCCCGTAGCGCAACTCAAAAACGGCGCTACCAGCAGGATGGCCATAAATACAGTATCCCCTTTAAACTCGTTGTCTATCAGTATAAGGATATCATTGCGCAAAATGACAATCGCCAGAATTACAGGGATGCCCAATGTGGTTGTCCATCTAACCACTTTACTGAGATCATCGATCATTTTTGAGGGTAATCCAGCGGCGTGATGGCGTGCTATAATTGGTCCCAGAATAGAGGTGAATATTTGTTTCACTTCACGCACATTGCTTGTGATCAATGCGCCTGCCGAATAAAACGCAACCATATGATTCGAAAATCCAAATGCACCCAGCATAAGGACGTCAAGGCGTGTGATGTACCGATTAAACGTCATATTTAAGTTTTGTGGCAATGCAAACCGAAACATCTCCCGGTCGAGTTTGAATCGCATGATTTCTCTGAATGTTTCAACAAAAGAAAAATATTTTGCAAATGCCCAAAGAGACAAAATCAGGACCACCACGTTAGCGATAAGTCGGGCAATCATCAGTCCGATGAGTCCCAGGTCCAGCCACCAGGCACCAATCATTAGGGCAAGAAGAAACAGGGGGTAAAATGTTGAGTTGATCAAGACATCGTACTCCATTTTCATCAACGCCTTTGTTCCAGCAATACAAATGGACGAAAGACTCCACACGGGAACAGTCCACGCCAGGATATGCAGCGCACCAACGAGTTCAGGTTTCCCTGGATAAACTGCGGCAACAAACGGTTCGACCGCTGCGAAGCTGATGACAACAATGATTAATCCCAGGCCTGTTGGGATTGCAAAGGCATTGGAGAAAACCCGATAAAGCTCTCGTTGACTTTCCGGGTCGTGGCTGTCCACATACTTACTGGCAAAGATAGAGGTAGCGTCGCAGTATCCGGAGTAAACCAGATAATTGATGATATCCACAAGGAAGACGGCGAGGAAGTAGAGCCCCATCACATCGGTGCCGAACAACCATGGAATAACCAGTAGAAGAAGAGGGTGAACCAGTTTAGCCAGAAGACCAAACAGATTGATTATCGCGCCTTTTTTAAGTTGTTTTTCGTATCCCATTATCAGTACCTTACTACAGAAATATACCAATAAAAAACAAGAAATAGATTAATATACTTTAAAATTATGATGTTATATATATCACCATGGAACTTATCCCCTTCGTCCGGGTAAGGTGCAGGTGCTTTACTTTTTTCCTCGTTTACCGGGTTAGATGATTCTTTAGATAGAATGATTCAAACTTTACCTAACATTCGATTAACCCAGGATATGCAATGGGAAATAAACTTCACAAAAATGCCAACCCGAAAGTTGACAAACATTGCACCTGGCAACTGGTGATGGGGGAGGTTGTGGCTCAGATAATATGCCAGCTTCTCTAGATGGTTCGGAGCCGGGTCGATCATTTCATCGTTGATACAATAGTATGTTGGTCGTATCAGGTTAAGCGCGTAAAACTCCGGCTTTAAGACAGTTCTGTCGAATATTTGTAACATCAGACCTGGATTATGCACGAGATTGGCCTTTTTTTCTTTCACTATTATATTTGAAAACAGCTCTATAGGTGGAATGTCAGATAATGACCGAAATTTACTCGTCGCAGCTTCAACAAGCAGTTTTTTCATAGATCTGTCATTCCAGGCGTTCAAGCATGATGACTTAAGCAACACTCTGGCTTGATGCGCAGTATCGTAAATAACCATATTCGGAAAGATTTTTTGCAGCTCCACATACAAATTACCCCGATAAACACGCCACGCTTTACTGTGAGTCTGCCAGGCCGGCTCCACCGTGGTTGAAATGCGCAAAACCGCATTACCATCAGGAGTAAATAAATCAGTTGGTTGAACCGAAGCTCCCAGAAACATATCATCATTGAAATATACAAAATGTTCGGCCAGACCGGGAATACGTGGTACCATCGCTTCTATGGCATGGGAGTTAAACACCGGCAACAAGTGTGCATATTCCCGGAATATTTCACTATGTTGAATAAGCTCTAGGTCCGGATAGTCAGAAGATGTGTACCAGTCTGGAATCTGCCCGTCCGCCGTAATAATAAAAATTTTCCGTACAAAGGGGGCAAATCTGCGCACTGACTCAATTGACTCAACAATTTCCCAGTTATTTCTAAACCGATTGAAGCCTCCTCTTTTATCAGATGGGAATTTTTGTAAATTCAAAACATCGTTTTTTTTCCCATCAACCCAAGTGTAAACAAAATCTATGGGTTCGGTAAATGTCAGCTTTTCCATCTTTTGACCCACACTAAATACCCATTCTCACCGAATTTTTTTACAACTCTGTTTCCATACGCTTGAACTCTGCTGAAACAGCAGGTAAAAAGAAACGACATTATTCCAAATAAAAAACCACAATGGAGATCAATTTGAAACAAACAAGAGATTTCGGTAAAGATATAAAAACGATACCCAATTTGCTATGCGTATACAGGTTGCTATGCCTGCCACTGATAGTAATTTTGTTCTATGCCGGATACAACATAACTGTATTGATCCTTGCCATCTGCGCACTCCTCAGTGATCTTTTTGATGGCATAATAGCACGCCGTTTCAACATGGTCACAGAACTTGGAGCCCTTCTTGATGTAGTTTCTGATCTTTTATTCACCTTTACTGTGCTGCTTATAGCCGTTCATCAAGGGGTGTGGCCACTTTATCTATTCATTGCCTGGGGTTTCCGAGACATTTCAGTGCTGTCCATGCGCTGGAGTGCAGCTCAACTAGGCTTTACAGTTTCTTCCATTGTTTTAGGCAAAATCTCTACCGATTTTATCTATGTGGCTCTGGTAGTTTTCTTTATCGACGTTATGCATCCTTTTCAGGCTGTTCCTGCTTATAACAATTACCTTCATATTCTTGGACTTACCCTTATCCATATAGGGTTAGGTCTGCAATGGATAACTGCCTTTTTCTATTTTCGCCGATATTATCAACTATACCAGGCGTCATAACGCAAACGCAGTATCGATCCCTGGTTTTTAAAATTCGTGTCTGTACGAGTCAGGAAACTTTAATAGACAGAGGTTTGGGTTGTGGAAATTGTTTTGCAGACAGGCAGGAATCAAGAGCAGTTAGGAAACGATCAATATCAGCTACACTGATATTACCGATGGTGCTGACCTGAAAATAACGGCCCCTGAGAGGACCTTTCGCATCATAAATAACAAATCCGAGTTGACGCAGATAATTCTGTAAATCCACAAAGCTCATTGCCTCGGGAAGAAGAACATTCGTCAGAACCACTGACTGAGGCTGTACACCCTGAAAGTAAAGATTTCGATCCGCCAGTTGTCGCCGCATATATGCAGCCAGGGTAGACAGACGCTGATACCGGGGTTCCAACCCTTCAGTAAGAATATCCTGCAAAGCCGCATGCAATGAGGCAAAAAGGGAGATAGCAGGAGTATTGGGTGTCTGTCCGCATTTTTTAGAAAAATTATAATATCTGTTGAGGTTGAGATAATGATTTCTGACAGGGTAATCTGCAATCCGCGTAAAACTTTTATGCTTACCTATGACAAATGAAAGCCCCGGATATGAGCCAATTGCCTTTCCCGAAGATGTGGTTAAGAACGTGATCTCCTCTTCCTCAACAGAAATCAAATCTGCGGAGAAACTGCTGACACCATCAACTAAAAGACTTACACCGTACCGTTTACACAACCTGCCAACCTCTTGAACCGGGTTAAGCAAACCGGTACTTGTTTCGTGATGAACCATAGAAACTAGGTCGCTACCTCCTTCTGCAAGGTGTTCTTCCAACCTTCCCAGATCAAGCTCTTCCCCCCACTCACTTCTGACTATGATTGTTCTGTTGTAGATTTGTGAAATTTCTGTCAGTCGTTCTCCAAATTCACCATTACTCAAGGCGATAACGGATTTATCTGGAGCCACAGCACTGGCAAGTACAGCCTCGTTGGCAGCTGTCCCGGAGCCTGTGATGAGCAGTGCTGAGTAATCATCAGACTTATTCACCCCGGCAACATTTAATATATCTCGCTGTACTTCTCTCAGAAGACGGGTGAAATTTATTTCCCGGTGACTCAACGCGGACCTTGAATAGGCATCTGCCACACGAGAACTGACATTAACAGGTCCAGGGCAGAGAAGTGTATAATGAGATAGAATATTCCTGTTCACAATGACCAACCTGTCATCTAAAAAAAATTATCATTGGAGACACTCGAAAGGATGAGTTCGCAGTTTTTCTCTTTTAAGGCTATCGACTGTTTTTTGTAATTCACCGATATGCAACTGATGTTGATAGTCCAACGCAATACTTTTATTTCGCTTTATTCTTTTTTTCAACTCAGTGAAGCCGGTAGTCATCAACGTCCTCGCCAAATCAGGCCATATTCTGGGAGACCGGAAGTGAACCCAATAAACACTGATATTTTTATACAGAATGCCGATGACATCTTTATAAAGGCCGACCATAGTGCACCCGTGGCCAACAGGTGCCACTATGTCATCATGCATAATAGCAGATTCAGAACATTCGAGCATCATTTGGACAAAGTCGACTGCCTGAGTTTTGTTCGGGACAGTGCTAAAACGTGTAATCACCCGATCAAAATGGTTCAGATGAGCATCACTTCCTCCGAAAGGCACAATAACCTCAGAAGTGCATATTTTTTCAACACGTAGTTTTTGTTCATCGGTAAGTTCACACCCGAGAAGTGAGTGCCCGAGGCCTGTTTCAATTATATCATTATGGAATGCAATATATTCCTGCAAGGCTCTTGCACTGCGATGAGGAAAACCGCCATTGACAGCCTCTACAAAAGAAAACGTGCTTATCAGATCAAGGGTTTCTTCCAGATCGAGCTCCTGGCAGTCAAAAGGATGAGCCATTGCACAAGCGATACCATGTTTTTTGCAGAATTCATTAACTTTCGAAATTTCCGGCTCACCAGACCCACAGATAGTGCATTCAGCATACAACAAGGCTAGTGTTTCATCATCTAAACCGGTATATTTTTTCCCGTTAAACTCACGATCTATTCCATCTCCGTAGAGCAGGATCTCGGGAGCAGTAAGAAATCTACCCTGTTTTTCAGAAAATCGAACAGTCTGAATTTCGCAGCCAAGGCCGATCTTACGTTCTACTGTGGCCAACTCAAGGAGACCACTGTCAAACCTGTGATGCTTCGAAGACATATGATCGGTGATAAAAAGTATATCAATTTTCTTACGTGTACGCTTCCCTTTCAAAATTTGCAGGATGTCATTAGTGCTTGTAAAGCATTCCCGCCATATCAAACCTTCAGGGATCGTGCCGAAAATATCGGTTAGAATCGATTTCATCACCTGATCCAGGGAACTAGCCGGACCATTTGATGCGTATGTGTGCAAGTGAGTAATAACGTTGAGGTTCATTGATTTCATGAGGACAAGATAGCTTTTTAACGACCGGTGAGCAACCCTTTAATGTGCAGCCAGCCCATTTTAACTTTTGGAATCGATCTGTCAACTGTACTGGTTGAAACAACGATACTTCCAGTCTGGCAGGTGGCCAGGTGATCAAGAAATTCAGCCTGACTCTTTGTTTTGCAAAATGTCAGTGCGTTACCGACCGCTGTTTTAGTATGGGCATCACTTCCGACGGTAATAAATTTCCCTAGACGTAGGGCAAGATTTTTTTTGGTCTCTTTTATCGATCTATCCCGGCTTGAATTAAAAATTTCGATACAATTAATTACAGAGAGCGCCTCAGATGAAAGTTCCCCCTGTTCGATCAGCCGTAAAAAATTTTTCCTTAAAGAGTCGGCAGGATAGTCCGGGTGAGGTATGTTGACAACACATTTTCTTTCTTTAAGAGCAAGAAGAATCTCCTCACAAGTAAGTGTGATCTTATATGTGTTTTTTTTATTTGGTGCAACAACTTCATGAAAAAATTTTCCAAGGGCTGAAAAATCATAAAAATAACATAGAACATCGACCCCTTCCCTACTTGTTACCTCTATCGCCGGTATTAGGGAAGCGGCTTCCCTGGAAGATAACCCATTTAAATCCGGAACCCGGTTATGATCGGTAACAGCAGCAGAAATACCCAGATCCATACACTTTACAGCTATACTTTTAAGAGAGTGGATCCCGTCAGACTGGGCGGAATGAACATGAATGTCAGCGATGAAAAAATTCTGCTTTTGTAATTCCCTGAACCGCTCAGTAAAAATTTCCCTATCCGGGTAGATTTCCGGGATTCGGTTGTTTTCAATGTCAAATGGTGGAATATCAGGTGATCCCATTTTAACTTCTAATCCTCATCTTTCTTCCGTCGTTATATTATTGTCAAATTACCTTAACTCTTTTTAATTAGATTTTTCCCCGAGAAAAGCCGGAAGCAAAAACATCGATGTAACCCAGAGACAAGTCATGCCAAGGCAGGCCAACAACCCCAGCGATTGAAGTCCACGGTTATGGGCCATAACAAGACCAAAATAACCGATCATCGTCGTTAGTGTACATATTGAAAGGGTACCAAAGAGTTCCTTCTGAGTTGTCAATATATCATAATTATGAGATTTGCAATGTCTGAAATAATGGATACCATCATCAACACCCATCCCAAGCAATGCCGGAATTATAACAATACTCAGATAGTTGACCTGCATACCACTAATACCCATTATTCCGAACATAAGGGCCATTCCTGAAATTAGTGGAAAAAGTGTAAGGGCTGTTTCTTTAAAAGAGCGATTGGACAAATATATAGGCAAAGCCACTGCTAATAATGCAAAAAAGAAAACTATTGGAGCTTCGTGCAGCACTAAGCCGAGTATCTCTGCAAATACGATACCTTCTCCAATAGGGCCCTGGAGCTTACCCGGCAGGACAGCCTGTTCAAGCTCTTTTTGAAAGGCTAGAACTTCGTGTCCGTTCCGTCTTGAGACTGCAGGATAAATACCTATGAGAAATTGATTGGACCCATCTCTTGAGAGATAGTAGGCGAGTATCTCCTTTGGTAATGAAAAAATATCTGATGGTTTTTCCGGCGGTGTCCAGGATCTGAGATCAGTAACCCATTTTTTTATATCCGGATCAGAAATATGCTTATACCAGCTACCCTTAAATATTTCTTTTGTTTGAGATATAAGTTCAATCCTTCTATCGAACTCCTCTTTCTCAGGTGCAAAATCCCTTATGCTTGTCACTCGTTCAATAGTTGACTCTTCCCGCTCTAACGCATTAGTCAGAGCTGCGAGTGACCTGTCGAGATTTCCAATATCAGGAGCCAGATACAAGGCAGCAGGTACCATAGATTGGTTAAAAACTTTTTTATGTCGCTTCTCGAATTTTTGAACACTTTGAATATCATTGGTGTGGGCAGAAAAATTGTAATCAAACAAATTCCCGGACTTTAGAGCAAAAAATGACGAAAAGACAATGAACACGAGTAGCGCAACTGCACTTTTTTTACCCAATGGTGGAAAGGACCCGGTAAGAGTAACACTTGATGTTATAAAATTTAAGCGATAAGCAATAAGAAGAAATGTCGGGAGCACAGTAAACATAGCAATCAACATCATGATAATAGATAAGCCACCAATCATGCCAAAATCTGAAAACCCTCTGAATCTTGAAAGAGCAAGAACAAATAAAGGTAACGCAGTAGTCAGTCCTGAAATAGCGACCGACTTTCCTGTTACGGAAAATGTCTCATATAAGGCTTCACCTACAGAGAGGATCTGGATTTGTTTCTGAAACTGGCGAATTAGATGTATCGAGTAATCTATTCCCATACCGAACAGGATAAGCAGAAGAAAAACAGTGATAATATTCAGTGAGCCGATAAGCACGGGAACGAGTGAAAAGGCCCAAACCAAACCTACCAGGAGAGGGAGAATTACAACAGGAAGGACTCTCAATGAACGGAAGCTGAAAAAAAGAATGCCCAAAATGGCTGCCAGAGATACCAGGCCTGCGCGACCGAGATCCTCGATAATGCTTTTATACTCACGCAGATTTTTAATCTGCGAACCTCCAACCTGACTCCACACATTGTATTTTTCTGCCGCCTCAAGAGAAATTTTATCTATACGGTTATACAATTTCCTGATATCTTCCAGTTCCGTAATCATACTCCTGGGATAGGCTATGATACCCATCAAGTTGCCATCAGGGTTCTCATTATACTCCCGGAGTGAACTGAATTGACCAAGCTTTTTCTCTATACTTCTGCGCTTGCTCTGTTCAATCCGACTATCAGCAGGTTCCCCGTGCCCACCCATCAGGTCAGTCGTAAAAGGGTTTGTTTCTGCCTCCAGTCTCAATGCATAATCATAAAGTCTTTCCAACAAGGGCAGTGGAAGTAAGAGGTATTTATATTTCTCAATAAATTGGATTGGATTTCGATAATTGGCAAAATAAATTTCGTGTAACTTTTCAGTCTCTTTATGGATATAGTCAGCAGCTTCAAGAAGTTTTTCCCTATCGTTGCTTTCGATCAAAATGGTAAAGTATCCGCCATCACCAATGGGCCCCCTGAGTTTATTGGTCCATTGGAAAAGTGCACTATTTTCAGGAAGAAGACGGATAAGATTTGTATCCAGACGCAGGTCCGCAAGAAAAAAAGAAGACAGAAAACAACTTAAAGTGATTAGAATCAACCAGATGTACGTATATTTTTCGGTCGACCGGGATAACCATCTAACACATTTTTTAAACATAACCTCAATCCGTGCTACCCCAGTGATGCATAAACAGGGCTATAAAAAAAAATCTGACAGCTTTATAATCGATTCTGCCAGTAATACCCTTTCTCCAAAAATTCAAAACAGAACTTACAGGAAATGAAAAACAAAGGAAAAAACAATTTCTATCTTGGCCTCGATCTAGGATCAGTTAGCCTTAACTGCATTATCATCGATAACATAAACGAGATAATTTATAAAAGATACAAGAGAACTTCAGGACGACCTGTCGAAAAGGCACTAGAGCTTTTAGCTGAAATGAAAGCTGAACTCGGCAGCATATCTTTTGCAGGAGCGGTAGTCACAGGATCGGGCAAAGAGTTGATTGCAGAATCTACTAAAATTGACACTATTAATGAAATCATTGCCCATGGAACTGCCGCATGGACTATATATCCAGATGTTAAAAATGTGTTTGAAATTGGTGGGCAAGATTCAAAATACATCTCTATTGGAAGAAATACTTCCGGATCTCACTACCTGAAAGATCACGCGTTCAATGAACTTTGCGCTGCAGGAACAGGTGCATTCCTGGATCAGCAAGCTGATCGGTTAGGATTATCAATAAATGAACTAGGATGCTTAGCTGAATCAGCAAAGGCGATAGCAAATGTAGCAGGAAGATGCTCTGTTTTTGCAAAATCTGACATGATCCACCTCCAGCAGAAGGCTGTCCCCGTTGAAGAAATTGCATCAGGACTCTGTTTTGCGCTAGCCAGAAACTTCCTCGCAACTTTGTGCAGGGGGCATATCCCTTCACCGCCTATACTTTTTCAAGGTGGTGTAGCGGCTAACAGAGGTGTAGCAAAAGCCTTTCGCGAGATATTACAACTCAACAAAAGTGAGCTGATCATTCCTGACAATTCTGCTGTTATGGGTGCATTAGGTTGTGCCATAATAGCGGGTACACAACCTCTCTTGAAACCTTTATCAATCGAGACCTTCACAACCTTGCTTGTAAACAGAAAAAAAACAGTAGTGGGTGAAAAATCTTTACAACCACTGAAAAAAAAATCCACTGAACACCTTTCACATTCCCAACAGGAACCTGTAAATAATTTTCAACCCCCTTTTTTTCTCGGTCTTGATATCGGATCGGTAAGCACAAAAGGTGTGGTCATCGATTCCGATAAACACATTGTCTCTTCTTCTTATATCCCAACTGCGGGTAGGCCTGTAGAATCTCTCAACACGGTTTTGTCCGAATTAACGACCGTTACAGGTCAAAACACCTTCATTTCTCATGTGGTTTCTACTGGTTCAGGACGTCATATTTCCGCCGCCCTACTTGGTGGCGGCACAATAATCGATGAAATTTCGACTCAATTTCTCTCGGCCAAAGAATTTTTCCCAGATGTTGATACTGTAATTGAAATTGGAGGACAGGATTCAAAATATATCCAAATTTCAAATGGAAGAATAGAATCATTCAAAATGAACAGAGCGTGTGCTGCAGGCACGGGGGCCTTTCTTGAAGAACAGGCGGGACGGTTAAAGATAAAAATAGAAAATGAATTTTCAGAAAAAGCATTCAAATCTACAATACCCGTGAAGCTAGGTAACAGATGTACCGTTTTTATGGATTCGGATCTTGTCCATCATTTACAGCGCGGTGCCTCCACTGAAGATTTATGTGCAGGATTGGCTTATTCTATTGGAGAAAATTATTTTGAGAAAGTTGTCGGTTCAAGCCAGACAGGTGATTCAATAATTTTCCAAGGTGGGGTCGCAAAAAACAGCAGCGTATGTGCCGCCTTTGAACAACTCTCAGGAAAAACAATCAAGATACACCCCTATCCGGAAATTTCAGGGGCACTTGGAGCCGCTTTCGCTGGCCGGGACGAATACCTTAAAGACAGTCCTGTTCATTCATTTCATCTCAATAATCTGCGTATTCAAGCTGAGACGGAAACGTTTGACTGTAAGCTTTGTGATAATTTCTGTGAAATCAGGAAAATATCTGTCCCTGACGGGAAAACAGCCTATTTTGGGAGTGTTTGCGGAAGATTTGAAAAATCTTTTTCAAACCCAGTACCTGCAAACGATCCTTTTGTAATTCGTGAACAACTTCTCCACGATCATGTCCTTAAATCTGAGAACAAACCTTTTCGTGGGAAAATTGGTATCCCACTAACTCTAACTATGTTCGATCACCTTCCATTCTGGGGTACTTTTTTCAATTTACTTGGGTTCGAAACAGTTTTCTCTACTAAAACAAACCGATCTATTATTGAAGATGGGCTTATCCATGTTCCCGCAGAATTCTGCTACCCCATCAAAGTTCTTTTCGGGCATGTCTACGATTTAAGCAAAGAGGAGTTGGAAACTCTTTTTATTCCACATTTGAGGTTATTTACACCACCAGACGAAAAAACTCCTAGATACGCTTGCCCTTATACACAGGCTGCTCCTTATATCGTTAGAGAAAACGTTCCATTCAGCAGTAAAATTCTTACCCTCGAGTTTCCTGTAGAGGGAGAAAGTAAGCATTGGGCTGATTGTGCAGCCCAAAAACTTGGGATTAACAAAAAAACAATAAAAAACTCCCTTGAATCAGCACTAACAGCCCAAGATAACTTTGCAAATGCATGTATTAAGGCAGGAGAAAAAATCATTTCATGTCTTAAAGATCAGGACAAAAGAGGAGCAGTTCTTATTGGCAGACCTTACAATACGGCAGACAGGTATGTAAATCTCAATCTTGCCAGAAAACTCAAGAAACTAAACATAGAACCGATACCCTACGATTTCCTGCCCCCAGACAAGGAACCGCTGCCTGAGCTATGGAGCAGAATCAGATGGGGATATGGAAGGAAGCTAATACAGTCAGTCAGAGTTCTTAAAAAACATAAGTTTCTTGGTGCGGTGATAGTAACAAATTTTGGTTGCGGCCCAGATTCGTTTATAGATCAATATCTGGAGTATGAACTTAGAGATACCCCGAATATACTAATTGAATATGATGATCACCAGGCTGAAGCCGGTCTTGTCACAAGACTTGAAGCTTTTTCTAGAAATTTCGAAATCAGCAGGAATAATAGGGAAACAGTTAAAGGAAAAGACCCGGGAAAACCAAGAATCCCCCTCAGAGAATACACCTACTATATCCCATCATTTATGGATCATGCCTATGCCATCACTGGAGCTCTGAAAGCATCCGGCTGCAAAACTATTCTCCTTCCCCCTTCGGACGATGAAAGTTGGAATCTGGGTCACAAACATGCCTACGGAAGAGAGTGCCATCCATTTATCTCATTTACCGGGGATATTCTAAAAGCGGCCCAGCATCCTGATTTTGACCCCAAAAAAGCCTGCTACTACGGTCCATCATACTTTGGCCCCTGCCTGCTTCCTCAATATCAACTGGCACTCCATCTGATTCTTGAACGAATCGGCTTAGGAGATATCACTGTGATGAATATCGCAGATGACACAAATATGAAAGAACTAGGTACTACATACATGATACGGATTGGATTTGGAATGTATGCAATAGACCGGTTCTTTAAATGGAAAACTGAAATAGAACCCTATGAAAAGATACCAGGCCAAGTCTGTAAAATTTACAATGAAATTCTTAAAGAAATTGAAAAAGGTATCTCCAACAACACATTTTTCAGAACTGTTAAAAAATGTGCTAAAAAATTTAAAACAATCGCACTCACTGAAAACAACGGTGCACTTCCGAAAATTGGAATAGTGGGCGATGTATATACAAGAATAAATGAATACTCCAACAACAAGTTATATAAAAGACTAAAAGATATGGGCTATGAGGTCTGGCCTGCTAGCTCCTTTATCGATGTGTCATTTCTTGGCGCAGAACTAATTCATGAGGAATTAATGCGTAAAGGAAAAAAGACGCAATCTATTACCGCCAGGTCCCTTATTCCTGGAGTAAAGTTTTCAAGATGGCTTGTCGATCGTTATTTCCCTGAAACGATCAGAACACCACAGGAGCGAGATTACCATGCTGTTTCCAAAGTGTCAGACAGGTATTCCAACCTCTGGATCGATAAGGCTCTCTCTCTTAATCTTAACAGAGTAGAAGAATTGTATCTAAATCAAGCAGATGGCGTAATAAATGTGATGTGCCATAACTGTATGCTTGGAAATATAACCTCTTCTCTCACTAAAAGTATGAGAAAAGATATGGGTGATATTCCAATATGTAACCTCGTCTACGAGGGATTAAAATCAACTCACAATGTAAATCGGCTCGAAGCTTTTATACATCAGGTAAATAGTCATAAAAATAGTTCTATTAATAAAGAATAACTCGTAATTTAATCTAAGATATTCTTTTAAAGTGAAAAATGAAACAGATACATGTATATTGGGAACCTTTCTCAACCTAACGGATTTAAAGAAGATAAATTTATATGATTACAATTAAAGATCAGCCACCAAAACTCGGTGATGTGACCGTTTTAACATCACTTGGCATAAATCTTGGTTCCTCCACTATTTCAATTGTTGAAATACAGCAACAAGACTCTAAAAAACAGATAGTCAATACTACCAAAAAATCTCATCTTGGTGACGTTCGTGGATGTCTCCTGGAACTTCTCAAACAACAAAATGATATCGCCAATAAGCGGATCTGCGTTACCGGGAGAAAACTCCGCCATTCTCTACACCTGAGCGCTATTTCTGAACCTGAAGCGATCGAACTGAGCGTAAGGCACATCCTTCCTCCTGATCATCCTTTCAGGGTTGTGATAAGTGCAGGTGGTGAAACTTTTATGCTCTACCATCTCAATGAACTTGGCGAAATACAGAACATTCAGACTGGAAATAAATGCGCATCAGGCACCGGCGAATTTTTTCTCCAACAGCTGCACCGAATGGATCTGAATCTTGAGCAAGTCTCAGCTATGGAACTTCCGGAGAAAACTTTTAAAGTCTCCGGCCGCTGTTCAGTCTTCTGTAAAAGTGACTGTACTCATGCATTAAATAAAGGTATCCC
>Ga0307988_1000624_pt1 | contig 23560 bp, 20 predicted proteins | sample EllFjometagen183_FD_203166 | JGI IMG/M metagenome (GOLD analysis project Ga0307988, IMG submission 203166) | Marine microbial communities from Ellis Fjord, Antarctic Ocean - #183 | ecosystem: Environmental > Aquatic > Marine > Unclassified | place: Southern Ocean | collected 2014-10-08 | reverse complement strand
CAATGCCTGAACGAAGCGGAAATGAAATACCCCGGCACCGATTTAATTCTGCGTTATCAAAGAATTGGAAAATGAAAAAGGTGTCATCACTAATTCCTGCGGATCAAGAGTCCTGATATTGTCCAAGTACGTCACTTATGTAATGGTCATGTTTATGCTGACCATCGTAACGGACTTTTTCACCAAGCAAACAAGCACTTACTCCCAATTTTACTCTTGTTTCTTCCGACATGATTCTCTCCTCATTTCAAATCATTTATCGTTGTAGCCACTGGGGTTTTTCTGAATCCATTTCCAGGCTGATGAAATAATGTCATGAGCATTTTCGAATTGGGGTTTCCAGCCGAGAGCTTCGCGGGCGAGATCAGAACAAGCGATCAAGCGGTCAGGGTCTCCAGCGCGACGCGGTGCAATTTCAGCAGGAATCGGGTGTCCGGTAACTTCACGGGCAGCTTCGACGATTTCTTTAACGCTGAGACCATTGCCGGTGCCGAGATTGTAGTGTCCGCTTTTAGGAGCGTCCAGCGCGAGCATATGAGCTTGTGCTAAATCCAGAATATGGATATAATCACGCACGCAAGTGCCGTCTGGAGTGTCATAGTCGTCACCGAAAAGCATGATTTTATCGCGTTTTCCTTGAGCAACCTGCAAGATTATAGGAATGAGGTGAGTTTCAGGATTATGGTCTTCACCAAAGTTTTCAGAGGCTCCGGCGGCGTTGAAATAACGTAATGCGGCATATTTGATGCCGTGGATTTTACTGTACCACTTGAGGACTTTCTCAAAACAAAGTTTGGATTCGCCGTAAGGATTAATTGGACATTGAGTAGTAGTTTCACGAATCGGGCTTTCTTCAGGTTCTCCGAAAGTCGCCGCTGTACTGGAAAATACGATAGTTTTAACATTGCCCGCAACGGCTGCGTCAGCGAGATTGATACCGTTAGCGAGGTTGTTACGGAAATATTTGGAAGGATCCTTCATGGATTCACCAACGAGCGAAAAAGCAGCGAAGTGCATGATTGCGTCGAAATTACCTTTTTCGCAAACCTCAATAATAAAATCTCTGTCGCCAAGGTCGCCTTTAATGAATTCAGCGCGTGTATCGACCGCTTTGCGATGTCCGTTAACCAGTGAGTCAAAAACGCTCACTTCATGACCATGATCCAATAAGTATTCACTACAAGCACTACCGATATAACCTGCTCCACCACATACAAGAACTTTCATATTATCAAATCCTATTTTAATTAAATTTAAAGTATTATTAGTTAAACTAACAGGCAGAATTTTTTTTACAAATCACATAGTAAATAAATCTCAAAGGAATTGACCAACATAATAAAAATCAGTTTTTTTTAAATTATTTTGAACTGAAAATTGTTTTTTTATTAATATTTTAATTTTTCCCTATTGACAAAAAGAGAATTGTATAATATACTAATGGTAGCGCTAACATTATAATAACAAAAAGAATCTAAAAATTATGATCTCAATCGATAAAATAGCAAAAAAAGCAAAAGTGTCAGCAATGACAGTATCGCGTGTGTTTGATCCTCGTTATACTGATAAAGTCAGAGCAACGACGCGTGAACGGGTACTGGGAATTTGTAAAAAATATGATTATTCACCTAAATATTCCGCTCGTTCACTAGCTAGCGGCAAGACTTTTAATGTTGGTCTGGTCTTGAATGATTTCACTTCAGGGTTAACATCTCCGACTTTGAGTCTTGTAATTGATTCCATAATAAAAGAGTTAGGAAAATATTCATACAGCTTGAATATGATTTATTGTCCTGGGAATAATATGGATGAGATTAATGATAAAATTCTTGATATCGTTTATTCCAAACGTGTTGACGGTTTTTTATTCTTTGGGGAAATGTTGACCAAGAACAGCATTGAGAAACTTAAGAAAACTAGTACTCCCGCTGTTATTGTCAGCATGCCTTCTTCAAGGACTTTACAGGAGCATGTTTCATATATACATACGGATAATCACCCGGCTACCCGTGATACTGTTGACCATTTAAAAAATATCGGAGCGAAAAAAATTGTCTGTATAGACGTTATAAGTTCAAACAATTCCTGTGTTGATCGTACGGAATTGCTTAATAGAGAAGCAAAAGACGCTGGTCTTCATACAAAAAATATAATTTGTGATTATAGATACAAGCATCTTCAGGCAATTCATGATTCGTTTGAATGGACTTTGAGGAACTGGGAAGAACTCAAAGAATATGACGCTTATGTTTTCAGCAATGACCTGATGGCGATAGGCGGAGTAAAAGCCATTGAAACAAAAGGCTTGGTCATAGGCAGAGATAAAGCTATTATTGGATTTGATAACATTGAAGAAAATGTTAATTATTTTACTAATGAACCGATTATTACAACTATTGCACCACCGCACCGTAATTTGGGGAAAGAAACAGCAAAACTATTAATTAAACAAATTGGTAGCAATGAACGAAAAGCAATTCGTTTAGGATTACCATCCAAATTAATAATACGTCGTTCAAGTCGAAGAGAGTAGTTAAATATAACATAAGTAATAATTTATATTCAAATATGGAGGTAATATTGAGAGGGCAAGAAAATTTAATTTATAAAAAATTACCAAATAATAATCATTAAAATTAAGGAAAAAATCATGAAAAACAAACAAAAACAAAACAAGGAGAACAGAATCATGAAAAACAAAAGCATTTTTACACTTATCGAATTACTCGTCGTGATCGCTATCATAGCAATCCTCGCCGCAATGTTGCTTCCTGCACTGAATAAAGCTCGTGATAAAGCCAAAGCTATAAGTTGTGCCAATAACCTTAAGCAAATGGGTACACTTGTATTCTTATATATAGATGATAATAATGAGTTTCTGCCTGTATATGACAATGCTAATCAATGGTATTACAAACTTATGCGCTCTGAAAAATCTGCAAATTCTTCAAAAACAATATCACAATTGTGGCACAGCCGGAGTGGTATATGGAAAGATCCTTCTATTCCTGATGATAGCGCTGTAGTTTATGCCGTAAATGGTATTATTTTCACTAATTGGTATGGATATAATCTCACTCTGAAAAATATTAAAAATGCAAGCGCAGGCATGTTGATTGCAGATAGTGTGTTTTTCACAAGTCCTTCAGACAGGCCTAGTAATCCAAAATATATTACCGCTATGGTTCGTGATGTGTATACAACATCAAGTAATATAGACATGCCGGATGTATACAGGCATGGTAACCGTGCCAACAATCTTTTCGCAGATGGTCATGTAGCTGTTTTGTCGCTTGAAAAGTTCAGAATTATGCCGATTTCAGATTCATATTGGAAGCCTTAATTAATAATAGAAAAAATATTTTCTTTAGATTACAAAAAGATTTTACGAGGTTTAAAATAATGATAAAAGAAAGATACATGTGTAGTTTTTGTTTACACGCTGTTATATTAACTATTCTGCTATTCTCTCAGAACTTGATGGCTGATGCTGGGAATCAACTAGTATTAGCAGAAAAAGGACAAGCCAAAGCATCCATTGTTGTCATGCCGGATGCAGGAAAAGTTGCGGCATTTGCAGCAACTGAACTCAAGAAGTATCTTGACAAAGCAACAGGCGCATCTTTTAAGATAGTTAAAAAAGTACCAGCAAAAGGAACAGCTATTTTAGTAGGTGACTCTATTGAAACCCGTAAACTTGGCGTAGATGTTACAAATCTAAAGCGTGATGGATTTATTATTAAGCGCGTTAATAACAAGGTAGTTATAGCTGGTCGTGATGATAAATCATATGATATCGTAAAAAATATAGAGAAATGGCGAAAAAGACGACCTGAATGCGCTACAATGTTTGCTGTTTATGATTTTTTGGAACGCATAGGGGGTATTCGTTGGTATTTTCCTGGTAAACAGGGAGAATTTTGCCCAGGCAAGAGAAGCATTGCCATCGGTAAACTTAACATTCATGAGGAACCTGTATTTAAAGTTCGTTGGGCACAGTTGTACTCACCACGCTATAGAGTACCTAGAGGGAGGAAACTTTTTGCCGATTATATAGAAATGGGGATTTCTTTCCGTGATTCTGCATTATGGGCATTGCGAAATAAAGTTTCAACTATGCAGCCGCCGTTAAACCATATGCCAACCAGTCAAAAAATATTTCCCCGGTTTGGGAAAAAACACCCTGACTGGTTTGCGCTTCGTGATGGGAAGCGGCTTGACCATACTAGCCATAGGGCCTATTTGTGTTATTCCTCTCCTGGTCTACGTGCGGAAATTAAGAAAGATGTTGATGCTTACTTTTCAGGTAAACCCCCGCAAACGCGTGGTCTCGAATCATGGTTTTGGGCAGTTGCTGCAGACGGTTGTTACTCTTTGTTGCCTAATGATGCATTGCGAGTTTGTGAGTGTCCCGCTTGTCAGACAAAATTAAGCAAAAAGACCAAGTATAGTGAGTTAATATGGGGATATGTTGCTGATGTTGCTAAAAGTGTTGAGGCAAAGCACCCTGGAAAAAAATTAATTTGCTTGGCATATCCACCATATTTAAATTTGCCGGAAACGGTTAAATTGCCGGGAAATGTTATTGTAGGAGTAGCTTTGGATGGTCCCTGCGGCGCACGTGGCGGAAAGATTGAAGAGTGGCAAATTGAGCAAATTAGAGCATGGAAAAAATATACAGGCAATAAAGTAATCTTGTGGACTTATAATGCACTGGAAGTATTGGGATATAGTTCACTACTTGGAGGGATACCAAAACTTGAACTTAAAGCTATGGGACGCTTCTATAAATCAATAAAAAATGACATTTTAGGCGCATTTTATGAAAACGATGTTAAATATGGATTCCAGAACCATTTAGATTTATATATATTTCAGAAAGTTACATGGAATCCCGACGTGAATATAAAAGAAATACTTCAGGAGTATTGTCATAATATGTACGGAGCTGCTGCCACCGAAATATATGAAATTATTGATGCCATGGAAGACTTATGGATGAAAAAAATCACTTCTGGAATATATGAAGAACGTCATCAACGCTATAGGGCGATGCCTGTTGTTAATGCAAAAGACATGTGGACAAGTATTTACTCACCTGATGAAATGAAAAAAATTCATAAATTAATCAATCAGGCTGAAAGCAAAACTAAAGGGACAGAATATGCTTCGCATGTTCGTCTTTTTAAAAAACATTTTCTTGGACCTTTAGAAAAAAAATGTGCTGAATTTAATTCCCGGCGTGAGTCTATGAAGAATAGCGTTCAGGTAACTGTACCTTATTTTAACAATGCTATTACTATCGATGGCAGGCAGAGAGAAACAGAATGGCGTAAATATAATAAGAAAAAAATTATAGTACTAAGACCATTCAAGACTCCTGCTGGACAAAGAAGGCAGCCGACTTACTTGAGATACGGTTGGGATAACAAAAATCTATATCTAATGTTTATGTGTGAAGAAAATGCTATGGATAAAATTAAGGCATCAAAACGTTCTTTTGATGATACAGACATATGGTTGGATGATGAGATTGAAATTTTTCTCGACCCCAGCAATAAGCGTAAAGGCTGTTATCAGATTTTAATCAATGCCAGTGGTTCTATGGCCGATATAAAACATACTGGTAATAAAAGTAATAAATCATGGAGCAGCAATGCAAAGATGAAAGTTTCTAAATGGACAAACCCGAACAGTCAGAAAGGGGCGTGGTCTGTTGAAATAGCTATTCCTTTTGCATCTCTTGGAGGAACTCCACAAACTGGCGATAAATGGGCTGTCAATATGTGCAGAATAAGAAGAGCAAAAAAGCCTAATCAAATCAGTTCCTGGAGTCCTTATATTAAAAATAAATTTTATCAACCAGAATGGTTTGGAAGTATGACTTTTGAGGGAGCTTTTTGATTTTTTTGAAAAGAATAATATGCGTGGTTTTAATGACAGTAGTTACAGTATTAGTTGCAGAGGCTAAAATAGCCCCGAGCTCTTTCTTCGTAAAATGTGGAGAAATGAAAATAAGGTTTGACCAGAAGAAATTTTGGAATATGAATTATATTGAATATAAAGGCAAAACAATTTGTATTGATAAACCTGGAGCTCATTATGGTACAGTTATTAAGTTTCCTCGTATTGGATTTATTGGCTCTGGACATACAGAGAATGAAGAAGAAAAAATAATATCACTTGATTTAAAATCAGATGGGGAAAAAATTAATCTTAGAAACCTCAAGGATAATGCAGTCTTACTAGGCAATAAATTTACACTCATAAGGAAATCAAGAATCAAGAATATAGAAATTGAAAATCATATTGAAATTTCTTTAAAAACAATTACAGAGACAGTTAAATTACGTTCTGATAAAAAGGTGCAACTTTCTTTGATGTACAATTTTATGCACCCATGGAATCCATTAATAAAATATATGGCAAAGCTTGTTTCTGGAGAAATTATTACAGGGAATTCATATGAGACAAACAAGTTCTATGTTGAAAAAGAAACGGAATGGCTTGCGTTTTATAGTGATAAATTGCGAATCGGCGTAGTTTCGAAACTTATTAAATCCTACAAAAAAACAAAAAATATTTCGAGAGTCTGGGACAGAAATGTTTATTTAAAATATTATCTGATGTCTTTTCGGATGCAGGAATTTCCAGCAAATACTGCTGTTGTATTCAAAATGATAACCAAGCTATTTGATGCCGCTCCAGATAAATGGCATGAAAAAGCAAAGATTATTGGCACTGGCAGGTTTCAGAGTTATTAGAGTCAAACTTGCCGTTGCTGTCCTGTGATCAATGAATCAAAACGCTGGTTCCGTCTACACTCAATGAGCAGCTATTCTCCAGAGAAATAAGAAACAGTAACAAGAGTCAAAAGCATAACAAACTACACCGAAATGTGATTAACTTTTTTATTTTAATTTTAGCTTTATGGTGAGTTTATCTTTTAAATTGAATTTCGCTTTTTCGAAAGTAGGCCATCCTAAATGGTGGGGTTTCCCTGAAACAGCATAGCTTTCTTGGGGCCATCCTATAAAATTATAGTCCATGGTTTTATTCATATTGATATCGTGTACCACGCCTATTGCGTATACACCGGGAGGAACATCGACAAATGTGTGCGTAATACTCTTTTTTGTTACTTTGATCTTTATTCCTTTGTATTCTTTGCCGATTCTTGGATAGCCTTTCGCTTTATTAAATAAACCGATTAAGATATCACCTTTAATTTTCTTTATATCTGTTATGTGGATAGTAACAGTAGCGCAGTGAGCACTGATTATTGCAAAAAAGAATATGAGCGCAAGAATAGATAAAATATATTTTTTCATTTTATAAGTCCAATGATAATCGAATCATGAGTTCCTTTTTTATATAAAACCAATTTAGCTTTTAATATAGGCTCTTACTTCATTTTCAGTTTTAATGTATGCTTGTTTTTTAACTTGAACTTTGCTTCATTAAATTCAGGAGTTTTGAAGCATGTTTTAGTAATGCATGAAAAAGCATACAGTTCTTCTGGAATTCCGAAAAAGTTATAGTCAAGCTTGCCGTTACTGTTGATGTCATGGAACAAGGCTATTGCGTAATGCCCGTCTGGAACATTTTTGAACGTGTATGTGGCAGTCTTTGCTGTTATTTTAGTAACAATGCCTTTGTACTGCTTGCCTACCACTGGAAAACCTTTAGACTTATTATATAAGCCGATTATGATTTTTCCCTTAATTTCTTTTATTCCGTGTATCCTGACGACAACCGTGCCGCATTGAACACTGATTATTGTAAAAAAGAATACGAGTACAAAAATAGATAAAATAAAATTTTTCATTTTATAAGTCCAATTTTTAAAAGAATGTACACCAATATACTTATTTTTCTGAGCACTCTGGTGTTGTCATTGTGCGATAGAATTCAGCATATTTATCTTTGTTTTCAGGATCTTGACGCAGAGCAATGGCCGTACGTGGATGTTCATTGAGAACTCCAGTAATCATATAAGGAATCAAGTAGCCCCACTCAATTTCTTTGCGAAGATCGAGGAATACATTTTCGAGAACTTCCAGAACTGGTTCGATATTGAATTTTGGGTTTTTCAAGAAGCTCAAGAGAAGTTCCAGAGGACAGTTTCCTGCTCCACGACCGATACCAGAAACAGTCGCGTCAAGGTAATTTACGCCTTTACGAATAGCTTCGATAGTATTAGCAAAACCAAGTTGCTGATTATTATGAGCATGGATTCCAACACCTTTTTTATCCAGATTATCCTGAAATACTTTTACAAGGTGGTGAACGCTTTCAGAGTAGAGAAAACCAAAGCTGTCAACGATATTTACCGCAGTAACATTAGTTTCAGCTTCAATCTGCTTTAATGCTTCAGATAGTTCAAATTCTGGTGCGGTAGTGATTGCCATGATGTTAATGAATGATTCATAACCTTTAGAATCAACATGATTTGCCAGTGCAATAGCTTTGTCAACGTCTTGAATATAAGTTGCGACCCTGATGAAATCCAGAGGACTTTCTTCGCATGGAGCAATGTCGTCTTCTTCAACACGACCTATGTCAACCATAACACCGAGTTTTACATTTACTGGAGTGTCTTGAATGATTTTGCGGACATCTTCGTCAGTCGTGAAACGCCATGGTCCATATTCTTTCGGGTCAAACATTTTAGTGGAAGCACGATAGCCGAGTTCCATATAATCAACGCCGGACTGGTTTACCGCGAGGAATACATTGCGGACCAATTCGTGAGAGAATTGCCATTTATTAATCAAACCACCATCACGTAAGGTGCAGTCTGTTACTTTTATTTCTGGTCTGTACATATTTTTACCTGTATATTTATATATTAGCATATTATTTTTATTATAAACGAATAAAAAATATACAGCCTGAATGCCTTAATTGCAAATTAAATAGTAGCAGCTTCATCAATTGCTTTAAGCTCAATATCAGAAAAAGGTGCTGAATCAAGTGCTTTGACGTTGTCTTGTAGTTGTTCAACTCGGCTGGCACCAATCAATACTGAAGTTATAGCAGGCTCACGCAAGCACCATGCCAAGGCCATTTGCGCCAGGCTTTGACCGCGTTTTGAGGCAATCACGTTAAGCTTCTGAATCGCAGTTTGGTATTGCTCTACTATTGCGGGTTTCAGGAAAGAACTTGCATCAGCGGCGCGGGAATCACTTGGGATACCGTTTAGATAGCGTGAAGTAAGAACTCCCTGTGCCAGCGGGCAAAAGACTATGCAGCCGACACCATAAGCTTTATGTTGTTCGTGTAATTTATTTTTTTCAATAGTGCGATCAAGCATATTGTAGCGAGTTTGATGAATAAGGCAGGGAGTGCCCAGTTCTTGGAGCACCTCAAAAGCCGCCTTAGCCTGTTCTTGAGTATAATAATTGGATATTCCTGCATAGAGAGCCTTCCCTTGGCGCACGGCGGTGTCAAGCGCTCCCATAGTTTCTTCTATTGGAGTTTCAGGGTCGGGGCGATGTGAATAAAATATATCGACATAATCCAGATTCATGCGTTTCAGGCTTTGGTCGAGGCTGGAGAGCATGTATTTGCGAGAACCGAATTCCCCGTAAGGTCCAGGCCACATCAAGTAGCCGGCTTTGGTGGAAATAATCAGTTCACTACGATATTTTTTTAAATCTTGTTGGATAATTTTCCCAAAATTTTCTTCTGCGGAACCAGGAGGCGGTCCATAGTTATTTGCCAGATCAAAATGGGTAATTCCCATGTCGAATGCGGCGTGAATAATTTTTTTTGTATCTTCAAGAGAGCTTGCGCCGCCGAAGTTGTGCCATAATCCCAGAGATATGGCGGGTAATTTCAAACCTGAACGGCCTGAACGATTATAAGTCATCTTGTCATAGCGTTTTTCATTTGCGGACCAGGTCATAGTAAAGCTCCATTTTATTTTGCTGTTAATATAGCTCAGGCGAATTCAAAAACAATCTATTAAAGAAGTTGCTTGTAAAAAATATTAGATTGCGTTACATTACAAGAGCAAGAGGACTTTAGTCAAAAATTTAAGGAATATAGTGAAAAATAATAATATTATTGAAATCAAAGACCTGGATTGTTCTTACGGAAATAATATTCCAGTGCTTGAAAATGTTAACTTAACCTTTAATGAGCTTGAGTCCGCCTGTATTGTCGGACCAAACGGCGGTGGTAAAACAACTTTGCTTTACTTGATTTTAGGCTTGCTCAAGCCAAGCCGGGGAAGCATTACTGTTTTCGGTAAACCCCCAACTGAAGCATACGGTAAAATTGGATATATGCCGCAATATGTACAGCTGGACGATCAATTCCCGATTTGCGTGTTAGAAGTCGTTTTGATGGGGCGCTTAGAGAAGAATTTCTGGGGAAGGTACTCGAAAGAAGACCACAAAATCGCTATGGATGTCATGAAGGAGATGTCTATAGAACATCTGGCTCAACGTCAATTTTCTGAACTTTCAGGAGGACAGCGTCAACGCGTTTTGATTGCCCGGGCATTGACTTGCAATCCCAAACTTTTGCTGCTGGACGAACCAACCGCGAATATTGATCCGGGTATGCAGGAGCAGTTTTATGAAATTCTCTATAAACTGAATCAGCGTATGTCTATTTTGACTGTATCTCATGATTTGGGATTTGTTTCTGATAAAATGAATTCTGTAATTTGTGTTAATAAGACGGTTCAGGTACATCCCACTAATAAGCTTGACGGAAATATGATTAAAGATGTATATGGTTATGATGTCAATTTGATCAGGCACGACTACCGTTGTGATCATAATCACGAGGAGGAAGGCTGTAATCATGTCTAATTTATACTATGCACTTATTGTTGCTTTGCTTGCCAGTATTGCTTTTGGCGTTATTGGAACTTTTGTTGTGACCCGTCGTATTTCATCAATTGCCGGAGCGATTGCTCATTCAGTTCTTGGAGGTATCGGTGCGGCACTGTATTTTGGCTTTCATCCTATGATTGGAGCGATAATTACAGCGATAATCGCGGCTTTAGTGATTGGGTTTGTCAAGCTATACGCCAAGCAGCGAGAGGATACCGTTATCGGCGCTATTTGGGCGATAGGTATGGCAATAGGGCTCTTGTTTATCGCCAATACTACCGGAGATTTTCAACTGGAAGATTATTTATTTGGTAATATCCATTTAATATCGCAGAATGATATTTATGTCATTTTAATTTTAGATATTGTGATTATCCTCCCAGCGATTTTGTTATTTAATAATATTTTAGGAGTATGTTTCGATTCACATTTCTCTGAACTGCGCGGTGTTCGAGTAAAGTTTATTTATTTTATGCTTTTGATAATGACCGCATTGACTATTGTATTGATGGTCAAGATTGTTGGAATAATTATGGTTATCGCGATGTTGACGCTTCCTGCCGCGACTGCGGGGCAATTCACAAAACGTTTATGGTCGATGATGCTTTTATCTATGCTCTTAAGTATGGTTTTTACCAGTACAGGTTTGCTTTTGAGTGATAAAATTAAAATGCCTGGCGGACCTACTATAGTGATTATTGCTGGACTGTTTTATGTAGGATCGTTGATTTATAAGAAAGTAAAAATAAAAAGTTAAATACTAGGTGTTAATATGAATTTGACTATGCCTGAAATGATTATTGCTTCAGTTGTTTTGCTTTTTGTGGCAACTCTTTCCTCGGTAGTTTTTAAACGTTTTAAAATTCCCTATACTATTGGATTAGTACTTGTTGGTATCATATTTTATAATGTTTGCGGCGCGATTCCGGCATTTCAGCAATTTAGGCATTTACGACTGAATTATGACCTGATAATGTTTGCCCTTCTGCCTAGTTTGATATTTTCAGCCGCCATCAATATTGACTCAAAACTGCTCTTTAAAAATCTTAATCCAACTTTTCTGCTGGCTGGTCCGGGTCTAGTTGTTTCCACGCTCGTGACCAGTGCTATAATGTATTATCTTACTCCACTTGATCTGGCTGGTTCATTGTTATTTGGCGCGCTTATTTCAGCAACTGACCCGGTAGCGGTGATCTCATTGTTTGAAATTGTTGGAGCTCCAAAGCGACTGCGTATGCTGGTAGACGGCGAAAGTCTTTTCAATGATGCGACCGCTATCGTGGTATTCACCTTGATGCAGAAAGTAGTGCTTGCCGGAACCGCGTTTTCAGTATTTACACTTGGTTACGCCGTTTATGACTTTGTGTTTATATTCTTTGGGGGGCTACTTGTTGGTATAATATGTGGATATATTATGGCTCAAATTCTGCTTTTTATTAAGAACGACCCAATGGTGGCAACCGCCTTATCCGCAATTGTTGCATATACCGCTTTTATTTTTGCCGAGAAAGTTTTAGAGGTTTCCGGCGTGATGGCATGCCTGGGGGCAGGGATGGTCATCAGTCATTACAGCTCCAGCCGCTTTACCGCGAAAACCAAAAATTATCTTCATAACTTTTGGGATTTCGTTTCTTTTATCGCTAACAGTTATATCTTTATATTGCTTGGATTTACGGAGAAATTTTATCTTTTTAGTGCTCAAGTTACAGATTTTTCAATTATGAAATGCATTGTCTGGGGAATAATAGCCATTCAGTTGTCGCGCGCGATAATTGTTTTTGGTTTTTGTTCATTGATAGGTCTGCGTGACAAGACCAAGAAAATAGACTGGAAATCGCAAGTTGTAATGTTCTGGGGCGGACTGCGTGGAGCTGTACCTCTGGCATTGGTGTTTAGTTTGCCAAAAGACATGCCGAATCATCTCTTGATTATTCAAATAACCCTTGGGGTGGTGATTTTTACACTTATTGTTCAAGGCGGAACTATTAGCAAACTGCTTAGTGTACTTAAACTTGACCGGGCATCATTATTTAAACGTTTTTCCAAGAACCATGCCTTGTTGTTGACCTACCAGCATGGAATGGGGAAATTGAAAGAAATAGCCACAAGCTGGGATTTTTCTGCTGATATTGTACATGAGCTTGAAGGTAAATATCATAAGAAGATAGCAAAACAAAATCATAAACTTAATGAAATTGTAGAGAGCAAGGGCGAGGAAAAACATGCCTTGCGCAGATCTATATGGACGCAGGCTTTGCGAGTCGAACGCAGTTCATTGAGAGAACTTTTTGAATCTGGATTCATCCATGAAGGCCTCTTTCGTAGCTTAGATTTTTGTATGGATCAAGAGCTGGAAACTATAATTAACAGCAATGATTTACCGCCCAAAGATGCCTATGGTTCATTCCAGAAAAATCCGATAAGAAGGGTGATTGAAAAACTTAAAAAAATGTGTTTCAGGGAAAAATATGAAGCTCATCTTCTCAACGAGGAATATTTAAGTTATTGTTCGCTTGCGATTGGAATAATTGCCGCGCGGGCAAAACTTTCAGAACTCAAAAAGGATGATTTTTTCAAAGATTACCCCCAGGGAATCAAGGATTGTGATGATTTTTACAGGGGTAATATGGAAAAATTATTAAAACGGGTGAAAATTTTTAGAGCGCATAATGTTGAGCTCTTAGCAACGATAAGTTCAACGACATTGCAAGAAATGGTATACTCTAATGAATTAACAATCCTTGATGAATTATTAGAAAATATGGATATATCAGAAGATATTTATAAAGAATTATCCGTTCTCTTCCATCAGGAAATAACAAAAAACGGTAAAAGAATATACAAAAAGATAATGGAAAAAGAAGAATCATCCACGAATGACCCGACTATGAAATGAGCGTGAGCAAAGCGAAAGGAAATTAACACGAAAAATTGATTTTTTAATTTTGACTATTCCGCCGGCTTCTTGTGCTCATTTTTTCTTTTTCTTTTTCTTTTTCTTTTTGCCGTTCTTTTTTGCGGCAGCGTCTTTTTGAGTTTTTAGAAACTCTTTTTCCATTTCCACTTGATCTGCTTCTTTTTCGGCTTGCTTGACTGTTACATAATGCACATCTTCAGAATTACAATGAGGACATTTTTTGATTACACGATTATTGAATAATGTACTTCTTTCTTTTATCTTTTCTTTTGCTTTTTTTCCATACCATTTTCTTAATCTTTCTGCTTCCTTTTGTATCTTTGCTTTAATTTTACTCTTGACGGCTTCTTCATTATAAGCAAAAGATTTTTTGCAAGCTTTGCAACGGTAGGCTAAGCCAACTTTTGAGGAACACTTAGAACATTTTCCTTTGGCAACATTTTCAAATCTGCGTACTTTGTTAAGTTCGCATGTTTTTTTGGTGCATGTGACATTATAACGGCACTTGTTGGTTTTGCTAGGTGGAACATACATTACGTAATTCCATGCTATCAAAAGAATTATTGCCGAGACTGTGAAAACGCAAAAAAGAGTGAAAGCCTTAGATGGACGTTGCCCGTTTCCATAATTTTTTATTATATAATCAATCAAAAGAACAAAAATTGCAAAAATAAAATATTTTTCGGCTTTTTTCTGGAAATAACCTTTAATTTTATGAATATTTGGAGTTTCTTCAGTAATAATAATCTGTGGTCCAATATAATCATCCACAGTTGGCAGGTCGCGCTTTCTCTCTTTTTCTTTCTCATCTATTGGGTCAGTATTATAAACTATTTTAAATTTCTTCTTTTTTGGTTTTTCTGGTTCATCTTTTGGAAGAGGTTCAGCTTTCTTTTTGTCCTCTGGCGGTTGCCCTACTACGACCATATTCATTTTTGTTTGTTCTGAGGCAATCAATGCATTCTGCAATTTTACAGGAGTTATTTTCTGTAATAGAGATTTTTCAGATTTCTCAGGAACAATGTTTTCATTACCGCAGTCGTGGCAGAATATTTTTTCCCCTATAAGCTTTGGCAATTTCCATAATTTATGTTTGCAATGCTTACAGGCAAAAATAATAGATTCTTTAAATTGCGGCTTAGTTTGTGATATGCTGGGAATGAATAAATCATTTTTGCAATTGTTGCAAAAACTTTTTTTGCCAGATAAATTATGAGGCAAGCTATATTTTTGTTTGCAGTAACTGCACCAGAAAACAATTGATTCTTCCGTTTCAGGATATATTCTTAATGGTGCTTTATTTGATTTGAGAATATTTTCTACTGAAGGGTCATCTGCATTTAAGAAGATTTGAGTTGGGCGTCTCCATTTATTTGGATCTTCCTCTTTTTGTTTTAATTTTAAAGGTGCTTTCTTTGCGTCAGGAGCTTCGCTTCCGGTTTCTTCTGTTTTTGGGAATATCTTAGTTGGCTTTTGCGCTATTACTGGCGCCATTTCGCTTGCTGTATCTTCTGTTTTAGGGAATATCTTAGTTGGCTTCTGTGCAACTATTGGTTCAGTCTCTTCAGGAGTTACTTGAGGAACTGCATCTTCTACAGGATATATCTTTACTGGTTCTTTTTCCGACCCAGTAGATTTTTCATCTGGAATCTTTTTTTTTTAGGTAGATTTATTTCTTCAGGAACTTCCTCAGGAGCTTCTTCATTCTGAGAAATGCTTGGTTTAGTTGCTTCTAGAGGTAGCTGCAAGTTCATTCTAGTTGCTTCAGCATTAAGGAATGGGTCAACTGCTTTTTTTGACCTCATCATATCGAATAAAGATTTTTGTGATTTTTCAGGAACTGTATTTTCTCTACCGCATTCGCGACAATTTATTTCAGTGCCGGCAAGGTTTTTAGGTTTCTGGATTTTTATGCCACAGTGGTCACAAGGGAAAATTAGCATTTCTTTCCGTTCTGGCTTAACTTGTGATTCTACGGGAATAATAATATCATTTTGGCATTTATCGCAAGTTGCTGTTTTACCAGCCATGCTACCTGGTAAACGATATTTTTGTCCGCAATGATTGCACCATAAAAAGATTCTATTTTTTTCTTTAATTTCAGGTTTTGTCAACGGCGCTATTTTTGATTCATCAGGAACAATATTTTTTTGAGAACACTTACTACATTCAACTTCTTGACCTACCAGTTCTATTGCTTTCCATTGTTTTTGACCGCAATGTTTACATGGGAAAACAGTAGTCTCTTTTACAGTTGGTTTATCTTGTGTTTCATCAGGAATTATGAAGTCATTACGGCATCTGTCACAATTTCCAGATTTGCCGGCTAGATGCTTTGGTAAACGGTATTTTTGTCCACAGTAATGACACCAGAAAAGAATCCTTTCTTCTGGAACATCACCTTCTTTTGCTAGAGATGATATTTTTGATTTTTCTGGAACAGTATTTTTCTCGCCGCATTCACTACATTTAACTTCTGTTCCAATATTTTTTCGTGATTTTCGCTGCTTGCTACCACAATGAGCACATGGGAAAACAATGTTTTTTATAGGAGGAGGTTTTTCTTGAGATTTAGTTGGAATAAATAAGAATTCTTTGCACTTGAAGCATATCCCAGTTTCGCCACCAGAATTTTTAGGCAGACGGTACTTCTGCCCACATTCAGGGCACCAGAAAAGGACTTGCTCTTCAGTGTTGGATTCTGTTGCAGTTTGAACTTCTTTTGAATTGTCTTCTGCTTTTACAGTATTATCTTCTTCTTTATTAACAGAATCAGAGGTCATTAAGACTTCTCCATGCAAATATTAACTAAATTTGAACTATAATGTAGTATAGTTGTAAATTTAGAAATTACAAATGTTCATCGCCCATTTCGAAGTGAGCTTTGATCTCATTGTCTGTTAATGCACGGTTGTAGACTACCAACTCGTCAATTTTGCCTTTTAGGAAATTATCTTGCCTAGAAGAGGAATTATTATTGTTGTTATTATTGCCGTCGTTGTTACTATCATCGTTACTGTTGTTATTGCCATTGTTACTGTTATTATTATTGCCATCGTTACTGTTGTTATTATTGCCATCGTTACTGTTGTTATTATTGCCATCGTTACTGTTGTTATTATTGCCATCGTTACTGTTATTATTATTGGCATCGTTATTATTATTATTGCCATCGTTACTATTATTATTTCCGGCGTTGCCTTGTCCATTGTTGCCAGGACCACTGCCGTTTTGATCGTTGTTTACATCTGATTGACCGTTGTTTCCATTTCCTTCTCCACCATTTTGGTCAACAGTGCTTGAACTGCCATTTTGATTTTGTTCTTGATTTTGTTCTTGTTCTTGTTCTTGTTCTTGTTCTTGATTGTTATTTTCAGTACTATCTTTGTCTTTGCTGTTTCCGCCACCCTTGCCATTATTTCCGGGACCATCACCATTTTGATCGTTGTTCACATCTGACTGACCGTTGTTCCCATTTCCTTCTCCACCGTTTTGATCAACAGTGGAGGGTTTGTCACTCTTACAATAGATACCGTAGTCGCTATAAACAGTGTAGCTGTCATAGCCATGAAAAATATTACTACTGTTATTAGATTTTTTTTTCTGCCAGTTTATGCATCCGATGGTTACATTCCCTGTGGTGCTTGTTTGGTCTACTGTAGCATGATTTTTGTAAACGGATTTTAATTTCACACCATTTATAAATAAGTCGATCACCTGTTTTTTGTCAATCACTTTATTACGCATAGCCAGATGAGTCCAGGCACTGGTTTCTATAGCTTTGATAGCATTGCCATCTTTGTCTTCCGCATAATACATGATACTTGTCGGTCCAATATCCATCTGGAATAGTTTTTTGGAATCATCATCATTATCACCGTCATAATATAGAGCGTATTTGGCATAATCATCGTTGGCGGTTCCAGTATAGCATTTTCCGAAGATGCCATCCCATTTATTTAGAGTATCAAATTTGATTGAGAGCATAAAAGTAAAGTCTTTTTTACCTGTAAAATCTAAATGTTCACTTTTTGGGAATTCAACATAGGTGCTTGCTCCATCAAGCTGTAAGGCACCTTTTCCCTTAATCCAGCGTCCATTTCCCCATACGTAATCGCCTTTTACATGCCCGGTATAGTTTTTAACATTAAAATTGTCAGCATCATAGGCCTGAGCGGAATTTGTTAAAGATTCGCCTTCTTTTTCCTGAAAATTCAAGTTAACTACGCATGTCGGATCAGTACTGCATTGTTTGTTAAACTGTATCCAGCGCGCAAAGCGTGCATGCTTTTTGCTTTCAGTAAGAGACGGCAGCAATATTGCACTGAGAATTGCGATGATAGCGATAGAAAGAAGTAGTTCGAGGATTGTGAAGTGACGGCTATTGTTAATCATGGCGGCCTCCCAAGTGTTTAGAAATATGCTCTAACTGCAAGTATACAGCCTCGGAATGTAAAAGTCAAGCGAAAAAGCTAAACTTTATTAGTATTTTTTATTGCTTATATTAGTATGTTTTTATTTTTGAATATGTGAAGTCTGAAAGTTAATTATTTGTATTCAGCGCCCATTTCATGGTTGCCCCTTATTTCAGAGCCTTTTAAAGCACGGGTATAGACTAGGAATTCATCAATTTTGCCTTTGAAGAAATTGCCCATTCTGCCATCTTTAGTAGGTTCAAGAGTATTGGTCTTCGGGTTGTATTTTGTTACCAGCCAGCGTAAGCAACCGATAGCCAGGCGGGCAGCGCATTTACCTTTTTCATAAATGACAAAATTAGTGCCGCGTGATTTTAATTTGATACCGTTAAAGAACACATTGACCTCTTGTTTGTCACCGACAGTTTTATTACGCAGGGTCAGCTGAAACCAGCTTTCAGTATTAAGTAATATATTTTTTTCTCCTTCTTCGCCAACATCATCAAAGCCAATGCAGACACTTGCTACATCCACTTCAAATTGTCCAGCAGCTTCTTTATCGTCATAGGACGTTCCGTCAAAGTACATATCGTATTGAGCGTAGCCCTCGGTCGCATTTCTCATATAGCACTTCCCAAAAATTCCATCCCATCTACGTAAACGGTCAAACTTCACCCATGTTATAATAGTGAAATCATCGTTTCTGTCAAAATCTATATGTTTGATCTCGGGAAATTCAACATAAGTGCTTACGCCGTCAAACTGTAAAGCCTTTTTACCTTTCCACCAGCGCCCGGTTCCCCATTCATAGTCGCCCTTTATTATTCCCTTGTAATCTTTCACATCGAAACCTTCAGCTTCATGCCCTTGAGCTGAATTACTTAGGGTTTTTCCTCTTCCTTCCTGAAAATTCAGGTTGATCACGCATGTGGGGTCGGTACTGCAATGTTTGTTAAATTGCAGCCACCGAATAAAACGTGCGCGCTTCTGACTTTCTGAAAGAGAAGGCATTAGCATGGCAAAAAGAATTGCGATAATCACGATTGCAACAAGTAGTTCGATAATTGTAAACTGATGTCGTTTATGCATTATGGGTTTGACTCCGAATTATATTAAAATATTTGATTCAATATACATTTATAAAGTTGAAAAGCTAATTTTTTATATAGTTGTGTTAGTAAATTTTGCTTAATTAGAAGTTCTTTCCCCCATGACATAATGACCAGTGATTTCATTATTAGTCAAGGCACGGCTGTAAAGCAAGAATTCATCGATTTTGCCTTTTAGAAAATTATCAGGTTTACCATTTGAGGAAGGTTTGTCATCGTGTACCAGCAGCCAGCGTATACAGCCAATAGCTAAACGAGCTTCGCTTTTGTACTTGTTGAATCCTCTATTGCTTATATGGTCGGATTTTAACTTGACTCCGTTGAGAAACAAATCAAGTCTTTGCTGATCATCAACCACTTTGTTGCGTAAGGCCAGTTGATACCAGTTATCGGTATCAATCTTAATTTCTTGAGAGCCCGATTCATCATTATTTTCATAATCAACACGATGTTCGCCAATCTCTGCTGAGAATTTGCCTTGAGGTTTATTTTTTCCGGTTTTTGAACCATCATAATATAGAGCATATTGAGGATAACCATTGACTGCGTTACGCATATAACATTTGCCAAAAATGCCATCCCACTTATTCAAGACATCAAACTTTACCCATACTATAACAGTAAAATCTTTTGAGCCATTAAAATCCACATGTTCAATATTATCAAATTCAATATAGGTGCTTGCTCCGTCAAATTGTATAGCTTTTTTGCCTTTTCGCCAGCGCCCGGATGACCATTCGTAGTCACCTTTTATGATTCCGTTGTAGTCATGCGCATCAAAGTTTTCACCTTCATGACCTTTTGCTGAATTTTTCAGAATATCACCTTCTCCATCCTGAAAATTCAAGTTAATAACGCATGTAGGGTCAGTACTGCATTGTTTATTGAAATGCAGCCAGCGCACATAGCGGGCGCGATCACGGCTTTCTTTGAATGATGGCATTAGCATAGCTGTAAGAATTGCAATTATAGCTACAGCCATAAGCAATTCAATAACTGTAAAATGACGTCGATAATAAATCATGGAGTTAACTCCAATTTATATATTATGGAAAAAGTCTTTACTATAAATATACATGCAAAAATCTAAAAAGCCAATTGATTGGCGAAAATTTATTAGTATGTTTTTTGGGGATACAATTTATCTTTTTTTAGGAGAAGTTTTTTTGGGCATTAGATAGTGGATATCTTCAGAATCGCAGTAAGGACACTTTAAGCTAGTTTCATCATCATCTTCTTTTTCTCTATCTTCTTCATTGCAGGCAAAAGATTTATTGCATTTGTCACATTTATAGGTAAATCCAACATGATTCTTACATTCTTTACAAGTTACCTTATTAATATCTTTAAATCTGCGGACATCACTTTTGTCGCATTTGTAGCAGGTGATGTTGTAACGACTGTTGATGATTTTATCAGGCGGAGAAGCCATGGCATAATTCCAGCTTAGCATGAAAAGCACTATTATGAGTGAAAAAGAAAAGAAAAGGACAAAGGGTTTTGCAGGATGTTGCTTTGCATCAAGCTTATCTACTATATTATCTATTACATTAACAAGCATAGCAAAAATAAGATACTTCTCAGCCTTTTCGTGGACATAATTTCTGATTCTATGAATAGTTGGCAGTTTGTCAGTAAGCTTTAGCTCTTTTTTATGTGAAGGTTTTGCAGCACTGATTTCAGCTGCTATTTTTGATATATCGCGTGACCTTTTGGAAGAAGATTTAGTGACTGTCTGTGAATCCGGTGAAAACATTGCTTTCACCGGGTCGCCTACCATTGTTTTAGGGGTATTGGCAAAAAAGTTTCCAGTTTCTAGTTTTTGCATGAATGTCTTTTTTGATTTTTCCGGGACAAAATTTTCCTCACCGCATCTAGTACACTGAGTTTCACAGCCGATGAGTTCTTGATCTTCCCATAGTTCTTTACCGCAATGTTCGCAATTGAAAGCAATTGTATCCTTAAGTATTGGCTTGCTTTGTGATTCAGCAGGGATGGTAAAACGTTTTTGACATTTGTCACAAGTACCTGTTTTCCCAGTGAGATGTTTCGGTAAACGGTATTTTTGAGAACAATAGCTGCACCAGAATAGGATTCTCTCTTCTGGTTTTGAACCAACTTTGGCTAGTGCTGTTATCTTTGATTTTTCAGGAACAATTACTCTTTTACTGCATTTACCGCATTTGACTTCTTCACCAATCAATTTGCGTGACTTACGTATTCTTTCCCCACAATATTTGCATGGGAAAACAATTGATATTTCCTTCTTAGGTTTTTCTTGTGATACATGGGGAATAAATAAATAATTATCACATTTCGTACAAATACCGGCCTTACCGTCAAGAGTTCGTGGTAAACGATACTTTTGTCCGCAGTGACTACACCAGAAAAGAATTTTATCTTCGGGCATAACCAAATCGGTCTGTGTTGTTTCAGCAACAAGAAATGGTTCAAGCAAGCTTAGCGGATTCACTTTATTTTTTAAGGATTTCTTTGATTTTTCCGGAACAATATTACTTTCGCCGCATTTGTAACAATTTATTTCTTTACCAACAAGTTCCTGTCCTTTTAATTGGGTTTTTCCACATTTTTTACAGGGGAAACTAATAGTCTTTTTAAGTGTTGGTTTAGCTTGAGAGGCATGAGGAATAAATAAATAGTTTTTGCACTTTGAACAAACTCCAGCTTTTCCGTTTAAACGACTCGGTAAACGATATTTTTGTCCGCAGTGGTTACACCAGAAAAGAATTTTATTTTCTTCTTTATCTTGTGTTTCCGAAGCGGGGCGTACTGCCGTAATATCTGTTCTTGTTGTCTCAGCAACTATGAAAGGTTCAAGTAAATCTAGTGGAGATTCTTCTTCTATTATTGTCTCTGGGACAATGTTCTTTTCGCCACACTCGTGACAAGTTATTTCTTTACCAGCTAATTTTAATGGTCTTAACAGTTTTTTATTACACTTCTTGCATGAAAAACTGATCGCTTGTTCCATTTCAGCTTTAGTTTGTGATACATGAGGGATAACAAATTCGTTTTGACATTCATCGCAAGTGCCAGTTTTTCCAGCCAGTTCTTTGCGCAAACGATATTTTTGCCCGCAATAACTACACCACATAATGATATTATTGTCTTCAACAGGAGTTTCTATTTTATTTTTAGGATTCTTTGAATCCATCAAGATTCCTCCGAATTAATTAAATGCAGATTAATTAGCATGAACATTACCCATGTCATAATGACCTTTGATTTCTTTATTGCTTAAAGCCCGGGTGTACACTAAAAATTCATCCATCTTGCCTTTGAAAAAATTTCTTGTTAGCACTTTTCCGTTTGCCCTTTTCCTGCGTCTGCAGCCGAGAGATAAGCGAGCAGTACATTTTTTTACCCTGCTAGCTTTAACTGTTGAGCTGCGAACATTTAATTCAATACCATTAACAAACACATGAACTTCTTGATTTCCATTAACTACCTTATTTCGCATTGTTACCTGAAACCAAGTCTCGCTGTCAAGCTTAATACGTATTTTTTTATCTTTATCCATATTATTAAAACGAACAATGTCTGTGCCGGTCTCAGCAGTAACCATTTTAACTTTTGCGTCTGGATTGGGTTCATTCTTGACAAAATATACAATATAGCCAGTAGTGGTGTTGCCAGTATAATATTGGCTGAATATAGTGTTTAAATTAGTATTAGACGGGAAGTTAAATTTTACCCAAGCCATAATAGTAAAATCTTTTGTTCCGTCAAAGTTTATATACTTACACTTCAGGAATTCAATATAGGTGCTCATGCCGTCAAAGATTATAGCTTTTTTACCTTTCTTCCAGCGTCCCTGGACTACTTCATAATTACCTTTTATTATTCCCTTGAAATCATCTGCGTTAAATTCCTCGTCCTCATAGCCTTGAGCTGAATTTTTCAGGGTGTCGTCAGTAACGTCCTGAAAATTTAAATTAATAACGCATTTGGGGTCATTGCTGCATTGTTTGTTGAACTGCAGCCAACGGGCAAAGCGGGCTTTCTCGCGACTTTCATTAAGAGCCGGCATCATCATAGAAAAAAGGATAGCGATGATAGCAATTGAAACAAGTAATTCTATAATTGTAAAACAATATCTCTTACGACTCATTTGCATAATTCGACGCCACCGCCAAAAGTCTAGTATATCATTTAACCCATTGATTATTAAAGACTTATCTTAGTTTTTGGCTTGCCTTTTTTGTTTGCTGTGCTATGTTTATCTAGTTTACTATAAGGAGCTTAGAT
>Ga0307988_1000623_pt1 | contig 23579 bp, 21 predicted proteins | sample EllFjometagen183_FD_203166 | JGI IMG/M metagenome (GOLD analysis project Ga0307988, IMG submission 203166) | Marine microbial communities from Ellis Fjord, Antarctic Ocean - #183 | ecosystem: Environmental > Aquatic > Marine > Unclassified | place: Southern Ocean | collected 2014-10-08 | reverse complement strand
TTGCGACCTAAATCAATGGCTTCTAATACGGTTTGGTATGCCAGATTAATGATCTTTATACCTTGATCAACTGTCGCTTTGAAAATGACTTCCATGTCGTTATATTCAGGCTGACTCATATTTAATCCATAATAGCCAGGAATATCCGTCAGACAGGGAACAAAGTGATCAACTTTACCGCATGAATGAATCACGCCACCAAATTTTTCTAACATCTGAGCGTCGTATGGCTTGACAAATTCTTCATAGGTTTCAGGTGAAATATTCATGCAGGAATCCAGACTCAAACGTATTTTTCCTTTATGAACCCAGCCGTAATGCACATTAAAATCATCACTTGGCGGAACCAATTCAAACCAGCGGTCGATATAAGCAATATAGGTATCGGTAATCAACTGCATAAAGCCTTTAACTAATTGCGGGGAATCATATATATCCAAGAATATACCACTACCCCAAACGACTTCGCAAATATCAAACGCCCCCTGTAAATCAGGATGATAAATCTTGCAGTATTTTTTCAGCTTTGGATATGGTCTGAGTTGTTCTATAAAAAACTTAGCACAGTCCATGATCTGTTTACCTTGACCGCCATCCAAATCCGGAATTCCAGCTTCAATAAGTTTCTTGATAGTCTCAGCTCCGCCTTCGACCGCAAGTGCTCCGGGAAGTGTATTGTATTCACGGTCCATCATATATACTTGTGCGCCGAACAACGACGGCATTATATTACTGCCGTAATTGCTGCGAATAGCCAAGTGCAAACCATTGCCGCTGACAAGAAATGCATTAATTGTACATAATTGTGACAACAGCATAGTTTCGAAAGATGGATCATTAATTGCATCATTAATATTTATCTCAGACCAGACCAGCGAGGATGCCGCAACCGCTTTGCGTTTCGGCAAAAAAACTTCTTCATTTGTTTCGTTGTTCCAAAAACGTCTCCATTGTTCAAAAAGATCGTCTTCCACTTCGGGATTAATTCGAGATTCAATATCTTTAAGATATTTTTTTAACATTTCATTATCCATTTGTTTGTATTTTTGTGTTTACCTTATTATAATATAATTCATATTTTAAGCTTAGTCAATCTGTAAAATTGTGATTAACACAGGACTTTTGTGAAATGAATAAGCCTTTTTATAATAGTGCGCAAAGACTACGAGTGCCTCCTGAAGACCGCTTGCCGTTAAATGTTCGCTCTGCCGGACATGGTATTGTCCATGCGGGATGGCGGCATCCATCCGGCGTTGTCGATCGCTACAATTTTTACTGGGGAGTAAAGGGAGAGGTCAACTATACTGTAGATGATAAGTTATTTACAATGCATCCATGTGAAGTCTTAGTTTTTCCATTGAACAGTCGAATGGGACCGGCGGCTGTCGATAGCGAGGGAGAGTATCGATGGTTTACTCTGGACGGTTCCTTAGCAAAACCATTGTTCAAAGAGCTTGGAATTGAGTTCTATATTCCGTTCAAGGCTGGAGCGTGCCCAACCCGTCTACATGAAAATTTAATGCACAGTTTTAATGATATTATGCCCGTTGCCGCTATGAATTCTGAGATTGTCGTCTATGAAATCCTGATAAACATACGAAATAACCGCGAAAGCAGTTTCAAGAAGGACAATATAGACAAATGTAAAGAGATTATTGATACAAGCTTTACGGAGAGCTCGCTTGATGTAAGTGCGGTGGCAAACGAGGCTGGAATTGACCGTACCGTACTGGCGCGGCAGTTCAAGGCTGCGAACGGGATATCGCCTTCAAAATATCTTCAAGCCAAACGCCTAATGCGCTCTTTGCGCTATCTTGAGACAGGATATACGACAGTTGAGACCGCACGGTGCTGCGGCTATAATGATGCTGGATATTTTGCCCGCAGCTTCAAAAAACATTTTGCCCTTAGTCCTCAAGCCTGGCGTGATTCGATTCTAAACAAAATTTGATATATCGTGCGATTTAGGTTTGGTTTGACGGCGAATTTGACAATGACTAAATCCAGCAACAAGATCGTAACTAACTGAATATAAGGAGTGTGCAAAATAAAAAAATACAGCTATATGCAGTTAAACGATGTTTTCTGGACACAGAAACCGAAGGTTATAATCATCTCGACCCGACCTATTTAGCTTATCTATTTTGCCCCTTTTAATCTTTTTTCATTTAATCGCTCTTTCTTGTTTTGACTTTTTGTAAAAACCCTATATATTACATATTCCGATTAGTAAAGACGTTTATTATGGGTGGATTGTATCTATTTGAATGTCTGTAATATAATAATAACGTTTTGTTAAAAACAACAAACAAAAGGGTAAAAAAATGATTAAAGTTGGAATTAATGGATTTGGTCGTATCGGCCGTCTCGTTTTTCGCGCTGCTCAAAAACGTAACGACATCGAAGTTGTTGGTATCAATGACTTGCTCGACGTAGATTACATCGCTTACATGCTGAAATTTGACTCAGTACACGGTAAATTTGATGGCGAAGTTTCTGTTGCAAACGGTAACCTCGTTGTAGATGGTAAAGAAATTCGTATTTCTGCTGAAAGAAATCCTGCTGATTTGAAATGGGATGCTGTTGGTGCTGAATACGTTGTTGAATCTACAGGTTTATTCCTGACTGATGAAACTGCTCGCAAACACATCGAAGCTGGTGCTAAAAAAGTTGTTCTGTCTGCTCCTTCTAAAGATGCTACTCCTATGTTCGTCATGGGCGTAAATGATGAGAAATTGACTGCTGACATGGACATTGTTTCTAACGCTTCATGCACAACTAACTGTCTTGCTCCTATCACTAAAGTACTCGATGACAACTTCGGAGTTCTTGAAGGTTTAATGACTACTATCCACGCTGCTACAGCTACACAAAAAACTGTTGATGCTCCTTCTATGAAAGACTGGAGAGGTGGACGTGCTGCTCTGAATAACATCATCCCTTCTTCTACTGGCGCAGCTAAAGCTGTTGGTAAAGTTATCCCTTCATTAAACGGAAAACTTACTGGAATGGCTTTCCGCGTTCCTACTGCAGATGTATCTGTTGTTGACTTGACTTGCCGTCTCGAAAAAGGCGCTTCTTACGACGAAATCAAAGCTGTTATGAAAGCTGCTTCTGAAGGACCAATGAAAGGTATCCTCGGTTATACTGAAGAATCTGTTGTTTCTCAAGACTTCGTTGGTGAAGTTTGCACTTCTACTTTCGATGCAGATGCAGGTATTGCCCTGACTGACAACTTCGTTAAAGTTGTTTCATGGTACGACAACGAATGGGGATACTCTAATAAAGTATTAGACCTCATCGCTGCTATGGCTGCTCTCTAAACTATAAGCAATATTTGCTTTATATATAGAGTTATACCCGAAGAACAATTTTATTGGACTTCGGGTTTTTTTATTAAAACTTAAAAACGGAGATAAATCATGAATCTGAACAAAAAAACTGTCAAAGACATTGATCTTAACGGTAAACGCGTAGTCATGCGTGTTGACTTTAATGTTCCTCTCAAGGATGGTGTAATAACTGATGATACTCGTATCCGCGCAGCACTACCTACTATCAGATACATTCTCGGAAACGGCGCGTCATTAACTCTTTTGACTCACCTCGGTCGCCCTAAAGGCGAACGCAATCCTGAATTCACTGTAAAACCAGCGGCTGATTATCTCGCTACTTTACTCGGAAAAGACGTTAAATTCGTTAACGACTGCATCGGTAAAGAAGCTGTTGCCGATTCAAAAGCTCTCAAAGCCGGCGAAATAATGTGCTGCGAAAATACTCGTTATCATAAAGAAGAAGATATGAAATGCAAGGGCGACGCAGAAAAAATTGCGGCTCAGAAAGCATTTGCAGCTGAACTGGCAAAACTCGGAGACGTTTACGTCAATGATGCTTTCGGTACAGCGCATCGCGCTCATGCTTCTACTGCAATCATCACTGAATTCATCGACAAAGCAAACTGCGTAGCAGGTTTCCTTCTCGACAAAGAAATTCAATACCTCGGCCAAGCGGTTTCTAACCCTGAACATCCTTTTATTGCTATTATTGGTGGCGCTAAAGTTTCAGGAAAACTCGAAGTTATTACAGCTCTTATCGAAAAAGTTGATACCATCTTGATCGGTGGCGGAATGGCTTACACATTCCTCAAAGCTCTCGGACATTCTGTTGGTAATTCTCTCTGTGAAGATGATTTGCTGGACGTAGCAAAATCAACACTCGCGAAAGCCAAAGAAAAAGGCGTTAAATTCTTATTGCCAGTTGACAATAAAATCGCTGATGATTTCTCTAACGATGCCAATAATGAAATAGTTGGTCTCGAAATTAAAGACGGATGGATGGCACTTGATATCGGCCCTAAAACTGCCGAATTATACGCTAACGAAATACTTGACGCGAAAACAATAGTTTGGAACGGACCTATGGGATGTTTCGAAATGCCTAACTTCGCTGACGGAACCATGATCGTTTGTTCAGCTGTAGCTGACAGTGACTCTGTAAGCATTATCGGCGGTGGCGACTCTGTCGCGGCAGTTAATCAAAGCGGACTCGCTGACAAAATGAGCCATATCTCAACAGGCGGCGGCGCTTCTCTCGAATTCCTCGAAGGGAAAGACCTCCCTGGTGTATGCGCTTTGACTGATCGTTAGTCACTCTTGAAAAATATTAGGGGCGATTTTTTCGCCCCTTTTTTTTGTCCCCATATAAAACCAAATGAACCATGTCAACTTTTATTGATTTTTTAAAAAGATTTAACATCTTTGCAAAATGCTAATAATAAGTATCTTACAAAAAAATAAGTCTATCAAGATAAACTTTTATTGATATATTGGCATTTTACTAACACTTTATAAAAAAAACACAAACTGCTAATAATAAACATTTTATAATTATATTTAAAATTGGCACAGAACTTTCTATATAGTAATACGTGAATTGAGTGGAATAGTACTGTCTTTTAGAGGTCTTTTTCAGAGGAGAAGGCGTAAAGGTAAGTGGAGTACGTTGGCCGGGTCTGGTTATTTGAAAAAATAATCAGATTGCGGCTTTTTTCCCCTTTATGCTATAATATTTCATGAATCTATAAATCTATTTTTTTATTTTAAGTTCAAAAAACATTCTTTTTATTGATTTTATTGCAATTTATAATTTCTGATATTATAATGTTTTTTAGGAGATTTTTTAGGAACTTGGGATTATATTTATGAATAATTCGACACATGTGTTTATTTATCTAACTGGTCCTGGCTGGCATATTCTCAAAGAACATGCTTTCATGACTAAATACTGTAAGCATCAATTCCCAATACAATCTCAGCTTGGTTGTTCATATGCAGCTCTTTCATCCACTCTCACAGGCAAAGACCCAGAGAAACATGGTCATTTCAGTAGTTATTATTTCAAGAAAAGCAATACTATTTTGGAAACTGCACAGCGTTTTTATAACAAAGCTATTGGTAAAAAATCTGGTTACTTTGGGGGATATTCTGTACCAATGCGAAATGTTAATTGTTTTGTTCAAAATAATCATTATTCAAAAAAATTAATGCCTGGCTACTTTTCTCCTCTAGTTAGCATTGTTGATATGGTTCACGAAAAAAAATTAGCTCATTCTATTGTTAACACTAATTCAACTCCACCAGTTCAAGTCTTAAAAAATTTACGTTATCGTCTGAAAAATGAAACTCTTGCTTTCGCTTTCATACAAATTGACGAAATGGATGATTTACTACACTGTTATCCTTATGATTTTCAGAAAATTGATGCAAAATTGCGAAGCTATGAAAAACAAATTAAAAAAATTATCACAGCCGGAACTAATGGACATTCAAATTTTAATTTAACAATCTTTTCCGGACATGGCATGACCCTCGCTCCGCAAAAAATAAATATCAAAAAGAAAATTGATTCCCTAGAAATCACTTACGGGCATGATTATTATGCTGCATACGATCCGACAATGGCTTACTTTTGGTTCAAAAACAAGTCTGCAAAATCTATCATTCATGACAAGCTGCATAAACTGCGACATTGCAAAATACTAAGTCAGAAAGAAAAAAAAGAATTTGGAATAAATTTTTCCGACAAACGTTGCGGCGAGACCATTGCCTTGGTTGATCCAGGATTTCAGATTTCTCCAAATGATGTATTACCATGCACTTTGCCGGGAATGCATGGCTATGACCCCAATCACTCAGATTCACTCGGAGCTTGTTTTTCCACTCAAAAAATAAGTCCTACCCCAAATCGTGTCAAAGATTTCTTTAGCATTATGGCAAACTTTGTTACTGAATACTAAGTTTATGTGATTTTAAGATTTGTTTGACGCTTTTCCCATTATCTGGAAAAATCCAATCAGGAGCCAGATCAGCTAGTGGCGTCAAGACAAACAATCGATTGGCAGCACGCGGGTGAGGAATCTGCAGTTTATCTGTGTCGATTATTTCTTCACCAAATAAAATAATATCTAAATCAAGGGTTCGCGGAGCGTTGAATTCATGCGTTTCCGGACGTCCAGTAGATATTTCTATTTCTTGACATAATTCCAATAATTCTTCTGGAGATTCCGTCCATTCGCCAATTAGCACCGCATTGGTGAAATCCGGTGAATTTGACGGACAATTTTCCGGTTCACTTCGCAATAAAGTTGATAATTTTATATTTGCAACACCGTTTTCGCTTAATTTACTTAATGCAGAACAAAAAATACTTACGCTATCTCCTATATTTCCACCTAAAGCAATGGCTATTTTATTTAATTTTGCCTTCATTGTCAATCCTTATTCGAAAAAGCTTAATATCGGAGCTATATTTCTAGTATACAGCATATAATAATTTTTTTAACAAAAAAACAGATAATGATTGAAAAAAATCGCATATATTTTATGGGTTCAGGTAAAATCGCCGTCCCCGTACTAAAGGCTTTAGTAAAAGCTGAGAACATCAACTTGCTCGGAATCGGCACGCAAGTTGATCAACGCGCCGGCAGAGGAAAAGGGAAACGCCCTACTCCGGTCGGACAGTTTGCTGCGGAGAACAATCTCGAAGCAGACAAAATAGAGTCCGTTAAAGATCCAGTATTTATGGATAAAATGCGTTCTCTAAATTTAGATTTTATTGTTGTTGTGTCATTCGGACAGATTTTGCGTCAGGAACTCCTAGATATACCGGGGTGCTGCTGTTTAAATGTACACGCGTCTATTTTACCGAAATACCGTGGAGCTTCGCCGATAAGCGCCGCAATTCTTAACGGTGATGCCGATAGTGGCATTGCTTTTATGAAGATGGACAAAGGTCTTGATACCGGAGCTGTCTATAAAATTTTCAAAATGCCGCTTCAAGGGAATGAATATGCGGATTCTCTTGAAAACGAACTGGGGAATCTGGCGGCGGAGAGTATTGAAAAAGTTTTGATACAAATAAAAAGTGGACAATTAACAGCTCAGAAACAAGATGAAAAGCAAGCGACTTTAACCAGCAAAGTTACAAAGAATGATGGTGAAATCGTTTGGAGTTTGCCAGCAGAGAAAACTGAAGCAATGGTCAGAGCTTACCATCCCTGGCCAGGAGCTTATTTTACTTTGCAAGGCAAAAAAGGACAGATTAAACTCAATATTATTGAGGCATGCTATGTAAACGATGCTGCCGGTGAAGCCGGTGAAGTTTTACAAGCAGATAAAAAAGCTTTGATTATCGCATGCGGCGAAGGAGCTTTAGAAATTTTAAGATTGATACCCCAGGGCAAAAAAGAAATGTCAGGACCAGCCTTCTTGAATGGTCACCGTTTAGACTCTGGAACAAAAATTTAATGATGGTAAAGGATAATACTTAGATGGAAAAAACAAAAAAAAGAATAATACTCAGTTGCGAGACACTTGAAACGCGTTTTGCATTGTTGAACAATGATAAACTTGAAGAATACCAGATCGAACGGGAAAGCAATGTAGCTAAAGCCGGTTCGGTTTACCTCGGAAAAATTGTAAATCTCGAACCTTCCCTGCATGCCGCTTTTGTTGATATCGGCGCAGGCAAAAATGCTTTTCTGCATTACTGGGACATGCTTCCGGCAACTTTTGATATGAAGGATAAAATACCGGAAGACGACAAAGAAAAAGAGCTGAATGTAAAAAAGAAAAAAACACCTTTTGCTGAAAAAGTAAATTCTCTTTTGAGCAAGGACAACAAATCCAGGCAAATCAGGGAAAAAAGACAAAATCAGCAATACACAATAAAAGATATTCCAAATCTTTTTCCTCCCGGAACAGAACTGCTTGTGCAAGTCGTCAAAGGCCCTATTGGAACGAAAGGCGCACGTATAACTACAAATATTTCTATACCTGGACGTTATCTTGTACTTCTGCCCTACTCTAAACATATCGGTTTGTCCAGCAAAATTGACAAAAGATCAGAACGCAGCAGATTGAAAAAAATTATCTCCGGTCTTGATATTCCTAAAGGTATGGGAGTAATTTGCCGTACAGTTGGCGAGGGACGAAAAGCTATATTTTTCAAACGTGACCTTGATATGTTGCTTGATTACTGGCATAAAGTCGAACAAATTCTTGAAAATCCCAAGGCTCCCTGCGAAGTTTACCGTGAACCAAACCTTCTCGAACGAACAGTGCGTGACCTGATGACCGAGGATATTGACGAAATACAGGTAGACAACAGCGAGGCTTACAGCAAAATCCGCAATTTATTAAATAAGTTCGGCGGACGCAAAATGGGAGCTAAAGTAGAGTGTTACAAACAGGCAAAACCGATTTTTGATTTTTTTAATGTCAAAAACCAGATTAATCAAATTTTTACACGCGAAGTACCTTTGACCAGCGGTGGCTGCATCTGCATAGATGAAACCGAGGCCTTGATCGCTATTGACGTCAACACCGGAAAAGGCAAAGGAAAACGTGTTGGAGAACAACCTGAAGTCATCGTCCAGACAAACATTGAAGCGGCTGAGGAAGTCGCTCGTCAATTACGTTTGCGCAATGTTGGCGGACTGGTAGTAATCGACTTTATAGACATGCGGGCATCACGCGACCGGGATCAAATATTCAAGCTAATGCGCAAATTGGTCAGAAACGACCGGGCAAAATCAAAAATTCTCCCACTTAGTCGTTTAGGCTTAATGGAAATGACTCGTCAACGCGAACACGAGAGCCTACAAAGCACCGTATTGGACCGTTGTCCTTACTGTAACGGTAGCGGGCATGTCAAATCATCTTTATCAATGAGTGTGGAAATCCAAAGACGTTTACATTCTATATTCAAATCACGTGGAAATAAACGTATGGCAATCCGTATTTTCATGCATCCTGACATTTTAACTCGTTTAAAGAATGAAGATGCTCAATTGTTTGATAATCTTGAAAAAGAATACGGCAGAGATTTAAGTTTCCGTGGTGACAGCAGTATGCACCATGAAGAATTTAAGCTTGTTGATCCAGAGTCCGGCAGAATTTTAAGATAGTTAAAAAAGAAAAGAAATCCGCTCCGGGCCGTCGCCGGACGGCTGGCGGGACGGAACCCGACTAGCCCCGCGGTAATGAGCGGTCGCCATCGGCGAAAGCTGCACGGCTATATCATACCTGCGAGAGCGCAAGTGTGATTTTGTTTGCCAACAGCTTGTTTGCGATGCGAAGCAGCAAATAAGCTGAACATTGTTTCCTGCGCGAGCAAACTATTATAGAGAAAAACAACAATGCTAAACATCACAAAAAATATAAGCATTCCTGATGACGAACTGAAAGAAGAGTTTTTCCTTTCTTCCGGTTCGGGCGGTCAACATGTCAACAAAGTTGCAACAGCAGTTCGTTTGCGTTATAATTTACGAACGTCCAAGTCTTTACCACCTGATCTACAGCAAAGACTCCTAGCAAAACATCAGCCACGTTTAACCAGTGATGGAGAAATTTTAATTGAGTCACGACGTTCACGCAATCGTGAAAAAAACCGTTTTGACGCGGCGGAACGTCTAAAGAAATTAATCCTTGATTTACTACACCCTCCTAAGAAACGCCACCCGACAAAACCCACATACGGTTCAGTAAAACGCCGTATCGAGACCAAGAAAAAACACGGCGCAAACAAAAAACTGCGAGCGAAGAAACCGGCTTTGGATTGATTATATTATTTAATTATAATATCAAAAGCTTTTAACAGGCTCATAGCTTCCGGTAGTGAAAAGATGGCTTTTTCAATGCGGTTTCGCAAAAGATTTATAGTATAATCTTCTGCATTTTCAAAATTAGTGCGGGTCAAATTGCAATCCAAAAAAGTGCTTCCTGTAAATCTTGAACCTTTGAAATTCGCTTCGGTTAAATTCGTCTGCATAAAATCACTTTCAAATATTTCGCAATCAGTCATAGTACATGAATTCAGTTCAAGATCACTAAAGTTACAAGTTTGAATGCGGCATTTTGAAAATTTTATATCAAGGCAAAAAGAATCAACTTGACTGAAATTTGAACCGACTAATTTGCATTTTTTAAAATTAACAGTGCGCAAATTGGTGTTTGTGAATTTTATCAGACTCATATTGCAGTCAATAAACAAGCAGTCTTCAAAGATGGCTCTAGTAAAATCCGCTTCGGATAAATTGCAGTTTCGAAACTCGCACCCACTGAATTCTTTGTCTGAAAATATCAGTTGACAAAAGTTTTCTTTACGAAAACTCTCATCTTCAAAATAATTTTCAGATAATATATTCACTAGTATTCCTTTTGGGTGACTCGAACACTCGCATCTTTAAAAAATATTACTTCGCTTATTTTTAAAAGCCTCGTTCATCGAGAGCGGATTTGGTCTATTGCACCCTCCTTCGCTGAAGCTATGGAGGGCTTAAGTTTCGACCATTGGAGATGGTCGACAAACAGTTTCGCCTGTTTGATCGGCGAACTGTTACATCCGGCTTTTTATATTTTTTACGCCATACTTTGGCAAACTGTTATCGCTGCTACTCCGTGAATATCTTCGACTGAACAACCGCGTGATAAATCATTGATTGGACGAGCTAGACCTTGTAAAATAGGACCGTACGCTCCGGCTCCAGCCAGACGTTGGGTTAGTTTGTAGGCAATATTACCAGCGTTTAAGTCCGGGAATATCAAAACGTTCGCCGCTCCGGCAAGCTTGCTGTCTGGAGCTTTGGATTTGGCTACTGACGGAACTATTGCCGCATCAACCTGAAGTTCGCCATCAGCGATTATATCGAGATTTTCAGCTTCAATTTTAGCTTTGAACTTTTTAGAAGCTTCGATGATTTTATCAAGAAGTTCATGTTCGGCACTGCCATAAGTTGAAAATGAAAGGAACGCTACTTTTGGAGTTGTTCCCATTAACGAACGATAAGTATTGCATGTAGCAATCGCGATATCAACGAGCTGATCCGCGTCTGGATTAGGATTCACACCACAGTCAGCATATAATAATACTTCGTCGCCGGATTCAGTCGGATTGACTAAATCCATTACGAAACAACTGCTACCAGTTTTGATTCCGGGTGCGGTTCCGACACAGTTGAATGACGCTCTGAGCATGTCTCCAGTAGAGGATATACTGCCAGCTACTAAACCATCAACCATATTGTTGCGGGTCATCAAGGCAGCAAAGAAAATACGACTTTTTATAATTTCACGAGCTTGCTCAATAGAAATGTTCTTCTTCTTGCGGATTTCTTTGAATTGTTCCGCATATTCCTCAAAAAAATCACAACTGAGGTGATCGAGACACTTGAATTTGCGTTCAGTGATACCAGCTTTCGCGCAAGCAGCAGAGATTTCCTCTTCAGTTCCAATAACTATGACTTCAGAAGCAATTTTGTCATCGACAATCATATTAGCGGCGGATACTACTCGTGAGTCTTGACCTTCTGGCAAAACTAATTTTTTAGCTCCCTGGCGAGCTTTTTTAATAAATAAATCAATAGCAGACATTAATATATTTCCTTATATTTGAATTTAAGCTGAATGAGTGATAGAAGTAACAACGCTACGAGCTATCATTAGTTCTTCGTTAGTTGGCATTACAACAATTGCCGCTTTACTTTCAGGTTTTGAAATAACACCTTTCTTACCTAAAGTTTCCTCGTTTTTCTTTTTGTCAACGACAATACCGAGACAATCGAGGTCTTTAAGTACTTTCCAACGTATAAAATCACACCATTCACCAACACCGCCAGTGAACACAATCGCGTCAGCTCCGCCCAATAAGGCATAATATGAACCAATATATTTAACAATGCGACGAGTGAACATACGGCGAGCACGTAAAGCTTGCTGATCGCCATTTTTTTCCGCCGCGATAATATCACGCATATCAGAACTGCCGATACCGGCAACACCGAGTAAACCGGATTGTTTATTCAAAGTATCATCAATTTCATTGCGTCCCTGCCCTAGTTCAACAAGACGAAGAACTATAGCCGGATCAATATCACCGCAACGGGTTCCCATGACCAGACCTTCGAGAGGAGTCATACCCATTGTTGTATCCAGAACATTACCGTTACTGATTGCCGCCATGCTACAACCGTTACCAAGATGACAAGTAATCAACTTCATGTGATCAAAAGGTTTGTCCAGGAATTTACCTGTGGCAATCGCTACGAAATGATGAGAAGTTCCGTGGAAACCGTAACGCCGTATACCATATTTTGTATAGAGATCATAAGGAACCGCATAAAGATATGCTTCAGGCGGCATAGATTGATGAAAAGCTGTATCAAAAACAGCAATATTCGGTATTTCTTTAAAAATCTTTTCGCATGCGTTAATACCATCAAGGTTTGCCGGATTATGCAGTGGAGCCAGTGCGAAACAATCGCGAATAGCCGCTTTAACATTTGAATTTACAATCGCTGGTTTGGTGAAACGTTCGCCACCGTGAACTACCCGATGTCCAACTGCTTGAACCTCAGACAAATTTTTTATTACTCCGAATTCTTTATCTACCAGAATATCACAAATGCTTTTAAGAGCTTCTATATGATTTTTTATCGGGGGACTAAATTCTTTTTTTAATCCATCATGTCGGGAGTAAATTAAATTAGGGCTGTCACTTCCGAGCCTTTCGACCACGCCTTTTGCCAAAACTTTTTCATTGGCCATTGCGAACATCGTAAATTTCATCGACGAACTGCCCGCGTTCAATACCAGGACTTTCATGTTTCTTCCTTGTTGTTTATGTTGTGTAAATAAGACAACCCAGCCCCCGTGTCTTATATAAATATAATATCCAGATAATATAAAGCTGAAATCACTATTTCCAAATGAAAACGACTATCATTTAATGTTTTTTTAAACAGCAATAATCTCTGGTTCTATCAGTTCTCCACGTTTTAGCAGTTCGGCATGAACTTTCAGGCGGATTGTCCTCATGTCAAGCATACCGAGAGGCACTTGATTTGTTTCTAAATCAACGACTGGCATTTGATCAATTTTCAATCGGTACATACGCTGAAAGACTTCATCAAGATTAACATTTACATTTGTACAGTCTTCCATCGGATGCATAATATCCGCTACTAGAAGCCAATGCCAGTTATCACGATCAGCCAGAACATCTTTTAAGGCCTCAAAGTTCAAAATGCCTTTAATTTTGCCTTCTTTATTAACCACCGGAGTCATCAATACATTATTTTCTGTAAAACAGTCTATCGCTTCAACAATCGGAGCCGCCTCAGAAAGCGTTACAAGTTTTTTATCTATAACATCAGATACTTTCATTGAAGCCCTGACGTCTTCTTCACTTATATCGCGTCCGGCTTCTCCTGATAATTTAACTGCAAGCTTGACCATTGCTGGACCAAGAACCTGCACTATCAAAGTAGTTGTCGTAACAACAAAAATAATCATATCTCCAAGATTCATTCCACCAGATACTGTTATTGAAGAAAGCTGCTCCGCGGCCATAATTGACAAACCTATCGCCACTCCGCCTTGGGCAAACAAGCCCAAACCAAGGTACTTGCGGACAACAGGAGGGCTATTGGTCATCTTAGCTCCAATATAAGCACCATAAAATTTTCCGACACTGCGTCCAACAACATAAACAATAACAATCAACCACAGCCAGCCCGGCATCGCGCCAAATGACAAACGTGCTCCGACCAGCACAAAGAATAGAACATAAATCGGAACAGAAAAACTACGCATTAATTTAAATAAATCTTTGCTCCGGCGAGGAGTAAGATTGGTCAAAACAAAACCCATCATCATTGTTGCAAGAATTATATCCATGTTGAAATAAGAGGCAATACTGATTACCAGTAAAATCATGCCGATAGCAATTGCCGCACCACGCTCGGTCTGCGGAACCCAGCGCAAAAAGGCTACCAGAAGAGCCGCCATTATTCCACCTACCGCCAGTGCACCGAGAAGCTCATTACTAATATGCCCGAGTGAAACCCAGACAGATCCGGATTTTGAAGTTAAAAGTTTGGCAACACTACTTCCAAATCCATACAAAGTCATCGCAAGAGCATCATCCAGAGCGACTATAGCGATAATCGCAGTTGTCATTACACCCTTTGAACGGTATTCCCAGATAACATCAATAGTCGAAGCCGGGTCGGTTGCCGAAGCAATTGCTCCGAGAACCACTGCTCCTGCTGAAGCCGCTATTGTATCGCCTGTTATAAAATATATCAATATGAATGATGCTACGCCAACTAGAAAAAATGAAAGCAAGCCTTCACCAAATAAAATAGCTGTAAATTGACGGGCATATTTCTTAAAGGTAGCTATTTTTAATTCACCACCAACTAGAAAACCGATTATGCCAAGCGCAAATAAATTAAAAGTCTTTAATTGAAGAATGGCTTCAGAATCAATAATGCCAAATCCGGCCTGTCCAATTATTAATCCAATCGCTATGTAACCAACAACTTGCGGGAAACGTATTTTTTGAAAAAACCATGCTCCCAACATACCGCCGAAAACGCCTAATCCTAATAAAAATAATATACTGTTATTAATAGAATCCATTTTAACGCGACTCCATTAATAAATTATGAAAAGTTTTACTATCAGAACATTGAGCCAACTCTTCTCGAAATTCTTTGTCTTTCAAGCGACTACTGATCTGGGAAAGTAATTTAAGATGCTCGGCATGTTGATCCTGACGAGCTACAATCATAAAAATAAGCTTTACCGGCTCGAAATCAAGGCTCTCATAATCATTTATGCCGCTACGCACAAGAGCGGCAGCCATAACTACATCTTTTACTGAATTCAAACGAACATGCGGAATACCAATCCCCATACCAATACCAGTACTTAGGAGTTGTTCACGATGAAAAATACCTTTACTTAAATCATCCTTTGAACGAACAACTGGCGTTTCTGCCAGCATATCAATAAGATCATTTAATATCTGATCTTTGCTAGATTCTTCAACGACTAAAACATGTTCATGACTTAGTGCTTTATCTAAAAATAAAGGGATGAAATCACTTTTTTTATGGGATTCAATATTTAAACGTTTATTAACCCATGCTTCAATATCAGAACTTTTAAAACGCCAGGCAGTACCAATTTTACCGCAAGGTATTTCTCCTTTGCTCGCCCAGTCGTAAACCGTTCGCTCGGATACACGCAGGTATTCAGCGACTTCTTCAATCGTCATTATTGTCGGTAAACTCATACAAAACCTCTATAATATTAACTTTTCTTACGAAATACCTTGCAATCGCTTGCAAATGCTTGCATATCTCGCATCTGGTAACAATTATAACCATATTTTCGCAAAAGTAAACCCTTATTTTGAAAAAAAAGCTTATTTGATGTTAAATTGTTTGCTTATCAGCTCTTTTACCAATATTTTAGGACTATAAAAAGTGTAACAAAAGGTATAAAAAATGATATTTTTCTTTGCGGACAACCATTACAACAGTTTCCCTGGTCGTGAAATCAATAAACAACTTGAAATAGACCATACTATAAATTTTTATGAAGACGATTGGTCGGCAATGGAAACAGAAGACTTTGCGGACAAATGTACTTTACTGGTCTTAAATATGATCGGCGATACTTGCGATATACCGCATCCTTCAAAATTAGCGGAAAAACAAATCCTTAAATACGCCGAAAAAGGCGGTGATTTTTTATTGTTACACGGTTCCAGCGCTGCATTCTGGCAATGGGACTGGTGGCGTGAGATAGTCGGTTTCCGCTGGGTACGCCCAAATGACCCTGATGGTGTAGCTCCATCAACACATCCTAAAAAACCATATACCATTGAAGTTTCAAAATGTCAACATGAGCTTTGCAAAAAACTCAAGACTATTGACTTAGCTAAAGATGAAATTTATACGGAACTTGAGCAAACCTGTCCAGCAACGATTTTAATGCAGACAACAATAGAGGAAGGAACGTTCCCTCAAGCCTACGAATGCACTACTCCATGGGGCGGCACAATTCTCGGATATTTACCCGGACACAATGTGGAAGTAACTTCTTCTCCAGAATTTATATACAATATCAAAGTATTACTGGATAGCTTGATTAGCACTAATTAATATTTTCATTTAAGAGTTTGTTTACTCTGGCGACTCCAGGAAAATCGCGGAAAAGAAAACCTTTTTTCTGGAAATATGCACTGTCCTCGAGCATTTGCGTTAACTCACCTTTGAGTAAGGCTCGATCTACACCCAACAATAATGGCAAATCTGGATTCGATTCGCAGAATTCGAGGCGCTTTAGTAATGCACCGCGATGCCAACGATGGAATAATTCGAGATGGATAATTTTTCCGTCTTTGTTTTGAAAATTCAGGTCGGGAAAAACAATTTCATCTTTTTGGGTTTTGATAAAAGGTGTTTCGCCGCTTATTTGCCATTCCTTTATTTTCTCCTTGAACAAACGATGAAACATAATAATTTCTTCGGGTATATAGGCTGTAAAATTGCGGTAATGTGAGACTAAACTAGTCTTTTCATCTAAATTTAAACGATAGATTTTATTAGACAATTTCACATCAGCCTTGAGTTGCCACTTGGGCAAAGCGCAAGTCGCCGGGAAAAATGACGCAAGTTGTAAGCCATATTTTCTGCTGTTCTCAAGCATACTCGCCGGACCACTGATTTTTAAATGCATAACAACTGTTTTTTTATCACCCGCCGGACTTTTAAGCTGTTTTATTTCAGCTAACAAACGAAAGAATTTAAGGTACTTAAACATCCTTCGTAATTCTGCTGGATCAGGAGAAGCTACTTTAATTTCCATTTCCGAAGCATGGAACAATAAGCCTTGGACTTGTGCACAATTATAACGTTCGAGCAGTTCACGAGGAAAAACTTCTTTAAATTTTGTTAAGGTCTCATTTTCAGGCAAATCAGCAAAAATATCATGTGCTGCGAAATCTTTAATTTCCGGGTCGTTGATTAGTTGTTGATGATATGATTCATAGTTTACAGGCCCTTGTTTCAAAAGTTCAGCGGCTTTGAGAAAGACTTGACGACGCTGTGTCGGATAATCAAAATCTTCCGCCTGAGAAAATTCGCAACGATCTAAAATAAGTTTATTAAATCCTTTAGTTAATTTTAAATCCCGATGAGATTTTAGGACTGGCTCAACCAACTCCTCGATTTCTCCACGAGTCAGGTTTTCGCCTTCTTCCTGACCATGATAGACGGTCAACAAATCCTCCGCAATCCGCAATAAAGAACTATCATCTGCAGCAATAAAAATCGGACGAACATATTTTCCCTGTTTACGAAATTTTACTAAATCTTTAGTTAACATCAACGCCTCCTTTTAAAATTCAGGAAGCTTGTTTTTTTATAAGCTCGATGTTCACGGCGACGTTTGCTGACATTTTCCTCAGAAGTCCCGGCACTTATCAACTCATACAAAAGGGCCTGTTTACCCTCCCCTGCTCGAAGGATTCTGCCTAAGCGTTGGACGTGTTCGCGGATACTGCCGCTACCGGAAACGATTATTCCAACACTCGCTTCTGGTACATCAACTCCTTCATTGAGCACTTTACTGCTTATCAAGACCGGATATTTTCCGGAGCGGAAGAAATCCAGCATTTCTTTGCGTTCAACAACTTTAGTATGATGGGTCAACACCGGAGCCATGAATTTTCGTCCCAGCAAATAAGCTGTTTTATTATCAGCGGTAAAAACTATTATCTGCTCACCTTTATGATTTGTAATCAAATCCCAGACTTTGCGAACTTTAGCGCGTCCACTGCGGGCAATACGTTTTTGTTCGAGAAAAGCATTGAAAACTTTTCTTCCACCCCGCATTCGCGCGCATAGTCCAAGGAATTGCGCCCAGGCTTCAGGACGTTGGAAATTTATGCCGTTGCGTTTGATAAAATCCAGATAAATTTGTCGATTCGTCGTATAAGCTATTGATTCGTCCTCGTCTAATTCAACTTTTAATTGTTTTGTCTGGTATGGCGCGAGTATTTTTCCTTCAAGTTCATCAATATGAATTTGGCAGCACAATGGACCAATCATCTCTGTTAGAATTTTTTCTCCTTCATATTCAAGTTCTGGAGTAGCGGTCAAACCCAAACGATATGGAGCCAGCGACATTGAAGCGGCGGTACGGTTTATCGGGCCCGGAAGGTGATGGCATTCGTCAAAAACTATAAAAGCGAAACGGTCGCCCATGAATTCCATATTTATCACGGCCGAATCATAAGTCGTCACAGTAATATCGCGAATATCGCGTGAACCTCCACCAAGCATACCAATTTGCATGTTAAAAAACTTTTCCAGAACAGCTGTCCATTGCTGGAGCAGATCAATGGTAGGCACGACAATCAAAGTCGGGCGCTGCAGATAATTAATTGCCTGTACCGCCAGGAAAGTTTTGCCCGAACCAGTCGGCAAAGCGGTTACAGCGCGGCATTGAGATTCTTTCCAGCGCTCCAATGCCTCCTGTTGATGCGAGTGAGGTAGAAACTTTGTATTAAGCTTGAGTTTGAGTGGAGAAAAATTTTTTGCTTCATCTTTATAGGCGGCATTGCAATCTCGCAGAGCCAGTACCAATGGAGCGTAAAGATGTGCCATACAGCGATGGCATGAAACACGTTCATCATATTTGATTTGACGTAATAAAGGGATAGGAAGTTTTTCCAATGGCAGATTTTCCAGCAGTAAAGTTCCCGCGTCAAAAGCAATATTAAGCGCCATAAATAAAATTCCCTTCCAAATGATATTATTAAAAGATGAATATCCAACACCCAACTTTCAGCTTTAGTCTCTGGGCGGGCGGAATGCTACAATTGCTCCAACCAATAGAAATCCCATTAGAAGTCCAAGTAGTCCATAAGCGATTCTACCAATGACACTTTCACTTAGAGGAATAGCTATTAATATTGCTCCAGTGATAAGCCCGGCACAAAGTCCTGAGATTATTCCTGTTTTCCAATTGGGATAATCAGCTGAACGATCTTTGGGCAATATAATTCCAGGTGGAACTTTGTAATTGTCATCTTCATATTTTTCTTCAGTGTCAGGCATAAGTATCAATCCATTAAAATTCTTCATCTCTGGATAATGCGACACGACCTGAACGTGCGACCTGAACTTCTCCGAAATCTGCAATTAAAGCAACGAAGTTATCAAGTTTTGTGGCTCTTCCAGAAAGCTCAATGCCAAGTTCTTTTTTATGAACTGTAACGATTTTGCCTTCAAAAATCTCTACAAGCTGGATGATTTGAGATTTTTTACTGGCGTCAGTAACATTAACTTTGATTAAAGCAATTTCACGTTGAATAAAGTTCTGGTTGGTTAAATCTTCTACTTTTATAACGTCAACAAGTTTATTTAACTGGCTGTCAATTTGCTCTATAACAGTATCGTCGCCCTTAGTAACAATGGTCATTTGTGAAAACTTCGGGTCTTGAGTCTCATTAACAGTCAATGAAGTGATATTGTATCCGCGCCCACTGAATAAGCCGGCAACTCTTGCCAGAACTCCAAATTTATTATCTACCAGAACGGAAATAGTGTGTGTTTCTTGATTATTCATAATAATAATTTCCTGTTTTATTTATTTTAATTGTAAAATGCTATTTTTGCATTTTTGACATAGTTGACGGTTTTTTCCTGATCGCAATCCTGAGTTTCCTTATCCTTCAAATGGCTGCACGCATCAACACCGTAAGGCATCGTTTGATTTACAACTTCAGCGACATTTTCAGCAGAAATACCACCACTGATAATTACCGGAAGTGGGCATTGACTGACAAATTCAGCAGCCTCGCGCCAATTATATATTTTATCTTTATCATGCTGTCCAATAAGATTAACTTCCTTGTTATAACAGTCAAGAGTAATTGCGTTAATCACCGGATATAATTCATCCAGATCCATAAGTTGTTTCGCATTATTTATATATTCGTATACAATAATTTTTGCGTGTGCCGGGAGTAAATCTCGTAATTTAAATATTTCCTCATTAGCTACATTATGCAATTGAACAGTGTAAATATTTGCTCGTGTCATAATTTCTTCAATCTCTTCCGCTTTAGTCAGGTGCGTAACAATGACCGGAGTTATAAAAGGTGGAAGTTGTTGCGCTAAGCGACCTGCAGTACTTGCCAGAATAAATGTTTTTGACCTGTGTAGTTGTCCAACGAGGAAACCAACAGCGTCGGCACCGGCATCGATAGCAGTCCGCAACTCATGTTCGTTTTGAATTCCACATATTTTTACTTGCATTTATTGTAAATCTCCCATGCTTTAAGTATTCCTTTTAAAGTAAAGTTATCTCCGGCATATTCAATCTCCGAAATATTTTTTATGAAAAAATCTGCATCACCACCTGTAGCAACTATGCTTAAATCTCCATTTATACTTTTGCGCATTATTCCAATAAGTTCTTTCACTGCGCCGATCAGTCCTGAATCTATCCCTAGAATCATTTGATCTCCAGTAGCTACTCCCGGACCGTCTGGAGGCGGAACCTTGAGTGACACCAAGGGTAATTGAGCGGTATAATCGTGCATACAGTTACGCATTAGTGTTCTGCCCGGAGCAATTGCTCCGCCAGTAAAAACTTTGTTTTCATCAAGTAATTCAAAAGTTATCGCAGTGCCAAAATCAATACATAGAGCCGGCAATTTAAACTCGGTTTCCAGAGCGATCAAGTTAGCGAGTCTGTCAGCACCCAGAGTGCTGCTGTCTACTTTGCTCAAATCAATATCACACTGGCATCCCGGCTCCAGCCAGAAAATATCATAAGCTTTGAGTTTTTCACGAAATTCAGGAACAACTGTCGCCGCGGCTATCGCTTTTTTCCCCAGAAGGATGTCTCCATTCAATTCCGCGGTCAAAACTTTTTGAGATGAAGTAATTCTGCCGTTTTCAGCTTCCGCGATTACAGTATGCGTATTGCCTATATTTAATAAAATAACCATTATATTACGCTTTTTATGTTTTGACTAGATGAATTTGGATAATTCCGCATCACCACCAAAAGAATGAACCAACTCTTTGATTCTCTGCGCAGACTTAGCATTACAAACCAAAGTAGCATCATCAGTATGTACAATAATCAAGTCTTCTACATCAATAGCCGCAATCAAGTGTTTATTATCAGTGACAACAATATTATCACTGGAATCAATGCTTTCAAATAAACCGCGTACAACATTATTATTTTCGTCAGGACGTACCTGATTGCGTAATGCCGTCCAACTACCGACATCATCCCAGTCAAAAGCACATTCGGCGACAATAACATTTTCAATTTTTTCCATCACGGCATAATCAATTGATATTTTTTCGCATTTCCCATATTCCTCAACTAAGGCTGAATCAATATCACCATTGCTAAATGCTTCACCTAAGCGTCGCGCCATTGCTTCCAAATGAGGAGCATGCTGTTTAAAAGCATTCATTATGGTTTTGAATGACCAGATAAACATGCCGCTGTTCCATTTATAATTTCCATCGCTAACAAATTTTTCAGCAGTTTCAATATTAGGTTTTTCCGTAAAGCCAAGGCTCTTAAAGAATTTTGTATTTGCTCCGCCAGGGAGTTGTTCTCCACATTTTATATAACCATATCCCGTACTGGCTGATGCGGGATTAACCCCGATTGTAACAACACTGTCTTTTTCCGCGGCAAGCTCTGCGCAATCCGCAAGTTCATTACGCATTGCCTCAACATCGCGAATAACATGATCAGCTGGTAATAGAAACATTACAGCGTCGTCATTTCCGGCTTTGGCGCGGACTATTCCTGCAGCAAGTGCAACACATGGAGCAGTATCTCTTCCGATAGGCTCTCCGATAATATTTTCTAGAGGCAAATTTTTCAGCAAAGACTGCATTGGAGCGACATAATCCTGATTAGTTATAATTAGGATATTTTCTGAGGGCACCAAAGGCTTCAAACGTTCTACTGTTTGTTCAAGAAGAGTCAAATTGCCTATTAAGCGCAATAATTGTTTTGGATGATTTGCTCTACTTTGAGGCCAGAAGCGTTCACCTTTGCCGCCAGCCATTACTACTGCGTAAAAATTGTTATTTTCCATAATTTGTTTTAACCGAGTTTTTCAATAATTTTGGTAAGAGGCATAAACAAGGCGATAACGATAGTACCAACGACCACCGCCAGGCCCACAATCATAAGAGGCTCAATCAGGGAAGTCAATGCACCCACCGCATTATCAACTTCTTCCTCATAAGTATCCGCTACTTTCTCAAGCATATCGGGTAACTTACCAGTTTCTTCACCCACCTCAATCATACTTACAACCATTTCCGGGAAAATTTTAGTCGCGCCAAGCGGCGGAGCAATACCTTCCCCTTCTTTCACCGCGTCATGCACTTTTGCAACGGCGTTAGAAACCACATCGTTACCAGCGGTATCTTTCACAATAACTAATGCACTTAAAACACCAACACCTGAAGCCATAAGCGTTCCAAGTGTTCTGGCAAAACGTGAAATCGAGGTTTTCGCGATAATCGGACCGAATAATGGCATATTATATTTAATCCAGTCAAATGCATATTTACCATGTTTTGTTTTACCAAGCATTTTCAAGGCGATAATAAATACAATAATAGCACCAATCAAATACGGGGCTTGATGTTTCATAACATTTGAGGTACTAATAACCCATTGCGTAATCATCGGTAATGGTTCACCTTGAAGCAGGTCATCAAAGATTTTAGTAAAGTTAGGTACAATAAATATCATCAAACCACTGGTAACTCCACCGGCAACAGTCAAAACCACAATCGGATAAATCAATGCCGCCTTAACTTTTCCCGCTATTCTAGCGGAACTTTCCATAAATGAAGCGAGACGGTTAAGGATAGTTTCCATCGCACCAGCAGCTTCTCCGGCACGAATCATGTTCAGGAATAATTTATCGAAAGTTTTAGGATTTTTTGCCAGAGCTTCCGAAAAAGTCGCACCTGATTCAACAGCATCGGCCGTTTCTCCAAGCACCATCTTAACAATCGGGTCTCTTGACTGCCTTTCCAGAGTTTTAAGAGAACGAATCAATGGCAGTCCAGCGTCAAGCAGAATCGCTAGCTGGCGAGTAAAGAGAGTAAGTTGTTTACGTTTGATTACCGGCGTACCGATAGTCATATTCATTATACCACC
>Ga0307988_1000622_pt1 | contig 23621 bp, 24 predicted proteins | sample EllFjometagen183_FD_203166 | JGI IMG/M metagenome (GOLD analysis project Ga0307988, IMG submission 203166) | Marine microbial communities from Ellis Fjord, Antarctic Ocean - #183 | ecosystem: Environmental > Aquatic > Marine > Unclassified | place: Southern Ocean | collected 2014-10-08 | reverse complement strand
TCACTTTTTCCTACACCACTTTCACCCTGTATCAATACTCCTTCACCATAAACTTCAAGCAATTCACCGTGCAAACTTATTCTTTCCGCAAGTTCTCTGTTCAGGTAATGGATTGCTGATGACAGAAATATCGATGTAATATCTTTGGTTCTTAAGATTGGTACTCCCACTTTTTCGGCTACTTCAATCATTTCATCATAAACCTTCAATTCTCTTGCAATAACAATACAAGGCATCTGATCATCCATATAATTTTCAAGTTTCTCAGTTCTTGTTTCGGAATCAAATGTTCCTAGATAGGACATTTCCATATTCCCCATGAGCTGAATTCTCTCTGGAAAGAAATACCCCAAATAACCTGATAATTGCAGTCCCGGTCGGTTAACTTCCATAAGGGTTACAGATTTCTCATCTATATTTTCAGATGCGTAAAGCACTTCAAGCTCAAACCTTTTAATAAACTCTGAAATCATTACCTTAAACATGAATTATCCCCCAAAAAACTTTTTCTTCATTATATCACAAGCCGTACCACAGATTCCGAAGGAATCGAGGAACGGCTTGGTCGACCTGAATAATAATTTCGTTACCCAGATTGACATCGAACGAACATTATTCTTTGAGAGCATACTGTTTTTTATAGAGCTATGAAAGAGTTCTCCGAAATAGTTAGTGCCCAATAACTATGTCAGCCGTTTCAGACTATGATACTGACATAGTAATCAAGGCACCGATGATGTTCCTCGTTTCCTTTGGAAACTGTGGTACATCATAGACCTGAATAATAATTTCGTTACCCAGATTGACAACGAACGAACATTATTCTTTGAGAGCATACTGTTTTTTATAGAGCTATGAAAGAGTTCTCCAAAATAGTTAGTGCCCAATAACTATGTCAGCCGTTTCAGACTAGGGTACTGACATAGTAATCAGGGTACCGGCGATGTTCTTCGTTTCCTTTGGAAACTACGGTACATCATAGACCTGAAAATAATTTCACTAAAGTATCGTATCGCAACCCGAAGGGCGAGAAACGATACTTTAGTGAAATTATTTTTACTTATATTTCTTACCTGTCGGTCAAGTCTCCCAACCAGACTTTCCTGCAGCAAGCGAAGTAAAGCAGATATTATAAATAGAGAAACCACCGGGTGATTTTAATCGAGCCCGGTGGTTGAGTATTTTATATGTCTGATGTTGGGGTTAAATTAGCCCATCAGGTTACATCATACCGGGCATTCCGCCCCCACCGCCCATTGGCATCGGAGGTGTTTCTTCAGGGATGTCAGCTACGAGGCTTTCGGTAGTAAGAATCAATGCTGCAACACTTGCTGCATTTTGCAGTGCTGAACGTGTTACTTTTGCTGGGTCAACAATACCTGCTGTGATCATATCAACATATTCTTCAGTTAAAACGTTGAATCCTACGCCTTTAACGGCATCCTTCAACTTTTCAATAACTACGGAACCTTCGATACCTGCGTTTTTAGCAATCTGTCTGATCGGTTCTTCAAGTGCTCTGATTACTAGATTTGCGCCTGTTTTAGCATCACCAGTAAGTTCTGTAGTTGCATCTAAAATATCCTGAAGAACATTTATATACGCCACTCCGCCGCCTGATACGATACCCTCTTCAACAGCTGCTCTTGTTGCAGATAATGCATCTTCAATTCTGAGTTTCTTTTCTTTCATTTCTATTTCAGTAGCGGCACCAACCTGGATAACTGCAACTCCGCCTGAAAGTTTTGCAAGTCTTTCCTGAAGCTTTTCTCTGTCAAAATCTGAAGTAGTTTCTTCAATCTGAGATTTAATAGATGATATTCTGTCGTGGATTTCCTTTGCATCGCCTGCACCGTCAACAATTATGGTATTTTCTTTCTGTACAATAATCTGACGTGCTTTTCCTAGCATATCCACAGTAGCTTCTTTAAGTTCAAGACCAATTTCTTCACTGATAACCTGTCCGCCGGTGAGAATTGCTATATCCTGAAGCATAGCTTTTCTTCTATCACCAAAACCAGGTGCTTTAACAGCAACACATGTGAATGTTCCACGAAGCTTATTAACAACAAGAGTTGCCAGCGCTTCGCCTTCTACATCTTCTGCAATTATTACAAGTTTTTTACCCTGTTGCACTATCTGTTCGAGAACGGGAAGAATTTCCTGTACATTGGCAAGTTTTTTATCAGTTATGAGAATATATGCGTCATCGATAACAGCTTCCATTTTTTCAGTATCAGTAACCATATATGGTGAAAGATATCCTCTGTCAAACTGCATTCCTTCAACAACTTCAAGGTCTGTATCCATTGTTTTAGATTCTTCAACAGTAATAACTCCGTCATTACTTACTTTTTCCATTGCATCAGCAATAAGATTCCCGATTAATTCATCATTGGCTGAAATTGAAGCAACTTTAGCAATGTCATCTTTACCATGCATTTTCTGACTGAGATTTGCAATTCCTGCAACAGCAGCATCAACTGCAACTGTTATCCCTTTTTTTAGAATCATAGGATTAGCACCGGCTGCTAGGTTTCTCAGGCCTTCTCTAACCATAGCCTGAGCAAGCAATGTTGCTGTAGTTGTTCCATCACCAGCAACATCATTAGTTTTTGTTGCAACTTCCTTAACAAGCTGTGCACCCATATTTTCGAATGCATCTTCAAGTTCAATTTCTCTAGCAATAGTTACACCATCATTTGTTATAAGAGGTGCACCGAATTTTTTATCTAGAACTACATTTCTACCTTTAGGACCCAGTGTAATTTTCACTGTATCCGCAAGTTTGTTTACACCGGTTTCCAATGCTTTGCGAGCATCTGTACCGAATAAAATCTGTTTAGCCATTTATATCTCCTCCATTATTCTACTATGGCAAGTACATCGCTCTGTTTAAGTATGGAGAGTTCTTCTCCATCAACTTTAACTTCGGTACCTGCATATTTACTTATTAAAATTTTATCTCCTACAGAGAGTTCCATTTCTACAAATTCTCCGTCTACGACTCCACCCGGTCCTACAGCTACAACCTCGGCAACCTGCGGCTTCTCTTTTGCCGACCCGGGAAGCACGATTCCACTTTTTGTTGTCTCTTCAGTTTCGAGCATCTTAATTACGATTCTTTCTCCCAAAGGCTTTATAACCATTAGAATACCTCCAAATATTTTTTATATTTTTAGCACTCTTAGTCTATGAGTGCTAAGGATATGATAATACACATACATAATATGTTCAAACCCAGTTATTGCTATATATGACCTATCAAGTCTGTTTATACGAATATACTGAGGTATTGCTTCATTATACTCCATATTACGACGTATTACTTTGTTTTGCTACAATCTCTATTGAATACAGCGAATAGAAAGTTTTTAGTTTGAAATTTTTAGTGATTTTAAACTTTTACTCATATGAAAACTAGTTAAAATACAAAAAAATGCACCCATATGGGTGCAATTTTATATTTAATATTGAAAACTTAGTCAATTTTAAGAGATTCTTCTCTAGCTTTGCTTTTTAGCTTATTAGCATAAACCATCCCAGACAGTCCCGGAATGAAACTTGCAATTGCAAGTATTAACCACATTGGGTATCTTAGGAAAACATTGGAGAACGGATTTTTCACTACATCATCCATATCCTTTGAATAAACAAGTACTATGAATATCATCATTGTCATAAAGAATATTCCCAACGATGTTAAAAACATAGATATTTTAAACAATCTCTTATAATTTTTCATATTTTGCGCCTCCTGCCTTAACTATCTTGAAGTATAACAAACGCAACTTTTAATGTCAATTTAATGAAGGCATTATATTATATCTTTGTGTATTTTATATAAACGGATTGTGCAATAGTTATTAAAATGAATACCTGTTATATGATTTTCATTACTGTACACAAATCAACGTCTTATTTCTATACCTCTTTCACTCAAATATTCCTTTAAATCCATAATTTCCAGTTCACCGAAATGAAATAGTGAAGCCGCCAAAACTGCATCTGCCTTACCTTCAGTAAAAGCATCATAAAAATGGCTCTTTGCACCTGCACCGCCTGACGCTATAACAGGGATCCCTATGCTTTTTGATACAGTACGAAGCAGCTCATTGTCATATCCGATTTTTGTACCGTCTCTGTCCATACTTGTAAGCAATATTTCACCTGCTCCAAGTTCAAATGCCTCCTTGGCCCATTTAACTGCGTCTTTCCCGGTATTAACCCGTCCACCATTAAGATATGCATCCCAGCCGCTGCCGTCTACGCGCCGCTTCGCATCAATTGCTGTAACGACACACTGGCTACCGAACTTGGAGGCTGCTTCAGTAATCAATAAAGGGTTTTTTAACGCTGATGAGTTTATCGAGACTTTATCAGCCCCTGCACTCAGCATTGTATTAAAATCTTCAACAGTTCTTATTCCCCCGCCTACCGTAAGCGGTATAAATATGCACTTTGCAACTTTGCTAATTACATCAACCATTGTACTTCTGTTATCACTAGATGCTGTTATATCAAGAAATACCAGTTCATCTGCACCCGCCGCATCATAGATGCGTGCAGTTTCCACCGGATCACCGGCATCGATAAGATTTATAAAATTGACACCTTTTACAACCCTGCCATCATGAACATCAAGACAAGGTATTATTCTCTTTGCAAACATTTATCCTCCAAAACATTTAACCCTTATCAGCTATTTTCTGTAATTCGCTATATGCCCGGGTTAAGTCAAACTTTTTTTCATAAAGTGCTTTACCGGTTATCACTCCGGAAACTCCGGTGCTGTTCAAAGCTATAATATCCGAAATGCTTCCCACTCCGCCTGATGCGATAACGCTGCAATCAACTGCTGCTGCCATACTTTCCATAGCCTGAAGATTAGGTCCAATAAGCATGCCGTCACGGGAAATATCTGTATATATAATAGTAGCTACTCCAATTGACTCCATCTCACGTGCGAATTCTACAGCTTTTCGGGTACTCTTTTTCTCCCAACCATCTACAGCAACAAATCCATCTTTTGCATCAATACCAATCACAATCCTATTTCCATGCTTTTTCACCGCTTCTGCTACATAGTCTGGATTTTTAACTGCTCCTGTTCCAAGAATGACTCGCTCAACTCCTAATGCTAACAATACATCTATTCTTTTCATTGACCTGATTCCACCGCCTACTTGAATAGGGACACCTGCCTTTTTAACTATTTCAGCTAAAGCTATATCATTTTGTGGTTTTCCGGTTCGTGCACCATTCAGGTCGACGACATGAATATACTGTGCTCCTTTTGATGTCCAAATGGCTGCAAATTCTGCAGGGTTTTCAGAGTAAACCGTAACTTGGTCATATCTTCCCTGGGATAAGCGAACACACTTTCCATCAAGCAAATCAATTGCAGGATATATAATCATAAATTCAAATCAGTCCATTTCTTTAATATTGCGAGTCCCGCTTTTCCGCTTTTTTCAGGATGAAACTGACACGCAGTTATATTCTTGTATTCTACTGCACTGGTAAATTCTAAACCATAAACAGTTTTTACCGAAAACTCTTCCATATTAATAGGCTTTGCATAATATGAGTGTACAAAATACATATAATTACCATCATATTCATCGAGCAACGGCATATTTGGTTTAGTTACAATGCTATTCCAGCCGATCTGAGGAATTTTCAACCCCATGTTAGGTGAAAACTTCTCAACTGTACCGCCTAAAACTCCGAGACCTTTAACCCCTGGGTTCTCTGCACTGCTTTTAAACAACATCTGAAGTCCTAAGCATATTCCAAGGAATGGCTTTCCTGAATCTATATGATTTAACACAGTATTTTCCAACCCACAACTACGAAGATTATCCATTGCATCGCCAAAAGCTCCAACCCCCGGCAATACCAATGCATCTGCACCAGACAGTTTATCCGGATTAGCGGACACATAAGATTCCACTCCAATGTAGTCAAAAGCGTTCTTTACACTTCCTAGGTTTCCCATACCGTAATTTACAACGGCAATCATTATTTAATATCCTTTCCTGTGAGGATTTTATATGCTTCAAGATATTTCTTTGAAGTTTTTTCTATAACATCTACAGGTAGTTTAGGTGCCGGTGGTGTTTTATCCCAATCCAGTGTTTCAAGATATTCACGTAGATACTGTTTATCAAAACTTTTCTGTGCTCTTCCGGGTTCAAAATCAGATGCATCCCAGAATCTGGATGAATCCGGAGTGAACATTTCATCAGCCACAACCAGTTCTCCATCAAGCATTCCAAATTCAAATTTAGTATCAGCAAGTATAAGACCTTTTTCCAGTGCGAATTCACTGACAGCTTTATAGAGTGAGAGTGATGCATCCTTTAGCTTATTTGCAGCTTCGGGACCAATTTCTTCACATAATTCTTCGAATGTTACATTTTGGTCATGTCCCTCTTCAGCCTTTGTTGATGGAGTAAATACCGGTTGTGGAAGTTTATCTGCCTGTTTCATTCCTTCAGGTAGGTCTATCCCGCAGATTTTTCCGGTCTTTTTGTAATCTTTTAGTCCGGAACCTTCAAGATAACCTCTGACTATACACTCTGCAGGTATAATTTCTACTTTTTTTACCAGCATTGATCTCCCCTGAAGTTCATCGGCATATTTATTAAAGGGTTCGGGATATTCACTAACATCTGTAGTTATCATGTGATTTGGCACAATATTTTTTGTAAAATCAAACCAAAAAGCAGATATACTGTTAAGCACGTTTCCTTTTTCTGGTATCAGATTCGGGAAAACACAGTCAAAAGCCGATATCCTGTCGGTAACAACTATTAAAAGCTTATCTCCAAGATCAAACATATCCCTGACTTTTCCCGTTTTAAACGGTTTCACTTCCATAAAATCGGTGTTTCCAAGTAAAATACCCATCATTCCTCCATAATACGCATATTGCGTCATTTTAATCAGCCTGAGGCTGTTTACTATAGAATTCCTTTTGTTGAGGGAACTCCCTCAACTTTGTCATCCTTTGATACTGCTATTCTAAGAGCTCTTGCAAATGCTTTAAATATACCTTCTATCATATGGTGGTTGTTTGAACCATAGGGAACATTCACATGCATTGTAATTCCGGCATTTGTACAGACTGCCATCATAAATTCTTCTACAGTTTCTACATCCATATCTCCGGCCATACTTTTACTGAATTCAACATTAAAAACAAGATACGGCCGACCGCTTAAGTCAATAATTACGATTGCTAAAGCTTCATCCATGGGAACAGTAAAACTCCCATATCGTTTTATTGACATCTTATTACCAAGCGCTTCTTTAATTGCCTGGCCCAGTACAATTCCTGCATCTTCAACGCTATGGTGGCAATCAACCTCCAAATCACCCTTGACACTAAGTTTAATATCTATAAGTGAGTGTTTTGAAAAAAGTTCCAGCATATGATCAAAGAACCCTATCCCTGTTGTTATTGAATAAGTCCCTTTTCCATCGAGGTTTAATTCTAGTGATATTTCAGTTTCTTTCGTTTTGCGTTCAACTGCTGCATTTCTCATGGGAGCCTCCTTTAGATTCATGGCAAGATAGTATCAGCCTTTAAGTATTTTTTCAAGATTTTGGAACAGTATTTTCATCTGATCATCCGTTCCAATGGTTATTCTTACATAATTATCAATTCCCGGCTTTTTAAAATACCTAACCAGTACATTGTTTTCCTTCAATTTTTTGTATATATCTTCTGCCTGAACCATACTGTGAGATACAAATATGAAGTTTGCATATGAATTTAAAATTCCAAATCCCATTCTCTCAAGTTCAGTTATTGTTTCTTTCCTTGTTTTAATAATTTTCGACTGCATTTTAACATAATATTCATTATCTTCTAATGCAGCTACTCCGGCATATTGTGCCAGTCGGTCAAGTGGATATGAATTAAAAGAATTTTTAACTCGGTTCAGTCCCTCAATTAATTGTACACTGCCAAAAGCAAGACCAATTCTCATACCTGCAAGAGACCGGGATTTCGAAAATGTCTGAACAACCAGCAAATTCTCATACTCTTTAACTAATTGTGAACAGCTTATCCCACCAAAATCTATATATGCTTCATCAACCAGAACAACACTATCCGTATTTGACTCTAGAATCGCTCTTATCATATCTAAGTCAATCATTTCACCGGTAGGAGCATTAGGATTTGGAAAAACAACTCCGCAACTAGCACTTTTCATTAATGAAGTATCTATTGAAAGATTTTCACCCATTGGAATTTCTATATAGTCTACATCAAAAAGATTACAATAAACCGGATAAAAACTATAAGTAACTTCAGGAAATACTAGTTTCTTCCCTGAATAGAATGCAGCAAATGCAAAGGCAAGAACTTCATCAGAACCATTACCGGCAAAAATCATTTCTTCAGGCAATTTATAAAAATCTGATGCAGCTTTTATAAGAACCGTACTTTCCGGGTCCGGGTAAAGTCTCAAATCTTCCGTTGCCTGAGTTTTTATAGCTTCCAGAACTTTGGGAGATGGTCCATAAGGACTTTCATTTGTGTTGAGCTTTATATATTTCTTATCCTTTGGTTGTTCACCGGGAGTATATGGATCAAGATTTTTAGCAAGTTCACTTAAGAATTTATTCATCTTCATCCTCCGCAAATCTTATGGTAATAGCATTTGCATGTGCATCCAGCTTTTCAGCTCTAGCAAATGCAGCAATTTTTTTATAGTCTTTTTTGAGTGCACTTCTGTCGCATTTAATAATGCTGGTCCTTTTATAGAAATCATATACACCCAGAGGCGAATAGAATTTCGCAGTACTGCCTGTGGGTAGTGTGTGGTTTGGTCCCGCCCAATAGTCTCCTAAAGGTTCGGGAGAATATTCACCTATAAATATTGCACCGGCATTAGTTATTTCTTCAATATATTCATCAGGATCAGCTACTAAGAGTTCACAATGTTCTGGAGCAATCTCGTTTACTACAGATATTGCATCCCACTTATCCCGGGCAATATATACAGAACCATAAGTCAACAGGCTCTCTAATGCAATAGATTTTCTAGGCAGTTTTTCAAGTTGCTTTTCAATCTCAATATTAACCTCATCAGCAATTTCTTTATTGAAAGTTATAAGAATCGGAGCAGCCATTACATCATGTTCTGCCTGACTCAATAAATCAGCTGCTACAAATGAAGGATTAGCATTGGCATCTGCAATTATTAGAATCTCACTTGGACCCGCAATCATATCTATCCCACAGTATCCATATGAAAGTTTCTTAGCATTAGCTACATATATATTGCCTGGGCCGGTTATTTTATCGACCTTAGGAACACTCTGGGTTCCAAATGCCATAGCAAATATGGCCTGAGCTCCTCCGGCCTTAAAAATCTTTGATACACCGGCTTCTACTGCGGCTACTATTCTTTTACAGTCGATTTTCCCGTTTATATCAGGCGGAGTACACATGACTATTTCTTTTACACCGGCAACGACCGCAGGTACTACATTCATTAATACACTTGATATTAATGGAGCGGTACCTCCCGGTACATAGACACCGACTTTATCAATAGCTGTTATTCTCTGACCCAGTTTCATCCCTGAACTCTTTTCCCACATCCAGCTGTCCTGTTTCTGTTTTTCGTGGAACTCCCTTATGTTTTTCCCGGATTCTTTTATAATTCCCAACATGGATCCATCTATATCATCATAAGCTTTGGCAATCTCAATATCTGATACGAGAAAATCTTCAATGTCACACTTATCAAATTGTTTTGTATATTTTCTAAGAGCCTTATCTCCATCAGCCCGAATATCTCTCATCACATTCATAACCGTAGCGAAAACCTCCGGATTATCAAGGGAGCTTCTGTTCTTTATTCTTTTAAACAACTCCTTTGAATCATAGATATAATCAAGCATTGTCAAGTTCCTTCCTCATGCCGCTGATTAATTCCCTAATACGATCATTTTTCATCTTCATGCTGACTTTATTAACTACCAATCGTGCGCTTATATCGCATATTTCTTCAAGCACTACAAGATTATTCTCTTTTAAAGTACGTCCACTTTCAACTATGTCCACTATAACTTCTGATAAACCAACAAGCGGTGCTAATTCAACAGAACCATTTAATTTTATTACTTCAATGCTTTCTTTTTTGACAAGTTCAAAGTAATCTCTGGCTACTTTAGGATATTTGGTCGCAACCCGCTTATCAGGAATATCATCAAGCTTACCCATAAGTTCTGCAGGTCCGGCAACAGCCATTCTGCATGCACCAAACCCAAGATTGAGTACTTCATACAATTCCCTGGATTCTTCCATCAATGTATCTTTACCAACAACGCCGAGATCTGCAACTCCGTATTCCACATAAACAGGAACATCTGAAGGTTTTGCCATAAAAAACCTTACAAGATTTTCATTATCTTCAATAATAAGTTTTCTGGATTTCAATTCAGTACTCTTACATTGAATTCCTGCCTTTTGCAATAGTTCCAATGTCAGTTCAGCAAGCCTTCCCTTTGGTAATGCTATTGTTAAATATTTCACGATGCTCCTCCTATAAGGGACTTAATATCAGTCTTTTCGGTTGTACCACTTTTTAGATCCAGAATATTAATTGCTCCATTGTCTGTTACAATAATTATTCCTTTTATTCCTTTAGCAGTTGCATGTTTTTTTATATCCTCAACATTTTTTTCTAATGGGGACATTTCTATATTTAAGCCCTGGCCTCTAAGTGCCCCGGCAACCATCATTGCGTCTTTCCTTGCACTTGCTTCGAAACAAATTATGCTGTCTGCAGAATACTCTTCTGGGATTTTGCCTTTATTTCTATATAAAGCAGTCAGCGCTCTATCAACCCCTAATGAAAAACCAGTTGCAGGCATCGGTTTGCCAAATTTGCCGCAAAGTGTATCATATCGCCCTCCACCGAGAATCGGAAAACCCATTCCGTAAGTCATTCCTCTGAATATAATTCCGGTATAATAATCAAGGCGGGATACCATACCAAAATCAACAGATATAAACTCCGAAACTCCAAAATCATCCAAAATCTCTAATAACTCACTCAATTGATCAAGCACGTTAAGAAGCTTGCTGTCCGTGGTCATTCCCCTGACCTCTTGAAGCATTTCTTTTTCACCATATAAGTTGGGAAGATTCAATATTAGTGCCCTGACTTCCGAATTCATATCTCTGCCTACAAGCATCTCTTCAACACCGAAAAAATCTTTTGAGTCTATAAGTAATCGTATTTTCTCACTGTCCTCTTCATTAAAAGCTGCTAAATCCATAAGTCTTCTGAAGAAATCAACCTGTCCTAGTTCTATAGTAAACTCATCCAGTCCAATTGTTTTCATCGCATCAACTGCTGTGGATATCATTAATCCATCATAAAAAAGACTACCGCTTCCAATTATTTCTGCTCCGCTTTGAGTAAACTCTCTCATTTGACCGCCGTTATATTCAGCAGTACGAAAGCACTTTCCGGAGTAAAAGAATTTTGCCGGTAAATCATTGCTCTTTAATTTAGTTGAAGCTACCCTGGCTGCCGGAATTGTCATATCCGGTCTAAGTGTCAGAATTCTTCCCTTCTCATCTATCATTTTAAATGGTGAATTCATAGCTGTTTCGCTTCCTGATGCAGCAAATACATCATAAAACTCAATAACAGGGGTTTCAATTTCCATAAAACCATTTGACAGATAAAGACGTCGAAGTTTTTCCTCAGCTTCTCTTTTGTTATAGCAATTCCCCTTTAATATGTCCTGCATACCCCCGGGATTATAAAATTTCCACTTATTCATAACTAACTTCCTTTATTATTCAGCTTATATTATACTACAACAACCACTTTACCGCACTAAAGCGGTGAATTGTTGAAGCATCATTATAATAACAACACATTGAAAGAATGTCAACATTAATTTGCGAACACTTTTTCAATTTATTATCATACCTCTGACTTATACTATAGTACTTCTATAGTACTTCTATAATATATTTTTAAGAGCTTAAGTTATATGATCCGGATGCTAGTTCATAATGGACTTTACTTCCAACAACATTACCACTAAGAACCTGCCCATTTTCCATAACTGCATTATTGTATTTTATCGGTAAAATTAAAATCGCACTGGTCCCGGAAGGAATTTCAAGATCTAAACCTATTTTCCCTTCATCATTACGCCAGTTGCATTTTATTAGTCCATATAATGATTCATGCCACGCTTTTGCATATTGCAATCCACAGTCCACAGCAGGTCTTAGGCTTATTTTTCTGAATCCCGGTGCATCTTCAATCGGTGAAATGCCGCCTACGAATTTATACATGAACGCTGAAAGATCGGAAAACATATGGTGATTATGGGATCCACCACCATTCCAGCATTCCCATAATGTTGTTGCACCCAAATCAATCCATCTTTTTGGACTTGGAAAAGTTCTTTGTGATAACATTCTGAATCCAATATCTCCATGACCGGTATCGCCAAGAGTGTGCATAACATACTTATTCCCCAGTATGCCAAAATCCAGATGCCAGTCAAGTTCTTCTATCTGACTTATTAGCAATTTCGTAAGAGCATCTTTCTCATCTTCTTCTGCTAGTCCCTGAAAAATCATACACGCTGTGGATGTCTGGCAATCACCGGCTACCGTCATATTCTCTTTATCAAAGTATTTTTCTCTAAATGCTGATTTAATTTTTACTGCAAGCTCTGAATACTTTTTATTATCTTCATCATTCCCAAGTATCGTTGAAATCTTTGATAAAACATCCGCTGTATTATAGAAGTATGCAGTATCTGTTAATTCAGTAGGCGCTTTAAATGAAGACATGTTTACAGATATTGCCCTACCTTCAAATGGAGGACACCAGTCTCCGATTCCGTAATTCACTATGTAGTCTTCAGCCATTGTCAGCATAAAATCACAGTGCTTCTTTATAGTTTCATAATTATTTTCAAGAATAGTTACATCCTGGCAATACAAATATGTATACCATGGAATTAGTGTAAGGGCACTTGACCAGTCAGGTCCATTCCCCCATCCATAGCCCCAGCCGGTTGATGGAACCACACATGGAATACAACCATTTGGCTTTTGGGCATCTTTAAAATCACCCATCCATTTATGGTAGGCAGCCATTGGATCAAAATTAATCAGTGTTTGTTCTGAAGAAAGCGATGCATCACCGGTCCACCCATTCTTTTCTCTATGTGGGCAGTCTGTAGGAATGCTGTGATAATTTGAAATTGTGGACCACCAGCAAAGCCTTTGCACCTGGTTCAACAATTCGTCTGAACATTCAAAATCTCCGCGTTTTTTGAAGTCAGTATTCATTATTATAGCAGTCACTGCATCAAGCCCCGGCTCATAATCAAGTCCTTTTAGCTCAATGTACTGGAATCCGTGATATACAAATACAGGACTCCACTCTTCAATATCATCACTTTTTTTAATATATTTATCAGTTTGGAATTCACCTGTTGTTATAAAGCCACCAATAGCACTTACATTTACACTCACTCCATCTTCTTCCAGAATATCAGAATATCGTATTGTTACTTCAGTACCGGCTTTCCCGGCAACTTTGATATGTGCAACACCGGATGCATTCTGACCTGTATCAAAAACCCAGCTTCCATTAGGGGTTTGCCACTTTTTAACGGGTTTAAATTCCATTACACGACGAATCGGCTGCATTTCGAATGATTTTAGTTCTCCTCCCGGAGGTCTGACAATCCGTACTCCGCCCCATTCATTATCTTTATATCCTGTATTATTCCATCCTGGAATTTCAAGACGGGCATCATAAAATTCACCATTTCTTATACCATTATAAGTAATCGGACCTTTTGAGGATTTCCATCTACTGTCGCTGTTTATAACTTTATGACTTCCATCTTCGAATTTGACGTGAAGTTCTGCCATTAATTTTGGCGACGCTCTCCATGTTGCCTGACGGGTATTCCATGGGTCTTGTGCAAAACAGTTATACCAGCCATTGCCAAGAACGGCTGCAAGTACATTATCACCTGATGATATTGAATCTGTTACATCATATGTCATGTATAGTGCAGTACTGTCATATCGTGTAAATGCAGTGGATAATTCATCATCTCCGCATTTCTCTCCGTTGACAAAAGCTCTGCAGTAACCAAGCCCGCATATATATAGTTTTGCATCTGTAGGTTTTTTCTTCAGATTAAAGGCTTTTCTAAAATATGGAGCTTCCATAGCAAGGTCTGGTTTTCCGATAAAATCTGCAGTTATCCAGTTTGCAGCCCAGCTTTCATCAAGTTTTCCGGTTTCAAAATATGCCGACTCGCTTGTTGCATATCCCCCAATATTATCTGATATTTTAACATTCCATGTATATTTCGTTCGCGGCTTTAAAGTCCCACCTTCAAATGGTATATGAAGACTTTTGAGGGAATCTTTTTCTATTACTGTTTCACCGTCTTTAGATTTCACAGTAATTTTATAACTTTTTTGACATGCTCCCCTTGTATGACTCATATATTTCCATGAAAATTCAGGAGGCGAATCTAATCCAATTGGGTTATTCTGGTAATTAACTGTGAGATCGTAAATTTTAAGTTGTTCTGTCATTTTCTTCTCCTATATTTTCTGATTTAATTAATTAATCGTAACGTCCATAATTTTGAATAGTCGCCATGACTGTTCGCATACTTGTAAGTAAGCTCCCATCATTTATTGAGCCTGCAGTCATAATATTAAGCCCCTTGCTTCTTTTAGCCATATCGCAGTCACGTTTAACTTCGGTAATTATATCTTTTTCATTGTTTCTCATGAAGGTAAACGGTGCCATCTGCCCATCTATTCGAGTCTTGGGCATATTTTTTCTTATTTCTTCAACGGTTACAGTCGGTCCGAAATTGCATCCGGTCAGATTAAAATCTGCCAATTGTGGGAGTAGATGTGTCATTGCTGAATCGGAATGCTGATATCGCTTATTCTTTTCATATATCGGGCTTCTGTCTGAGTATTCAAAAATTCTTTTAAGTACGGGGTAGCCAAATAACTGATACATTTCAGGGGTCATTAGGTTACAGTCATCATCATAAAAACGAAATCCATTGGGAGAGGTTTCAGCTGTAAAGCCACATTCCTCATCTATAATCATCATTATCTTTAATATAACATCCGCGATAGTTTTACTGAAACGTTTTGCCAGTTCAGGTTCATCCAGAATGAGAAAAATCAAATTTTCAACACCTAATAATGATGTTGCCAAAGTTACAGGACCTCGTACACTTCTTACTTGATTTGGCCGTGTCCCGTATTTTTCAAATATCCTTTTCTTTTCGCTGTGCCAGTTTGCAGGAAGAATAACCTCTTTTACATCCATTCTTTCTACTTTATCCAGCTGTGTTGCAAGTTCTTTTGGGGTGGAAATAGAACTTTCCAGCCATATTGAATGCTCGTTAGAAACATATCGGCCACCGAAGATTTCACCAATCAGCTTTATCTTGGGAAATATTTCATCATCAGTAGGATAGTATTCTTTTAGAAGGCGTTTGCCTACAATTTTCTCAGCTTTGTCATTGTATCTTTTATTGAGCTCCATGCGACGTTCTCTATCCATAGGCAACCACGGTTTACCTAGTTCATCCAATTCAGCAAATACGCATTCATCAGACATTCTGATTGCCAATGCAGCCTGAGGTGCTTTTTCATAAAAGCAATTGTCTCTGTGAGCTAATTCATCATCAGTCCAAAATTGTTCAATATCCATCTTAAGCATTTCATTTCCCCCATAGCTGAATTTTAACATTAAATGACCATCTATGGCACACCAATTCTTCAAAAATGAAAATTGTCCCTAGGGACAAATCTACAAAAAAATGAAAATTAACCCTAGGGACAATTTTCAAAACAGATAAAACGACCGCTTAATTTAGCGGCCGTTTTTAAATAAAATATGGGGGGGAATATATATAAATCAGTTTTCACTGTTATAAACTTTTGAGTAGCTTTGCTATACTCTTTCTTTTCTATGAGACTATAATAATTGCTGAACCTTAAAATTAACTTAATAAAAATTATATTCTAATTATTTATTGATATGGCCTGTCAAAAAGTTTATAGTAAGCTTAAGTACAATACGGGGAGAGTCATATTATGGAAAATAAACGTGTTACTTTTACATTCACAAGTGAAAATCTTAAAGAGTTTGAGCAAAAAGTTAAACGTTCAGCTGAACTTGGTGCAACTCATATTACGATTAGCCAGATTGAAAAAAGCAGATGGCAGTGGGACCAGGACTTAACTGACCCATATCCCAACTGGGGAATGCTGGTTACTGCACTATTTAAAATAATCGTTCCCAAAGAACTGAACAAATGGCTTCCTACAGATTATGCAGATAGAAATCTTGCATTAATAAAAGCTCGAAGTGAAATATTGAAAAAATATGGGCTTAAAGGTTCATTCCATATGAAAGAACCCTGCTACCTGCCTGAGGAAGTATTCAGAGCACATCCACAATGGAGAGGTCCGCGATGTGATCATCCACGCCGTGCAAAAAACTATTATTACAGCCCATGTATAGATAGAGAAGACATCTTGGAAATGTATACAAGTGCAATGACAAAACTCTGCTCTGAAGTAGAGATTGAGTATTTTCATATTTTTACAAATGACAGTGGCGGTGGTCTTTGCTGGAGTACCGGTTTATATACAGGTAAAAATGGTCCGCAATGGTGTCGCAATATTCCAATGGATAAAAGAGTCGGTAAATTTCTTAAGGCTTTGAAAAAGGGTACAGACAATGCAGGTATTGATGCCTGGATCGAAATTAACAGTAATATTGGCATCAAGGAACCTGAACACGAAATGGATGCTATGTGGTCCTCTCTTCCTGATTACCAGGCAGTTAATAAAAAATCCAACTCAGGCAAACCTCTGGCAGCAGAGTTATTTTTAAACTGGGAATATACGATTCAGCCTGTAAAAAATATTGCCCGTCCGTTTGAATTCCTTGAAGCATATGAAAATGTATATCAATCAGATCTTCCGGCTGCTTTACTTACAATAGATGATTCTGATTTCAATGAACATTACACATTAATGGACAAATATAATTCAACTCCTATAAAAGGACTTGCAGCACGAACGCTATTAGTTAGAGAAACTGCTGCAGAAATTGTTGGTGATGAAAATGCTGATGAACTTGTCAGCGCTTGGTCAAAAACCGAAAAAGGAATTCTTCACTACCTCGATACAGGACTTGAAGGTTTAATATCCTGTTGTATAAATCAACGTTGGATTAACAGACCTTTTGTTCTCTTTCCAAACGAACTGACCTCTGACGAAAAAGATTATTATAGGAAATTCCAGTTCCAGGCGAATAGCGAAGATCATGCGAATGATTTGCTCGATATACAAAACAGCTCTTTTATTCGCGGTTATTCAGGAGTTTTCCTTGCATCAGCTACTCTTAGAAAAGCTATATCATTATTCGATGAGGCATCTTCGATAATTAGTAAAATTATTTGCAAATCACCTGACCAGGTCCAAATAAAACTTAAACTAGCTGCTGACAGACTGGAGTTATTGTCTTGCTTTATGAAAAATGCAATGAACGCAATCAAGTTCCAACATATTATTGATACCACAGATTATGAACGAGATCCTGAAATCAGCCCTGAATGGCCTCTGGATGCTGAAAAAAACCTGTTACTCTTCGAAGAAATCACAAGAGCTGAAATTGATAATACAAACCATATAATTAATCTTATCAAAGGTAGAGAAAACACCATGATGTCTATTGCTCCAAGTCATGCCCTAGAAGACATATTCCTGCTCAGTCCTAAACTAGTATCTCAGCTCAAAACAAAAACCGAAACCATGCTAAACCACATGCTTGACGGAAAACGCCTGTATGTAACCCATAACAAATAAACAAATCGACCATATATCCTTGGGGTATCTGGTCGTCTAAGAAGTATATAATTGCCCTTAAATAGTCTTTAAACCATTTGCATCAACCATTTGCCCTAAGGGTAAATGGTTGATTTATTGTGGCTGTAGGAAGATTACAGAATTTGCAATTGTATAAGTATATCCGGATACATCACTATGGTATAATTGGCTCTGATAGGAAGTGTGGATAATGAAAAAACAGCCGCTGGTCGACAGCACTTGGTACAGACTTGATAATTCAGCTAAAATATATCCGGCAATAATGTCAGACAGACAGACAACCCTGTTCAGATTTGCGGTTACACTTAAAGAAGCTATAGACCCCAATCTACTTCAGCAGGCACTTGAAAATATATATGACAGATATCCTTATTATAACGTGACTTTGGGTAAAGGTTTATTCTGGAATTACCTTGAAAAAAACAATGAACCCCACTCAATCCACTGCGATACTCCTTCACCCTGTGAAAATATCAACGCAGTTTATTACAATGGTTACTTATATAAAGTATTGTATTTTAAAAACAAAATTGCGACAGAATTCTCTCATGTTATGACTGACGGATATGGCGGGTTGGAATATACAAAGACACTTCTAATGGAATACCTTCGTTTATCCGGCCATACTATAGAAAATGATGGTTCTGTAATAGAACCTGACAGCAAAATAGATCCAACTGAATTATACGATGATCATATAAGATACTCAGCTTCACCTGATTATCCTCAACCTGAAGAAAATGAGCGGAATCTTTTTGGTGATATTAGAGCCTTCCAAACAAAAGGTCATTTACTTCCAATGGGAACTTACAATATCATAACAGGAGTTATGGAAGTTGCTGACCTTAAAAAAATATCAAAGTACTATGGAGTAACAATAACCGAGTTGCTTGTTGCAGTATACATGGATGCTCTGATAGCAATTCAAAAAGACCAGATAAAAAAACCAGCCAAGTACCAAAGCGTAGCCATACAGGTACCGGCAAATATGCGAACTATGCTGGAATCCAAGAGCATGCGAAATTTTTCATTGTTTGTAACCCCTACTGTTGAGCCTCCCGACTTTCCTGACTTTGATGGTTTAATTTCATTTATTAACGGTTTTATAAGAGAAAATACTAAACTTGATAAGATGATGCAACTTATGAGGGACAATGTGTCTGTTGGTGAAAACATTTTTGTGCGTCATATTCCTCTTTTTCTAAAGCTTCCAATAACCAAATATATAGCTACAACTCAAGGTTCAACCCAACATTCAGGAACCCTATCAAACCTCGGTTTGATAAAACTGCCTCCTTCAATGGCAAAGCATGTTGAATACATAACATGCAATCTTGGTCCTGATCCTTATTCAAAGGCAACTTGTGCTATGGTTGGATTCAACGGGAAAATCTATGTAACATTTGGAAGAGTAATAAAAGATGCCGTTATTGAAAGAAATTTTTTCAGACGTCTTCGAAAACTGGGAATATCAATAAAAATTCAAAGCAATTGCTGAAAGGGAAAAAATGTCTTATTGTGTAGAATGCGGCGTAGAACTCGCCGAATATCATAAAAAATGTCCTTTGTGTGAAACACCTGTGTTAAACCCTAAAAAGAGTTTTGACTTTTCTAAGAACGATTATCCTGTTTTTAAAAAGCATCACTCTACGGTCAATCGAAGAAAAGTCGCCCGCCATTTAACAGGATTCATTCTAACAATGTGCTTTTTGATGGCAGCTTTGATACCAGGTATAATTGATTTTCATGCAAACTCAACGATAACATGGTCAATCTATCCTATGCTATCAGCCGCATTACTCTGGGTATCGATAGCACTTCCATTTTTCAAAAAACGCATTACATTTTTTAAAGAATTCACTATGTCATGGGCAGGTATTGCAGTATTTTGTATTGTAATGAATTTAATCACACTGGGTTCATTATCGTGGGCTAAGTATGTAGTTTCAACAATGGCTTTAGTATGGGTGTTAATGTCCGGAATATTTATTAAAGGTCATATCCGCAGGTTTGTACCGGTAGTTCTTGTATATATTCTTACTGCTGTAGGTTACTTTATGCTTATTGGATCATGGATTGCAGATACATCCGCCGTTTTTTCTTTGGTTCTTCCTCTAGAGGTTATTCTTGTAATAGTATTTTTAGTTTCTTTCTTCTTGATAAGATCAAAACTCCATGGCGCAATGAACTTCATTATCCTATTCCTTACAGATATTTTAATTGTATGTATTGGGTTTGATTTAACCATATCCCGCTTTGTTCGCGGCAACTATGCATTTACCTGGTCTTTTATTGTAGCTTTGGCAATTGTCCCAATGATTCTGGTAGCAATTATTATTCATAAACGGCTGAAGGTACAGAGAGTATTATCCAAAAAACTCCACAGCTGACAGGATAGTATTCCATTACCACATGATTTCCATAGATATAAACCATCAGGATTTGATTTAATTCAACTGATGGTTTTCTTTTGACTCAGAAATTGTGGTTGGGACACTTGACCAATAGCTTAGTTTTATAACAATATTTACTTGAAAAGAAGCTCGTAATCATAATCCAGATTTTCCATATGATCAGAAAACCATTTTTTACTGTCTGACAGGGCTTGGTTATAATATTCTTTTCCAAGTTTTTCATCAAAAAAGTCCAATACAACTTCAGAAGCTAGCATACCTATTTGCATTTCATGTTCATCATGAAAAAATCCCTGTATCTCACTAATCAATTTTTTCTTTACTTCTTTTTTTAACTTTACTCCACTAGCCATAACTTCTTCTTTCTTTTTTACTCTGTATTAAAGTATTTTATCGTTGTAAAGTGGTTTGATTCTTCTATCCATTTATCCTCCAATATATCAAAGTCTTATAGACTTTAATTTATTAATATAGTATCTATAGTTTTCTAGTGATACTTCCGGTGACACCATGTCATCAAGTGCCGGTATGAATCCACCCTCTATAATAAGAGGCATCAGTTTATCAATTTCTTCATCTATAGCTTTCGGTCCTTTTATGAGGCATTTCCAGGGAATACCACCACTCATTTTTAGCTTTTTCCCATACTTTTTCCTCAAGACCAGTGGGTCCATATTTGGAGAACAACGCTCTATCGGCCAAATACAATTTATATCATGTTCCAAAAGCATAGGAATCATTACATCAATGTCTCCGGCTGTCCACACACAAATGTTTTCTACCTGATGCTTTTTCACCTCAGCTATTAATTTATCTTGATATGGTAGCCAGAATTCTTTGTAAATGTCCGGTGGCAAATGCGGAGCTTTGTTATAAGCCAGGTCTTCCATCAACACAAAAATATCAATATCAACCTTTGAAAGAAACGGTTTAATCATCTTAATAACAAATTCATTCCAGAATGAAAACATTTCATGTATGAGTTCGGGTTGATCATAAAATGCCAGCATGAAATTCTCCATTCCCATAAGATAGAAACCAAGTCTGAAGAAATATGGGAATATTTCCAATTTAACAGGATTCTCGGAAGAATTAAGCTGCTCTACAATATCATTAAAATTTGCAGGCATCCTTGATTCAACAGAACTTTCATAACGATATCGTATCCTTTTCCAATCCTCCAAGGTTTTTACCTGATGGTCCAGATATCCATAATACATTGACGGTGCACTTTTCATCTTTTTAACTTTAGCTCCGTAAGTTTTATCAGTCTCAATAATGCAATCATCGTCTTCATAGAAAACCTGATAATCAAAGCTTGGGACAGGTGATAAATATGCAGGAACCTTAATCAATTTACCTATTCCAAGAGCATCTTCAGGTGACACTCCGGGTTTCAAACCTTCATCCACCCAGCGGTTAATGGCAGTTTTTTCATATGGTTCAAATGCCATTACAGGTATCCTGTCCACCGGTTGATAATTCATTATTTTTTTAAAACACTCTCTGTTATTCATTATTAAGTTTTTTCCTTACAATAGATTCTTTTTCAATATCCTTATATACTTGAAATCCGCATTTTTCGTAAAGGGTATAAGGTCCATGATAATTTTTTTGCATATCTCCGAAATTTCTGCTGGGATAGGCTTCAACAATATCATATCCGTCTTTTTTTGCATCCGTACAGACTCTTATGAGAAGCTTTGTTGCAATACCCTTTCGACGCATATCCGGTGCAATGGTATAGCAGGTCACACTTTTAATTTTCTTTTTTTTATCTTCTTCTTCCCACAAATCCGGACGATTTAGATGATTCAGAGTTTCATATGCAATTTTATCATTTGCATTACACCATCCAACAACTATCTCATCAACATATGCAAGATATCCCTGCAGTATGCCCTTTTTAATAAAATCAGTTGCAAGGTTACGGTTGTGTTCATGAATATCCACTCCCGGAGCACGCAGGCTTTTATCGTATTCATCGTTCCAGTGGTAAAAGACACAATAACAAGCTGACCACTCTCTATTGTCAGTGAACGCTCTGTTATCGAAAAAATCGATGTAATCTTCTGTTAATTCCGAGGTAAGTTTTTTGATAACAATATCCATATAATCCTTCCCCCTTGTAAATATTTGTACCGGATGTGGAAAATTTTCTGTTCTAGTATAACATCTCTTCCTGTGAATCCATGTTTTTTGTAAAAACTTCTCGCTTATAAACTCTACTATCCATTACTTCGCAATAATCAGAATTTTCCTTTTCTCTTATTTTCTTCATCATAGCATTGATTATCAGCTCTGGCAGATATTACTATGATTATCATTTCTTTTTCCTGTCGATTCAACGTATAAACAACCCTGATTCCAAGTCGTTTATATTTTATCTTGAAGTATCCAGTTAAATTAAGACCATTGGCTTTTCCAAGTGGGTTTCCATACCCACCTTCACTTTTAGGAAGAGGCTTCTGGCTGACTTTTCTTATTCCGGTCATTACTTGTTTTTTCATACTGTTATCAATCTTATATAGGTCCTGTTTCGCATCAGAAATAAGAGTTACTTTCCACATTATTCAATTTCCACATCTTCTTCTAGCTTATCCAATTCTTTTTCAGAAATACCCAGCTCTTCTAAGACATCACTAAAGTTAATTAATTGATTATAATCATATCCTGACATACGCTCAGTAGCTGTTAAAAGTAATTCCATGTTTTCTTTTGTTTCTAATAATTCTGAATATTCATTCACAGATAATATAACCGCTTTAGGCTTGTTATTCTTAACAACAATATATTGCCCCTGTTCGTCTGAAATCGTCTGAATTACTCTAGACGCCTGACCTCTGCCTAATTCTGATACAGATATAAACTTATTCATCATTTCACTAAATTTTCCATATTTCACAACCATACTAACCACCTCATATCAGAAGTATATCACACTTCTATATGCATGTAAATTTGCATGTTTTCAATTCACAAACATAATTAGACAACTAAATTTCCCACTTATACCTCGACAGTAACCTATAGCCTTCATCATACATTCTGTTATCCTTTGGGATCTGCACGTTATTCAAAAAATCTGCTCCTATATATGAACATATCTTTTTTGAAGCAATATTATCAGTATTACAAGTGTAAGCGTCAAAAGCGCCCATTTTTAATCCTGAACCTTGCAGCTATCAGGTAAAGTCTCTGACCAGGGCAGTAGTTTATCTAGATCTTCTTCCAAATAT
>Ga0307988_1000619_pt1 | contig 23703 bp, 21 predicted proteins | sample EllFjometagen183_FD_203166 | JGI IMG/M metagenome (GOLD analysis project Ga0307988, IMG submission 203166) | Marine microbial communities from Ellis Fjord, Antarctic Ocean - #183 | ecosystem: Environmental > Aquatic > Marine > Unclassified | place: Southern Ocean | collected 2014-10-08 | reverse complement strand
AAGCTGAATTCGGTAAACTGGCTGAAAAATTCGGTATGAAGGAAGTTAATTTTTCCTTTGAAGGCCACAATATTGAACGAAAAGTCGGGGTCAAAATGCTCAGTGAAGAAGAGCTGACCAAAGGGGACATCAGCATGGATATTGTTTCCGCCCGCATGGGCAGATCCTTTTCACGGGTAAATAAAATCCGGAAAGTTATCCAGTCCATTTTTCACATGATAAACAATGGATACCAGATTTTGGTCATTGGATGGATCCTCCCGGACAAAACAGTTAAGGGCGGAACAGGTTGGGGGGTTGAACTGGGAAAACTCTTTAATCGACCCATCTTTGTTTATGAGCAGGACCGCAAAGCATGGTTTTCCTGGATTGACAACTCCTGGCAGAAAGTCTCCCCGGTGATCTCCCACAAGACCTTTGCCGGCACCGGTACCCGGAACCTGACCGAGGATGCGAAAAAAGCCATGGAAAATCTGTTTGAAAGATCTTTCAAATAAAAAGCCTGCTGCATAGTGCTTTGACCAGCGAATATTGGCCCTCGAAACCGTAGAAGGACAACAATTTTTATCTCCACTATGCCACCCAGGTACCCGCCTGGATGGCATAGTGGACGATGGCTGCAACAAAGGTCTTTTTACTCTTATAATTGTTTTACGATGGTTATTCCTTTTTCCTTCATCTCCTGCAATGCTTTTGCTGATGTATCAGGTGCTACATAACGACACAAATCTTCTACAACGGTTACGTCATACCCTGCTTCAGCTGCATCAATGGCCGTTGCCTTTACACAGTAGTCTGTTGCGATCCCATACACAAAAAGCTTCTTGATTCCGTTTCTTTTCAGGATTGAATTCATTTCTGTTATATCACCGCCATCATCCTGGAAACCGGAATAGCTGTCATATTTTGAATTTTTTCCCTTTTTCACGACAGCCATAAAAAGATTGTTGTCCACAAGTACCCGGGCATTCTCAGTTCCCTGTACGCAATGGGGTGGCCACAGTACCTGGGTTCTTCCGTCGATCTGAATGGCCTCAAAGGGTTTTTTCCCTGAATAATTTGAAAAAAAGGACATGTGGTCTGCCGGATGCCAGTCCTGGGTGGCAAAAACAAGATATCCTTTTTTGCTGAGGGCCCTGGTTGCTTCCACCACCTTATCCACATAGGCTTTATCCGTATCCGTACACGCCAGTGACCCATTCTTCCATGAGGTGAAATCTCCCTGAAGGTCCACCACAATGACCCCTGTCTTTTCTCCTGCAATGGCCATGGTTGTTAAAGATAAAAGAAAAATGCCAATAGAAAACAATGCCATGATAAGTAAAATACTGTGTTTCATGTTTACCTCTCCTTTTCTATATGTTTTAGGTTAAAAACCAATGATTAATTTATCAATCTCCTGTTTACGGTCAAAGAGATTGCAATCGGGCAATTTTTTTATTGAAACCATGGGTTATTAGAAATTCATTTTCCACAGCGATGAGGGCACCCTTTATGATATTGGTTTCAATATATTTTTCAGCCTTGATCAATGCCTTGTTCATGGCCTGTAAAATACTGGCTTTCTTTAATTTCCTGACTTTTATCGTAACCAAAACCCCGGGGATATCTGTGTGGGGATCAATTGTCTGGGCCGGGACCTGGACAATGGCATCATCCCTGACAAAACAGGCATTGGCAATGGATGTTGCTGCGGCATCAGCAAGGGAGGAGGTTCTGGCAAAGGCGGTTACAGCCGATGCAATTCCCCGGGTCAGGCTTCTGCCGCCCAAACCGCTGGTAGTAATGCCCCAGGAAGGATAATCAATGCCTGTAAGTTCAACCATCTGGGAGATGGAGGAAATTTCAATCCTTGTCCTGATACCCACCCTGGCTGTTTCGTTTTCTGCAAGCCTTATGGCAATATCCCCACCGTTATTAACAATAACACGGCTCATCCCACGGATAAACAGCCAGTCTGCCACTGCATCGGCAATACTGCCTGCCACTGCTGCCATGGGTGTCAAATCCCTTTCTCCCGTGGCCATAACGCTCTCCACCATGGCCCTGGGAATGGGGCTCAATCCCCCGGATAATTCACAGGGATGCTGTTTAAGGCGGCCATGATGTTTTGCAACCTGCTCCAGGCAGGTAAAAGAAAATTGGGCTGCCTTTGCTGCCATTTCAGGATCAGGCTTTCCCCTGTCCCATGCCTGAATAATCATCCGCATGGGACCATTTTCAGCCATCACACCGGTCTGGTCTTCCAGGCTTAGGATAATTTGATCTGTCATGGTGTAAGCTCTTAATTTTTATATAACCCGGAATCCCTAAAGGTTTCCTTGATCCAAATGGGCTATTCGATCATAAAAAAATTCTTTTCTCTTTTCTCTTTACGGGTTCTTACTCTTAACGGGTTCTTTGGCTGTGAATGGCTTCATTGCCTCCACATGTCCACCAATGGACTTATAATCCTTTACCTCCATGGTATACTCAACAGGGCAGATGGTGGCCGGTGTTGGAGTCCAGTAGAAAGATCCTGATTTTACTTTACTGACATCCACCATGAATGATATCCCGCCTCCAGGCATAACATAGGTTGGGGCACCGCCTATGGTGAGAACAGCCTTGGATTCATGAACAGCCCGGGTCAGTTTAATGGGAAATTTTGTTACTCCTGCCCTGGCGCTTCCCCCGCTTCCTCCGGTGTACATGGCAGAAACAAGGGAGGGTTCACAGGAATCGCCAATGGCTGTAAGGGCAAAGGCTGCCTTGTCTGTCAGGGGAATACTCACAAGCTCTCCCTGGCTGCCCACTTTAAACATGGCCCGATTTTGTCCTGTGGTCTCGGTAATGAGAATGGTCATGCCTTTCCTGGCAATGGTCATGTCAATGGAATCAATAATATCACCGGGATTTGTAATGGAGGTAGAGCCCCAGCCCTGTCCTATATCTCCAAAATAACGTCCCGGAGTACTTTTCTTAAATTTCAGAGAAACTCCTGTGGGTTTTACGCCTGCATAGCTGCCGGCAGAATGCTCACTCATGAGCCCGGTTACATGAGAATCCAGGACAATTACCTCGTCAGCAGCACTGAAAAGCAGGGGAGTAAAAATGCCAAGAACCGCACTTCCGCATCCCACCCTCATTTTGGCAATTGTTTTGCCGTCAATGATCGGGGGTTTTCCAGTCTGAATTTTCAATCGGCTCCCGTTTTCAATCCTGAGTTTGACCTCTTTCCCATTGGCAATGTCCGTGATGGTTTTTGCCACAAGGAATCCATTTTCTCCAGTGAGACGGTTAACCCCTCCAATGTGAAGCATTTTTGATCCATATTGTTCAGTTTCAACCATGCCCACCATCCTCTTGCCCACAAAAATTGCAGACCCTTCTTTTCCCATATTCACGTCGGTGTCCACTTTTACCAGCACAGAGCTATAGCTTAAGGGAACCTCCGTTACCACTGTAACCACATCGATATTATTCCGTTTTTGACTGACAATACCTGGAGCTGGTTTACAGCAGGGATAAGTGGTGCCTGACCCAATGGCCGTTATGATGGGTTTTCTTATGTTTTCTCCCGGCTCCGGACCCACAATATCCTTGACCGCATCAAAGGCATGGGCAGGAGTTGTTCTCACAAGGACACCCCCATCATTGAGATATCTTTGACAGGCTCCCAGCGCATTGACCGGCACCTTACATTTTATAGGACAGGCATCACATTCAACACTTGTTTCAGGCACATCATCTGTGGCAATAATCGCTTTTTCCGGACAGACCCTGAAACAAACATTGCAATAGGTGCAGGTTACAGGATCAATGCTTGCTTTTTTTTTGACAATATTTATTGCTTCAACCGGGCAGTCCCTCATGCAGAAACCGCATCCAGTACATAGTTCCAGAATGACTTGCACTTTAACCCTCCTGATAACCAGTTTAAATAATAACTAAATTTATAATATAACCGGTTTACGAACGGCAGGGGGAGTATTCCGGCTTGTCTGGACCACGATTTCACCATCCACCAGAACCATGGACACACCCGGAACATCACCGGCTTCAATGGCTGAAAGAGCATCTTTTCCCACGGATCCCATGGGAGCGTCCATGATTACAAGGTCTGCTTCCCTGCCGGGCTGGATGAGGCCCCGGTTCAGTTTGTGAATACGGGCGGTATTACCCGTTGCCATGCAGATGGCCTGTTCCCCTGTGATGGGGGTAAGGCTTGCCAGGTGATTGATAACCCTGAGAACTCCCAGGGGAACCACCCCTGTTCCCGAAGGCGCATCATTGCCAATGATAACCCGGGACAGGACATTTTTTTCCACAAAAAGTTTTCCCGCTTCAACTGCTATTAAAGGGTTGCCGCAATGGACAATTTCCAGTGCCATCTTCGTTTTTTCCACCAGTTTTTCTATCTCTTCAAAGGAAACTGCCGTGGGCCCCCCATTTACATGGGAGGCTATGTCAGGATCTGTTTTAATGACCATATCAGCGGTCACTGTGCTGGAACCTGGAATGGAAGTTCCGCCTGTGTGCATCATGATTGTCATGTTGCACTCCCTGGCCCATTTTACCATGGGTGCTGCTTCTTCAGGGTCTTTTACCGAGCCCAGACCTATTTCGCCTACAATATGGACCCCCTGCTCTGCCATTTCCTGAAAATCCGTAAGGGTCAGCCCTTTTTCCAAAATCACGGCCCCGCCTTCAACCTTGGCACCGCCCGGCCTGAAATTTTGAAAGGATTTGCAGGCAAGAATTGCCAGGGCTTTTACCCCGGCAGGGTCTTTGGGACGGCCCTTCAGATGGACTTCCCCGGCTGAAATCATTGTGGTTACACCGCCATGGAGTTCACTCTCAAGAAACCCTGCCTGGTTCTGGCGGGAGGTATAATCTCCCAGAATACTATGGCAGTGGGAATCAATAAGGCCCGGGGTTACTGTGGTGCCATTGCAGTCAATGATTCTGTCGGCCTCTTTGCTGCCAAAGGTTTCAAAAAACCCGATACTGCTGATTTTTCCGTCTTCAATAAAGATAGAATCCCCTTTGACTATGGGATTTTCAATATCGCCGCCGACAATGGTTCCAATATTTTTTAACAATAGATTAGACATTATTTTTCTCCTTTGGACCAAAATGGCCGGATGGGCCAAACTGGCCGGATTCAATACTTGCCTGTAAAACTCTTTCCAGGTTTGCAGGCAGGGTATAAATTCTCTTGCCCAGGGCATTGCTCACTGCATTTAAAATAGCAGGGGCCGTGGGAATCAAAGCTGGTTCACCCACTCCCTTTGCTCCAAAAGGACCCGTGGGTTCATTCTCTTCAATTATAATGGGAATAACTTCAGGCATGTCCGCACAAGTGGGAATATGATAATCCTTCATGGAAATGGTCTTTCCATATTCAAACTCTTCCATAAGGGCAAACCCTACACCCATGGCTACTCCTCCGCAAATTTGACCGATGACATTTTCAGGATGAATGGCCTTGCCCACATCATGGGCAGCAACTATTTTTTTTACATTTACCTCCCCTGTGAGAACATCCACTTCCACAAGAGCCAGCTGACAGGCAAAGGCATAGGTGGCATAGGGTGATCCCTGGCCTGTTTCAGGATCAAAGGGTATGGTTTCCGGATCAAAATATCCCTGCCAGGAAAGGGACCCGCCTTTTTTATGTATCCGCCTGGCTAACCAGGCAAAATCCACAGATTTTTCTTCATTGCCGGAAACGTGGATGCTATGATCTTTAAACTCCAGAAGGGTTTTAGAAACTTTAAGTCTGTTGGACCCTTCCGTCAAAAGAACAGAGGATAGCTTATCCGTGGCTTCCTTGACGGCATTTCCTGAAATATAGGTCTGTCGGCTGGCTGAAGTGGCTCCTGCATTGGTTGTAAATTTCGTATCCCCCACAACCACATGAATTTCTTCAGGCAAAACACCCAGAATTTCTCCTGCAATCTGGGTTAATACGGTTGTAGACCCCTGGCCGATATCGGCACAGCCTGTAAAAAGTGTGATGCCCCCGTTCTGGTCCATTTCAATTCTGGCGGTTGACGGATTCTGAACCCCGGTATTGCCAATGCCATACCACATACCTCCAAGACCGATTCCCCGTTTTATGAACGGGGATATTTTTTTTGTCACCCAGTCTTTTGATGCCTGGTCATAATAGGGCTTCACCTTTTGAAGACACTCCTGAAACCCTACACTGTCCATGAGTTTCTGGCCGGTTCCGGTTGTTGATCCCTTTTTAAATCCATTGATAACTCTTATCGCCAGGGGATCCATACCCAGTTTTTCTGCCAGCAAATCCATCTGGCTTTCATGGGCAAAGGCCATCTGGGGAGCACCAAAACCCCGCATGGCACCGGAAAAGGTTTGATTTGTGTAAACGCAGGAGGATTCCATATCCACATGCTCAATTTCATAGGGTCCTGTTCCACTGACAGCTGACCGGGTTGCTACTGCAATTCCATAGGAGCCATAGGCTCCTGTATTGCAAAATGTTTTCATTCTTATGGCCATAAGCTTTCCATTTTCATCGCTTCCTGTCTTCATATGGATTATAAATGGATGGCGTTTGGCTGTTGCAAGATAGGATTCCTCCCGGGTATAAACATAGCGTACAGGTTTTTTCAGATGATACAGGGCAAGACCGATAAACCCCTGGACATTCAGGTCCAGTTTGGACCCGAATCCACCGCCTGTGGCTGCCTGGATAACCCTGACCTGTTCATCCTCAAGGCCCAGCAGTCCTGTCACCTCTTTATGATCATAATGGGGATTCTGTGTGGATGCATAGATCACCAGGGTTCCGTCTTCATCCACATACCCGGCCCCGGCATCGGGCTCAATAAAATTGTGCTCAACAGCATGGGTCTTATACTCTTTTTCAATTATGGTGTGGCAATCCTTGAATGCCGCTTCTGCATCTCCTTTTTTTATTTTGCGGACAAAAAGAATATTTCCTTTTTCATGTATCTTTGGGGCATCCGGGGCAAGGGCATCTTCCATATCCAATACAGGGATAAGATCCCTGTAGGATACATCAATGGCTGCTAACGCCTTTATAGCAATCTCCTCTGTCCGGGCTGCCACCAGGGCTACAGGATCCGCTTTTGAACGCACCTTGCCGTCTGCCAGCAGGGGCTGATCCTTATTAATGATTCCCATGAGGTTTTTACCCGGGATATCCATGGCAGTGAAAACCCCTGCTACACCAGGGATTGCCTTTGCCTTTTCAATATCAATATTTTCAATCTCTGCATGGTGACGGCTGCTTCTCAATACCCGGAGGGTTAATGGATCTTTCAGGGATAGGTCTTTTAGAGACATATTTTTCAGGTTTAAATCTTTCAGGTCCAGGTCTGCACAAAATTTTGCATCCCCCTTTATTTTTCCAAGGACATCCCTGCGCTGGATATTTTTACCGATTGATCTATACTTTGATTGGGGTTTCATACATTCACCATAGGATATAATATTCTCATGAAAAGGCCTTGTACGGCAGGTTCTTTATAAATTGCCGAAGATCGTCTCCCTGTAATTTCAATCATATTTCCGGCCAGAAGGCCGCCTGCCTCCCATATCAACTCCCGGGTAAGGACCTTGCCTGTTAAAAAGGCTTCCACTGCTTCCATATTACAGGGGGTAGGTGTGCAGGCTCCCAGGCCAATTTTCAGGAATGATATTTTTCCTTCTTTATCTTTTTTTACAAACACGGCCATACTGATTCTGGACACGGCCAGCTCTCTTCTTCTGCCGATTTTTTGAAAATCTGCAAACCCGTCCCCATAGGGAGTGAGAATAAATTTGACAAGGATCTGTTTGGGAGAAAGGCATGACATATATGCCTTGGTTGCCATCTCTTCCATGGACACAAGTCTTGTTTCTTTTTTATCTGCCACCAGGGCCTTTGTCCCATGGGCTAACAAGGCAGGAACAGTATCGCCGCAGGGAGACGAATGGGCCACATTACCGCCAATGGTTGCAATATTTCTGATCTGTCTGCTGGCAAAGCTAAAAGCGGATTTTTTAAGGGCAAGGGCATGGGATTCAAGGATTCTGGAAGAATAAATTTCAGAAAGCGTGACCCCGGCTCCCACGGAAAGCTCCTGCCCATTGAGTTCAATTCCCTTTAATTCATCCAGACGGCTGATATCCAGCAGATACTTTTTGTCCAGTCCTTCAGACCTTATATCCACCATTACGTCGGTGCCCCCGGCAATGATTCTTGTGTCTTCTCCATTATCCCATAAAAAATCCAGGGCTTCCTTTAAATCCAGGGGCCGGATGTATTCAATATCAGTCATTGCCTCCCTCCCCCTTTTGTTGAGTAAGCCTGGCCGCTTCCCTGACAGAAACAAAGATCTGTTTGTAGCCGGTGCATCTGCAAAGGTTGCCGGCAATGGCCTTGGAAATCTCTTCATCATTTGGATCAGGGTTTTCCGCCAGCAGGGCATGGGAACTCATCAAAACACCAGGGGTGCAAAAACCGCATTGAACCCCGTGGTTTTCCATGAATTTTTCCTGAACAGGTGCCAGGCTGTTTTCTGTGGCAAGCCCTTCCACGGTAAGTACTTTTGTACCATCCAGCTGGGCTGCCAGCATGAGACAGGAATTAATGGCCCTGCCATTCACATTTATGGTACATGCACCACACTCACCAATACCACATCCTTCCTTGGTTCCTTTTAATCCCAGCAGGGATCGTATGAGTTCCAAAGCCGTTATATCTGCCGGTATATCCAGGGCCTTTTGCTGCCCGTTGATCGTAAAGTCAATATGAACCATTTGCAAACCTATTTTCTTATTCCATCATCTTACTCATTTATCTTAATCCGTCTTCACCTTTAATTTCATCCACAGTCAATCCCCCCACCCTTGGAGATGGACGGCCTGAATCCGTCACCCCCACAATGAGTACCAGTTCATTATCCATGGGTGCATCCGGCACCCTTACCTCCATGGCATCAAAATGGGACCTAACAAAGCCTGCATTCTTATGTCCCAGGGGAAGGTCAATGGCAGTACCGGGTCCGCCCAATTTTTTTGCCGAGGGCAAAAGTGCTTTTCCTCCGCCAACATTGGCCCGGATTGGTTTTCCCAAAGCAGGATGCATGAGAGCTGCACAATGTTCCCGTTCTCCTGCCAGACCTGAAATGGCTGCCTTACCATAGCTTTCCACATCCTCAGGAACAATTCCCAAGGCAGCAACCGCTTTCTGGGTCAACATCTCTCCCAGTTCTTCGCTCCAGGCATACAGCAATGACAGGTCTTCCTGAAAAATACCGGCATAGGGGTTTTTAAAAACAACGGCACAAGCTGCCTTGCGGGTAGATTTTTCCAAAGTTTTTACGCCATCCATACAGGTTTCTTCAACAAGGGTATAAATTGTTCTGATCTGGGGTTTTATTTCTTTCATTTTATTCAACTCCTTAATGTCTAAAATAATGGTCTGGTCTATAAAATAACAAATTATAAAATATCAGTTTTGAAATAAAAACAAAAAAAATTCCTACCGCATTATTCCCGGTAAAAAAAGTGCAATCTGGGGAAAAACAGTCACCAGGACCACCACTGCAAATATGGCAAAAAGAAAAAAGACTGCTCCCTTGAAAACCGTTCCCATGGGAACATCTGCCACACCGGAAATAACAAATATATTCAACCCAAGGGGCGGAGTGATCAGGCCTGCCTCCATCATCAAGACAGAAATAACACCAAACCATATGGGATTAAAGCCAAGTTTTAAAATCGTCGGGAATATCACGGGCAGGGTCAATACCATCATGGATGTTGCATCCAGAAAACATCCAAGAACAAGGTAGCCAATAAGAATGAGGGCCAATATGGCATACCTGGATAACTCAAGTTCGGAAAGGTATAAAGACAGGTTCATGGGAATCATGGTCAATGCCATGAAATAGGTAAAAACATAAGCCCCGGCCAGGATCATAAAAATCATGACGGAAACCTTTGTGGTGGATGTCATGGCCTCCACCAGGGAAGGCCAGGTCAATTTTTTCCTCATTATGGTGACAATAAACAGGAAGAAAGCGCCCACAGCACCTGCTTCCGTGGGGGTAAAAAATCCCAGATATATCCCGCCCATGACAAGCAGAAACACAACGATAAGCTCCCAGATACTTTTCAGGGAAATGAGCTTGTCCATGAAAAGGACCTTTTCCGGATTTGATGGTGCGGCCTGGGGCTTTATCAAAACCCAGGCAATAATAATAAAAATATAGGCCAGGGCAAGTAAAAACCCGGGTACAAAGCCGGATATTAATAATTTTCCAATTGATTGTTCCGTTAGTATCCCATATACAACAAAACCAATACTGGGAGGTATTAAAAAGCCCAGGGTGCCGCCTGCCGCAACACTTCCCGTGGCAAGTCGGGGATCATAATCATATTTTTCCATTTCAGGTAAAGCCACCCTGCCCAGGGTTGCTGCCGTTGCAACAGAAGATCCGCAGATGGCTGCAAACCCTGCACAGGCACCTATTGTTGCAATACCAAGACCGCCGGGAAGTCTTCTAAGCCATTTATCAGCAACAGAGTAAATCCCCTGGCTCAACCCGGACACCGAAGCCAGTTCTCCCATGATCACAAACAAAGGAATTACCGTAAAAGAATAGGTGGTAAAAGTTCCATAAAAAGATCTTATCAATGTGGGCAGGGCCACGGATATATCTGTTAAAGAACTGATGCCCCAAAAGCCCACAAAGGCAAGGGAAAACCCAATGGGCATACCAATGATCAAAAGTAAAAACAATCCTGCGATTCCAACAATTCCAATAATCTGGGGGTCCATACAACCGTCCTTTGAATATCAGCGTAATGACATTTTAATTTTCCACAATTTTTGTCCCAAAGAATCCTTGAACAGACTCAATGAGATTTACAAGCAGCTCCAGGCATAAAAGACCTGCCCCGGAACTCAAAAGGAAATAAAGGGGATAGAGTGGTATTCCCAGTGTGTCTGTTGTGGTTCCGGCATGAATCTCTTCAAAGCCTGAGACAATACCATACCCGCAAAGCATGGCCACAATCTGAAAGCTTAAAAGCAATGTAATGGTTTCAATGAGACTTGCAAGCCTTGGTGGAAGGGCAGAGGTCAACATGGTCACCTTGACATTGGCACCGGACTGATGGGTATAGGCCATGCCAAGAATTCCAAAGATTGCCAGCATGAATTCACTCATTTCAATGGCCCCTGGTATGGGTTTTGAAAAAAAATATCGTCCTGCCACATCAAAGGTGGTGAGTAACATCATCACAATGACCCAGCCCATACCAACGGCCAGAACAAACTTTGAAATACGATTAATTGTTTTTTTACATCTGGAAAAAAAATCCTGGGAACTGCTCATTATATTCTTATCCTTGAGTCCCTGAAATTTATTAAAATAAACCCATCATCTGCCAGGGTCACCTAAAAATCCCCCGGCAGATGATCTTTACGAATTGTCTGATTCTCTACTTAATTAAAAAGCAGGGCAGGCATTAAAGCTGACCCCAACCTTGGCCAGTTCGTCTTTGAACATCACCAGGGCTTTTTTGGCCATCAGGCCTTTGGCTTCCAGTTCTTCAGCCCATGTAACAAGCATTTCGCTGAACTTTTTATCCCAGATAGCCTGTTCTTGCGCTGAAAGTTTTTCAATTTCAATGGTTTTTTCAAATCCAGCCATGGTCTCTTCATACCAGTGCTCATCAAAAATACCGGCAACTTTATAGGCATTCCTGCCCACATCTTCGATAATGGGTTTTAGATCCTCAGGCACTTTATTCCAGAATTTCTGATTTACAAAAAGACCTTCAGAAACACAGCCAAAGGAGGTGGGAACACCAAAGTCTGCCACTTCATAGAGTTTAAATGCCTTAACCAGGGCAGGACAGGTTACAACGCCTTCAATGACACCGGTCTCCAGGGAAAGATAGACCTCTCCAAGGGGCATAAACACAGGTGTTGCACCCAGAGCTTCAATGGCCCGTGTCTGCAGTCCGCCCGGGCTTCTAATTTTCATACCCTTCATGTCTGCAATATTTTTTACTTTTTTTGTTGTCCAGAGATGGGCCATAACACAATTGTTGATATGAAGAACTTTAATACCCTTGAATTCTGAATTCAATAATTTGTCATGCATGGCCATACCCGCTTCGGCTCCCTTCCACTTGGCAGGACATACAATGGGAGAAGAAAGAACATCTGTAAGGGGAAATCTACCGGGTGTCCAGCTCAATGTGGCATACCCCATATCCGAAAGTCCGGTTTTTACGATATCATAATGGGCAGGGCCTTTGCCAAGGGCTCCACCTGCATACATATTATAGGTAATACGGCCGTTACTTCTCTTTTTCATCTCTTCCAGCATAGGGATCCATAATTTCTGTACATCGCCTCCTGCCGGGGGATGCCAGGTACTGAAGCGAATATTAATTTTTTCCTCTTCAGCCAAGGCCTGGGGGACAAAAAACAGGCTGCAGGAAAACGCTATAGCCATTACAATAAAAAAAGTTTTGATTGTTCTAACTGTGTCTGTCATTTCTTCAACTCCTTTTTTTTTGTTAAAATAAACCGCATTACCATTGTCAAACTAGATAAATCTCTCCAGCAAACCTTACTCAAAAAACAATAACTACTCTATACCCATCTCTCCGTTACAGTTTTCTGATCCAGAAAAAGCCGCATGGAGTCAATTCTGCTTTTTGCTACTCCCTGGGCAGACTGATTTTTCGATCCCAGGGGAAAAAATGCATAGGGTTGGGGAACAGGGACATTGATGCCGACATTTCCCACATCCGCCTGTTTAATGAATTTACGGGCCAGGGCTCCATCCGGTGTAAACACACATGCTGAATGACCATAATCATCCTTGTTATTGATAAGATCCAATGCCTCATCCATATCCCTTATCCTGATGAGGTTGGCCACAGGGCCAAAGGATTCTTCCCTGGCAATGAACATATCAGGATCAACCTCTTCAAACAGGGTAGGAGCAAGAAAAAATCCGTTTTCATAACCCGTAACCTTGGTATTCCTTCCATCCAAAATGATTTTAGCCCCCTCTTTAACGCCCCGGTCTATGAAATCAAGGACTTTCTGCCGTCCTGCTTCAGAAACCAGGGGACAAAGCTCGGTGCTCTCATCAAGGCCGTATCCCATTTTCATGGCCCTGGACGCTGCTGTAAAGGCTTCTTTGACCTGGTCATAAATCCCATCTGCGATGAGCAGGTTATCAGCCCCCAGACATCGCTGACCTGCCATGCCAAAGCAGCCACGCAAAAGTCCGTTCACTGCTGCATTAATATCCATACCTTCCAGCAAAACCACATGGTTTTTACCATTGCCGTTAATTGAAGCTTCCTTGCCAAGCTCTCCAGCCCGGGCAAAAAGTTTTCTTCCCACCCCTGTTGAACCGATAAAACCCACACCTTTTACATGGGGATGACTTAAAATCTTATCATTAATTTTGCGACCGCCATATACAAGATTTAAAAGTCCGGGGGGAAAGCCTGCAACTTCCTGGGTCACTTCAAATATTGCCTGGGAGCAGACAGGGTCATCCAAACTGGGGCTCAGGATCACTGGGCATCCACTGGCAATGGCATAGGGCACATAGGATGACCATGCATGCATGGGAATATTATTGGGAGTAATAATGAGGAAAACACCCCTGGGTTCCCAATAAAGCGTCTGGTCAAGGTCTTTGGCAAGGTCGCTGACATATTCTCCCTTGGTTAATAGGAGAAGGGCGGAACAGGCAGACTCAATGTTCTCTATGCATCTGCGAATAGTTCCCCTGGCTTCACCAAGTGCGCGGCCATGATCCTGGACAAGAATTCTGCACAGCCAGTCAAATTTTTCTTCAAACTTCTGTCTTAAATCAAAAAGATACCTGGCCTTGTCCCTGACAGGAACCTCACCCCAGGTTTTCATGGCTGCATGGGCAGATTCTATGGCCTGGTTCAATTCCTGGTCAGTTGCTATGGGAAAACTTGCGATACCCTTTCCTGTGGCAGGGTTGACACTCTCATAACTCTCCGTTGATTTGGACTCAATCCATTGGCCATTAATGTATTGCTTTAAGTTGCCATAATGTTGCTGCACTTCCTTCAAAATTGCCATGTAAATATCCTTTCTATTTTTATCTGATGTTCCATTATTATATGAAATCGGTTCAATTTTTAAGATTTTGTCCAGATGAATCAAAAAGGCCCGGCATCTTTATCAAAAAATTCATGGCATCAAGCACATGCTCTTTCATGATCCTGCAGGCATTTTTTGTATCCCTTTCCAAAATTTTTCCAACAATTTTCCTATGGTATTTTGCAGATTTTGCCAGATGGTTCTTATCGTGCAAAGTCTGGTAACTGAATCTTCGTATCTGTTTATGAAGGTTGGTGGCAATCATTTCCAGACGGTTGTTCCCTGCAATATTCATTATGCGGATATGAAATTTACGGTGAAACTTCTGATAATTGAGAATATCGGAAAAATCTTCATGAATACAATTCTCCATTTTTCGCACCAGTCTATCAAGCTCTTCCAGCTGGGCATCTGTAATACGTTCCAGTGCAAGCTCAGTGGCCATGGCATAAAGGCTTGCTTTCAGCATATAAACTTCAATCACATCCGCCTTACTCATTTCAACAACAAAAACACCCTTTCTGGGTTTTTTGATTACCAGGCCTTCGCTTTCCAGGGCCTTAAATGCCTCCCGAACCGGGGGTCTGCTTATATCCAGCCTTGAGGCGATTTCATCTTCCTTTATCTGTTGGCCCGGCTTTAAATTATCCGTAACAATCCATTTTTCCAGGTACCGTTTGGCCACGTCAGTCAAGGATTCTACCTTCATATTTCTCCTAATTTTGTTGCTGTTTACAATTCATTTTTATTGGGTATCAGGATACAAAAAAAAATGAATTTATTTGTCTATTGTATACAATAGACATTTTTTCATGTCCAGAACAATATAAAAATAATTTTCTTACCAAAGCAAATAATTTTTCCTGTTCAATGGCTTTGGTAAGAAAATAAAATTCCAAACTATTGATATTACCTTCAACTACAGGTATGACTAATTGTCCAAAGGCTAATGCAATGGAATAAACAAATGGGGCAAGCTGAATAAAAACTCCCATAAAATTATAAACAAAAGAAAAACCTTTTTATTATGATTCAAAGTATTCTTGATAATGATCTGTATAAATTTACCATGCAGCAGGCCGTCCACATGCTCTATCCCAGGGCCCAGGTAGAATATGAATTTACCAACAGGGGCAATACCCCTTTTCCCGATGGATTTGCCTCCAGGCTCAAGATCCAGATTGAAAAAATGGCCAGTCTCTCTTTGTCAAAAAAACAAAAAACCTATCTGGAAGACACCTGCTATTTTCTCACCCCGGTCTACCTTGATTTTCTGGAAACCTATACCTATAATCCCGGGGAAGTGAGCATAAGCCAGGACAAGGGTACTTTTTCTTTATTGGTAAAAGGTCCCTGGTATAGAGCCATTCTCTGGGAGGTTCCGCTAATGGCCCTGATAAGTGAAATATTTTTTTCCATGACAGCTCCCGGCACCCTTCCCCTGAAAAATATAAAGACAATAAACAAAGGCAAAGCAGCTATTCTGGCCGAAAACAATGTTCGGTTTGCAGATTTTGGGACAAGGCGGAGATTTTCCTCAGTCACCCATAATATGCTGATTGCAGATATCCTGAGCAATGAAAACAATACCCTTATCGGAACAAGCAACGTCCACTTGGCCAAAAAATTCAATATCAAACCCATTGGTACCATGGCCCATGAATGGGTGATGTTCCATGCCGTGCTGGTAGGCTATAAAATGGCCAATACACTGGCAAAAGATGCCTGGATTCAAGTATTTAAGGGGGACCTGGGAATTATTCTAACCGATACCTATACCACGGATATTTTTTTATCTTCCTTTGATACTTACAATGCCAAACTTTTTGACGGAGTGCGGCATGATTCAGGAGATCCCATTTCCTTTATAAAAAAAATCATCCATCATTATAAAAAACATCGTGTTGACCCTACCACGAAAACCATTGTCTTTTCTGATGGACTTGATATTGACAAGGCCGTTGCCATCCATAATGAATGCAACGGGAAAATAAGGGACTCCTATGGTATCGGCACCAACCTTACCAATGATGTGGGGGAGATCCCCTTGAATATCGTGATCAAACTGTCCCGTTGCCAGCTGGCTCCCAATAAACCCTGGCAGCATACGGTCAAACTTTCCGACGACAAGGGAAAAAATACAGGAAACCCGTCAGAGGTTGAAACCTGTATGAGAATACTGAACATTCCCGAGCAATAATTCCAATAGACTAAAGGCCTAAAAAATCCCCTGTTTCATCCAGGATTCAAAATCCAAAGGGATGGGCCTGAGCTGCAAAGGCTCTGGGGAAATTTCCGGTGATATTTCCGGTGATATTTCCGGTGATATTTCCGGTGATATTTCCGGTAATGATTCTGGTAGGGGTTCCGAATTTTGGGAAACAGGCTCTTTTTCAATTACTGCCAATGGCTTGGCCTGCTGTAAAAGCTTCTTGATCTCGCCCACCTCGTCAAGGAGCAGGGAAACCTTGTTTTCAATGGTGGACAGCCGGTTCTGAAGTTCAGCCTGATCTTTGCTTTCTTCCTGGGTTCTCTGGGTGATACTGCCCTGGGCTTGTCTGGCCCCAATGGTTCTTTTTCCGGAACTTGTCCTGGTTGAAAGCTTGGTTTCTTTTTGATCTGAAAGAAACTCCAGGCACTGGTCCCAGAACAATTCCATTGGCATGTCTGCCTTGTTATCCTGATTTTTTGACAATTTGTCTGCAAGGGAGCGAATGCATTTGGAGGCATCGGTCTCTGGAAACAGCATGAAAAAAGGTATCTGGGATACCACGGAAATGGAAACATTTTTATCCCGGGCCACAATGCCCAGGGGGGAAATCTTTATTGGAAGAAACCTGTGCACGGTTTCCTTTAGTCTTGCATAGGCATTTTTAGCGGACACCGCTGTTTTCACCTGATTGATCACCACCTTTACCCTGGGGAGTCTCTTATTTCTGGAAAGCACCTTTAAAAGGGAATATGCATCGGTAAGTGAAGTGGGTTCCGGGGTTGCCACAAGGATCATCTCATGGGATGCCCGGCAAAACGACAATACCTGGGAGGAGATACCAGCCGAGGTATCAAGGATAAAATAATCGTAGGCCGAAAACTCCAGAAAGGAATTGATCAGCCGCCTTGACTCTTCCGGGGCCAGGTCTGCCATTTTTTCTACCCCTGAACTACCGGGAATGATATCAATGCCCTGGAAATTTCTGATCATGATATCCCCAAGGGAACGCTCCCCACAGAGGACATCCTCAAGCCCGTACTCGGGAAATATGCCGGTCAGTATATTCACATTGGCAAGCCCCAGATCTGCATCAAAAAGACAGACCCTATTACCTGCCGCTGCCAGGGCCAGGGACAAATTCAAGCTGATACTGGTTTTTCCCACGCCTCCTTTGCCACTTGCGATGGTGATGACTTTTGCCATGATTATTCTGCCTGCCTTTTGGGAAATGCCATGATCCTCAACTGGTTCTTTTTATTTTTTAAAGAAAACTCAATGGAGCTGCATTGATATTCCTGTCTTATTTTTTCATACTTTTCCTCTATAAATGTCTGAAACATATCTGCCCTGTCCCCTTGTGCCGGAAGGCTGATCAGGCTCCGGACCAGTTCATACCGTTTGTACAGAGACAAAATAATATTCTTTTCTTCTAGAGGATCAGAGATTGTGATAAAAAATTTCAAAAGCAAAGATAAATCAACCGATTTTTTCAAACCCTTTTCCGAGGCCCAGGCCTCTTCATAGAGCACCTTATAAAACCAGATAAACCCGGAAAAGGGTATAAACAAGGTTTTGAACCGGTATTGGGGAAATTCCTGGTTCAAGGCCCTGATAAAAATCAGGTTATCAGGATCGGTAATACCGCATAGAAAGGTGTTTTCCTTCAGGGCCAGGGGAATAATTTTATGCTCTTGAGCCTGTTTTTGTTTGATTATAAAAGAAAGGCTTATTTTGGTTTTTTCATCAAAGACAATATCACTGATGGATCGGAATGGAATATGAAACAGATCAAAAACGATTTGCTGCAGCCTTGTTTTGGCAAGTATGCCTTCCTCCAGCAAAAGACTCATAAACGGGATATCCAGCTCAATGGATTTTGCCTGGACCTTTTCAATTGCAGAAGGGGATGCGATCTTTTTTTGAATCAGAAAATCCTGGATAGACATTATCTTTCCATGATTTTTAAGAACACAATAATTATCAATGGGAGTTATCAGGTTTAAATCACAGAGAATCATACCAAACAATCGGCTTTTATTCCGGCTCAGGGAGGCCTTATTTTTTTTCTGGATGGCCAGGACCCTGTTGACATCATCCCTGTGAACCAGCCCTTCATCAACCAGCAATTCTCCTGTTTTCCGGTTGAGCGGTCTTTTTGTAGAATTTTGTTTCATTGTCTGCATTTAGTTTTCCTGAAATTTCGATGACACCTTATTAGAGGTTGTAGGCAGGGAAACTACAAAACAGGTACCCAGACCTTTTTTGCTGTCACAGGTGATCCTGCCGTTGAGTTCCTTGACAATGGAGTGCACAACAGCCAGTCCCAGACCTGAATTTTTCCCGGTTTTTTTTGAACTGTTATAGGGCTCAAATAATTTTTCCATTATCTCTGGTTTAATACCGGGTCCATTATCCTTGATTCGAATTTCAATGGTACCGGGAAGCTTTTTTTTCTCATCAATAAATATTTTGGCTGATCCAGGCAAAAATCGAGTCTGAACATCAATTTTTCCACCGTTTTCCATTGCTTCTGCCGCATTTTTAATCAAATTAATCAGCACCTGTTTTAAGCTGTTTCCATCGGTTTCAATTTTTGGAATTTCCGGGGCAATACTGATATTGGCATGAATCTGCCGGGGCATGAGCATGGATTTTTTTAATAGTTCAAGAATTCCTGTACAAAGATTGTTAATATCAATGGATTCAAACCCGCCGATCTTTGGCCTTGAAAAGCTTGACAACTCTTCAACCAAAAGGGAGACACGGGTTATCTCTTCCCCCACCACTGATAATTCTTTTTGAACCGGATGTTTGTCAGGCAATTTCATCCTAAGGGTTTCCAGATAATTTTTAATGATAGCAATGGGATTGTTTATTTCATGGATCACCTTGTCGGTCAAGGTGGCATAGGCTTCCATCTTTTTTTCATTCACATCCAGAGCATATTTCTGGTGAAACTGAATATTCTGGATGCACACCCCAGCCTGCTTTGAAAACAATCCTAAAAGGCCCTTGTTTTGGCCCAGACGATGGGCAAGCTCTTCATCAACACCAAGGATCATAACACCCAGCCCTTTTCCCCGGGCAGTAATGGGAATACAAAAGAAACCCTTTGTTTCCAGCAGAAGAACGATCCGGGTATCTGAAACTGCCAATCTGCTATCCTCGGCCCTTTTAAAACTAGTCTGAACACCATTGGACTGAACAGATTTTACAATGATGCTCTCCCCATTGGACATGGGAATTCCAATACGCCGGACAATGGTATGCTTTTTATCCTCCCTGCTGCAGGCTCCTGTGAGCATCTTTTTTTCCTCATCCAGAAAAAAGAAAAAAACCCGGGGTATTGAAAAAATAATCTTCAACCCCTTTTGAACGATCTCCATTACGGAAGGGAGATCCTTTGCATTAAACAGATTCTGCAGGGTACCATAGAAAAGAGATAAATTCTTCATTTCCAGGGCAATGGCCTGTTCAGCCTCCCTGGCCCGGGGTGGCCTCTTTTCCTGAAGGGCATCCTGATCCCGGAGGGAATCAATCCTGATCCCCAGGCTTTTGGCCATCTGAATGACCTCATCTTCAGCCTCTGCTGCTATACTTCCCACCCTGGATTCAGAGATATGGGTAAGGGGCAAAAGCATTGGAATTTTTTCCATGGGATCTGGACATGAAAGAACATTTGCCATGTAAACTATTTTTACATGAAAAGGTTCCTCCAGGATTTTATCAACAGGCTCATTAATAAACAGCATAGCATCTGAAATAATGGGGTTTAATTTCCAATTATTGAAAATCCATGCACTGACCTGGAGAGTATCAACACCAAATAGTTCCATTTCAGCATTGATCATTTCCTCTTCAGTAGCTGTTTTTTTAAATAGTTTTTTGTACTCCTCTGGAAATGTCTGTATCAAAACAAGCCTGCCCATATCATGGAGCAGGCCTCCCAGAAAAAATTCATCTGGATTGGGAAGATCATTTTCTTTGGCAATTTTCCTGGATAGCAATCCGCATTTATACGAATGGTACCAGAACCCTGATATATCAAACTCGGGCAACTCTTTGGACAGGCTGAAAAAATGCATGGCCGAGGAACTTATGGCAATATTTTTAATGGTCTCAAGTCCCAGATAGACCACTGCGTTCTTGATGCTGCTGATTTCCTTTGGCAGGGCCACATAGGGAGATCCAATGATCTGGAGCAATTTTGATGTCAGAGAAGGATCCGTGGAAATAATATCAGTCAAATCATCGACATTCGTGCTATCACTGCCACAGGCCTCGATAAGCTTAAGCATCACCTGGGGGAGTTGGGGAAGATGATTGGACTGCTTTATTTTTTCAAATACATTTTTTTCTGCCATCGCCCAACGCTTTCAACCCTTCAAGCTGCTTTTAATTCTTCGAGCTGCTTTCACAAATTCAAGCTGCTCCAAAAATCTGGTTTAAGAAAACAAATCGTTATTTTTTGCCATTACATATATTGTTTCTATAGTTATTTTATGCCTATAAATCAATACTTTTGAAAAAAAAGAGCATAAACAATGCGTATTGACTTGTTTTCAAATGATAAGCGTCTTTGTTTGTCGATGGCCTAGGAATCCTGTCACGGAACTTTATGACAGGATTCCTTTCTTTTAGATTTCTCTGGGGTGGCACAGTTTTTCCGATGATACAGCAACGCGTCCACACCCTTCACAGGTATATTTCAATTTTCCCAGTTTGGGTTTACAGATATGTTTTGCATCCATGGAAGATTCTCCGCAGTCTTCGCATATATATGCCTGTTTGAGCTCAACCGGGTCGCATAAATGTCCCTGGTCCTTTGCCACTTTACCACATGTTTTACAGGTATGAAGTTCTGTCATGGGGTCACCTCTCTTTTTCTAAGGGATTATAATAAAGACATTTGAGGATAGACTTGATATAATATGGGTAACAAATAAAAGATTATCAAGCCTCTGATTCAGGCCTGGGCCTTACCATAACCCCTTTAAGGATATCTGCCATGTTTACAATGAACGACCTTCTTGACATTGCTGTGAAAATGGAAAAAAATGGGAAATCTATCTACATCAGAGCCCTGGCCAAAATAAAAAATAATGAAATAAAATCATTGCTCCAATGGATGGCTGATGAAGAAGACATCCATGGAAAATGGTTTTTACAGCAAAAAGCAACCCTGGACCATAACTTTGATTCAACGGATCTTACCATAATGCTTCCAGACATTCTCCAGGAAATGATGGGAGAAAAAAGCCTATCCCTGGATGATGTGGATTTTTCTAAAATCACAACTACAACCCAGATGCTGGAAACCTTTATAGAGTTTGAAAATGATACCATCATGTTTTACGAATTTCTGGAAACCTTTATTGAAGAAAAAGACTCCCTGGCAGGCCTGAAAAAAATCATTCAGGAAGAAAACGCCCATGTAAATAAACTTACGGCCATGATTCAGGCCATTGAAGATCAATCCCCCAGGGAAAAAAACCTGCCGTAAACTGATAATTATAAGGCCCTGTTTTCCACGCTGTTCCCAGGGAATAGTTTTTTCCAGGGTCCTGATTTTCTAATTTTATTTTCCCCTTGTTCCTGGTATTTTACAAATCAATGATTATTTTGTTAGGTAAGACTAGTTTTCTTCGGTTAGATAAACAGACCTACCTGGAAAAGTAAAGGGAAGACCATGACACCACAAAGACCGTCCTTCAATCTGAAAAATTTGAACTTTGACAATCAATTTACCACGAACCTGCCCTGTGATCCAGATACTGCCAACACCCGGCACCAGGTAAAAGGGGCCTGTTATTCACGGGTAAATCCCAGGCCGACAAAAGCTCCGGGGCTTGTTGCCTTTTCCCCGGAAGCCGCCTCCCTCCTGGACATTACAGAGGAGACCTGTAGGTCAGATCTCTTTACCCGGGTTTTTAACGGGAATCAACTTTTACCGGGAATGGACCCCTTTGCCATGTGTTATGGTGGACATCAATTCGGCAATTGGGCCGGGCAGCTGGGGGACGGACGGGCCATAAACCTGGGAGAAATTATCAATCAGGAAAATAAGCGTTGGATGCTTCAGCTGAAAGGAGCCGGTCCAACTCCATATTCCAGGACTGCTGACGGCCTGGCTGTGCTCCGTTCCTCCATCCGGGAATTTTTATGCTCAGAAGCCATGTTCCATCTGGGCGTACCCACCACCAGAGCCCTGAGCCTGACCCTGACCGGAGAAAAAGTGGAACGGGACATGTTTTATGACGGCCACCCCAAACTGGAACCCGGCGCTGTTGTCTGCCGTATCTCCCCCTCCTTTACCCGGTTCGGAAATTTTCAAATCCTTGCGGCCCTTCAGGATAACCAACTGCTCAAACGTCTCATGGAGTACACCATTGAAACGGATTTTTCTGAAACGGATTTTTCCCATTTAGGACACTTGTCCGAAGAATCCTATGTGCAATGGTTTCAGGATGTTTGTAAAAAAACCATGGACATGATCATTCACTGGATGAGGGTGGGATTTGTCCACGGGGTTATGAATACAGACAACATGTCCATCCTGGGTCTGACCATTGATTATGGCCCCTATGGCTGGCTGGAAGACTACAACCCAGACTGGACCCCCAACACCACAGATGCAGCCGGACACAGATATAGCTTTAAAAATCAGCCCCAGATTGCCCTGTGGAATCTGGGTCAACTGGCCAATGCCATTCTTCCTGTGGTAAAAGAGGTAAAACCTCTCCAGGAGGCATTGGATGATTCAATAAAATACTATCACCAGGGCTATTTGTCCATGATGGCCCAAAAGTTAGGTTTTCAACACTTTAAACCTGATACAGACCCGGACATAATAACAGAGTTATTGAAGATTCTTCAATCAACAGAAATTGATTATACGCTTTTTTTCAGGGGACTATCCCTTGTGGATATCAAGGAAGAACCACTGGAAAACCATATTCTGTCCTGCCTGAAAAATGCCTTTTATACCTTGGATCAGCTTACCTCTCCCTTTTATAAACGCTTGAACTCCTGGGTTACGGGTTACCAGAAAAGACTTGCCCTGGACCAAATTACCCATGCAGAGAGAAAGAAACAAATGAACAAGATAAATCCCAAGTATGTACTGAGAAATTATCTGGCCCAGACAGCAATTGACAAGGCTGAAAAAAATGATTTTTCCCTGGTTTGGGAATTGCTTGATGTCATGCGCAGGCCCTATGACGATCAGCCCGGCAAAGAAAAATTTGCCGAAAAAAGGCCGGAATGGGCCCGCAGCAAACCAGGATGTTCCATGCTGTCATGCAGCTCCTGATTATAGTCCTACAGCTCTTGATTCATTAAAGGGCAAGAA